>Ga0209915_1000597_pt1 | contig 73680 bp, 66 predicted proteins | sample ThiBiot_750_plan_FD_183952 | JGI IMG/M metagenome (GOLD analysis project Ga0209915, IMG submission 183952) | Wastewater bioreactor microbial communities from Cape Town, South Africa - Thiocy_cont_750_plan (SPAdes) | ecosystem: Engineered > Bioreactor > Thiocyanate-remediating > Anaerobic-Aerobic... | reverse complement strand
ATGCGGAGCGGTAGTTCAGTCGGTTAGAATACCGGCCTGTCACGCCGGGGGTCGCGGGTTCGAGTCCCGTCCGCTCCGCCACTAAATTGAAAGGCCTTCCCTATCGGGAAGGCCTTTTTGCTTTCTGACGTCTGGATAAGATCTCAGGAAACAAGAGGCAACCACCAGGGCTGCGACTTGCCACTGACAACTCGATCCTGCTCTGTTGTCCCTTGTGCTTGAGCCGGACTTTATCCGTCTCTGCGTCCGTTATGCCACTAACAAGAAGCCCAGTCGAAAGACTGGGCTTTTTTTCGTCTCCACGGTCTCCTCTTCGATATTCGCAGCAGAAGCATTGCCTTCTTGAGCCGTGAGCTTGCTAGTAATAGACGCAGAGCCAGATGGTTGTCTCGGTCGGATGGGTCCACTCCACCCTGTGCTGAAGGTGCGCCGGGATGTTGATGTAATCCCCCGGCCCCAGATGGACGCGTTCCTGTACCCCGGTATCCGGTGTGATGAAGACCAGGATGGCCTCTCCCTGCACCAGCAATACCCATTCGTGTTCATCCTGATCGAACCACTCTCCGGTAGGGGTCTGCTGTCCCTGGGAGAGAATGCGCTCGATACGAACATTGTTGGTGCTGACCAGATCCGCGAACACTTCACTGGGCAGGGGGGAGGGGATCTGGCCAAGCAGGTTGCCTGTGTGCATGGGCTTCTCTCCGGTAGATGGGAACGTGGCTAGCTAAGAGTGTAGAAGCTTGGGATGGGCCGCTCTCATGGAAAATGAGGCCTCCAACGAGCCCTTTTATGAAAAACTTCGGGGAAATGGAGGCTTATCCGCTGCAATCTCGCCAAATTCTTGCTATTTTGCGCGCCAGCAAGCAAACGATTTCCTTCACACTTTCAGGATGAACTATGGCAACGCAACAAACGACGGCCCGCGCCGGCAATGGCGGGTTTCTGGATTCCTATTTCTCCATCAGCCAGCGTGGCAGCACGGTGCGACAGGAGCTGCTGGCCGGGTTGACCACCTTCCTGGCGATGGTCTACAGCATCATCGTCGTGCCGAACATGCTGGGCGCAGCCGGTTTTGAGCAGGGCCCGGTGTTTGTGGCGACCTGTCTGATCGCCGCCTTCGGCTCACTGCTGATGGGGCTCTGGGCCAAGCTGCCGATGGCCATCGGTTGTGCCATCTCTCTCACCGCCTTTACCGCCTTCAGCCTGGTGCTGGGTCAGGGGCTGAGCATTCCGGTCGCGCTGGGCGCCATCTTCCTGATGGGGGTGCTGTTCACCCTGATCAGCGTCACCGGCGTGCGCCAGTGGATCCTGGACAACCTCCCCTCCGGCATCGCCCACGGTACCGGCATCGGTATCGGCCTGTTCCTGCTGCTGATCGCCACCAACGGGGTCGGCATGGTGATCAAGAATGAAGGGGCTGGCCTGCCGGTGCAGCTCGGCGAGATCACCGCCTTCCCGGTCATCATGACGGTGCTGGGTCTGGCTGCCATCTTCGGCCTGGAGCGCCGCAAGGTGCCGGGCGGTATCCTGATGGTGATCATCGCCATCTCCATCCTCGGCCTTATCTTCGATCCGAAAGTGACCTGGCAGGGCTTCTTCGCCATGCCGAGCCTGAGTGGCGAGAATGGCTCCCTGGTGGGCAGCATGGATCTGCTGGGCGCCCTCAATCCGGTGGTGATTCCGACCGTGTTGGCGCTGGTGATGACCGCCGTGTTTGACGCCACCGGCACCATCCGTGCCGTGGCCGGTCAGGCTGGCCTCATCAACGAGCGTGGTCACATCATCAGCGGTGGCAAGGCCCTGACTGCGGACTCCGTCAGCAGCATGGTGGCGGGCATGGTAGGTGGTGCTCCGGCAGCCGTCTACATCGAATCCGCCGCAGGGACCGCTGCCGGCGGCAAGACAGGTCTGACCGCCACCCTGGTCGGCGTGCTCTTCCTGCTGATGATCTTCCTCTCCCCGCTGAGCTATCTGGTACCAGCCTACGCCACCGCACCGGCCCTGATGTATGTGGGCCTGCTGATGCTGGGCAACGTCACCAAGCTGGACTTCAACGACTCGGTCGATGCCCTCTCCGGCATGCTGTGCGCCGTCTTCATCGTGCTCACCTGCAACATCGTCACCGGCATCATGCTGGGCTTCGTGGCCCTGGTGGTCGGCCGCCTGTTTGCCGCCGAGTGGAAGAAGCTCAACATCGGCACCGTCATCATCGCCGTGGCCCTGGTGATCTTCTACGCCGGTGGCTGGGCCATCTAATCTTCACGCTATCGAGAAGGGCCCTGCGGGGCCCTTTTTCATGGCTGTGAGGCGGCTAGCACTTTCCCGGATCTTCCCCATTCGCTCGTTTCAGATTGAAACGTCAGGCTTTGTTTGCTGTTTCAGATCCGAACCGAAACCCCTGTCATTTTTATCCCCCTATGGCTCGCTAGACTGGCTGCATCAACCATCTGTCCACCCGTGTGGTGGCAAGCCAAGGAGTGAGCCATGAAGAAGCTGATCAACGCTGTCGATGCCGTGGTCCGTGAACAACTGATGGGGATGGCCGCTGCCCACCCCGAGCTCAAGGTGAGAATCGAACCCCACTACATCACCCGCGCCGACGCCCCCGTGACGGGCAAGGTGGCGCTGGTCTCCGGTGGCGGCAGCGGCCACGAGCCCATGCACGGTGGCCTGGTGGGCAAAGGAATGCTGGATGGTGCCTGCCCCGGCGAGATCTTCACGTCCCCGACCCCGGATCAGATGTACGAGTGCGGTCAGGCCGTCGACGGCGGCGCCGGCGTGCTGTTTCTGGTGAAGAACTACACCGGCGACGTGCTCAACTTCGAGACCGCGGTCGAGCTGCTGCACGGTGACGGGGTCAAGGTGGGCTTCGCCCTCATCGATGACGACGTGGCGGTGAAGGACAGCCTCTACACCGCTGGCCGCCGTGGTGTTGCCACGACAGTGCTGTGCGAGAAGCTGGTCGGTGCCGCCGCCGAGGCGGGCTACGATCTGGCGCGCTGCGAGGCGCTGGCCCGTCGCATCAACAACCAGAGCCGCACTATAGGCGTGGCCATGAATGCCTGCACCGTGCCTGCTGCGGGCAAGCCCTCCTTCATCCTGGCTGACAACGAGGTGGAGTTCGGCGTCGGCATCCACGGCGAGCCGGGCATCGAGCTCCGTCCCTTCACCGACCTCAACGCCCTGGTGGACGACATGTTCAAGGAGCTGACCGACAACAGCCCCTATGGCCGCACTCTGCGCCACTGGGACAGAGCCACCGGCAGCTGGCAGGAAGAGCACACCTTTATCGAGCCGCTCAATGGGGGTGACCGGGTCATCGTCCTGGTCAACAGCCTCGGCGGCACCCCCATCTCCGAGCTCTACGGCGTCTATGGCCGCCTCGCCACCCTGTGCGAAGAGGCGGGCATCCACCTGGTGCGCAACCTCATCGGCCCCTACTGCACCTCCCTCGACATGACCGGCATCTCCATCACCCTGCTCAAGGTGGATGACGAGCTGATGACCCTGTGGGATGCCCCCGTTCACACCCCGGCCCTGCGGCGCGGCTGCTGAGGAATATTTATGTTAAGCAAGCATCAGATCGTCAACTGGCTGCTCGACTGCGAGCACATCTTCACCGAGCAGCGTGACTACCTCACCGCGCTGGATACCGACATCGGCGACGGCGACCACGGCCTCAACATGCAGCGCGGCTTTGCCAAGGTGGCGGAGAAGCTGCCCGCGGTGGCGGACAAGGACATCGGCCAGGTGCTCAAAACCACCGGTATGACGTTGCTCTCCTCGGTCGGCGGCGCCAGCGGACCCCTCTACGGCACCTTCTTCATCCGGGCGGCGGCCAGCAGCGATGCCTGCCAGAGCCTGACCCTCGGCCAGCTCGGCAAGATGCTGAGCGACGGGGTGGAGGGGATCGTCTCCCGCGGCCGCGCCGAGCCGGGTGACAAGACCATGTGCGACGCCTGGTGGCCCGCTTTGGCCGCCCTGCAGCAGGCGGAACAACAGGGCCTGCCGCTCCCCGAGGCGCTGGACAAGGCGGTGGCTGCCGCCGCAGCCGGCACCGAGGCCACCATCCAGATGCAGGCTCGCAAGGGGCGCGCCAGCTATCTTGGTGAGCGCAGCATCGGCCATCAGGATGCGGGGGCCACCTCGACCCTGCTGCTGCTGACCGCCCTGCGTGACAGAGCGAGGTTGTGACATGATCGGCATCGTAGTGGTCTCTCACAGCGCCATGCTTGCGGCCGGTTTGAAAGCCCTGGCCGATCAGCTGGGCAGCCCGGCGAAGCTGTTGCTGGCGGCCGGGGTCGATGACCCCGCCCATCCCATCGGCACCGACGCCATCGCCGTGATGAGTGCGATGGAAGAGGCGGACGACGGCAGCGGGGTGCTGGTGCTGATGGACTTGGGCAGCGCCCTCCTGAGCGCCGAGACCGCCCTCGAGCTGCTGCCCTCCGAGTTGAGCGCCCGGGTGCGGCTCAGCCCCGCCCCGCTGGTCGAGGGCACTCTGGCCGCCGTGGTGGCCGCTGGCGCAGGCCTGACGCTGGACGAGGTGGCTGCCGAGGCGCTTGGCGCGCTGGGTCCGAAACAGGGAATGCTGCCTGCCAGTGCGGCGCAGGTTACCACGGAGGCAGCCCCTGTTGCCGGCGACGGCTGGCTGCGCTGCGAGGTGGTGGTGGAGAATCCCCACGGCCTGCATGTGCGCCCCGCCGCCCGGCTGGTCGCGGCACTCAAGCCCTTTGCCGCTGAACTCAAGCTGCAAAAGGGGGACAAAGAGGCGAATCCCCGCAGCCTGAGCCGGCTCGCCATGCTCGATGTGCGCCAGGGGGACAGGCTCATCCTGCTGGCGCGAGGGGAGGATGCCGGGGCGGTGCTGAGCTGCTTCCAGCAACTGGCGCGGGATCGCTTCGGCGACTGAAACATTCCCCCATCCGGGCCCCGTCACGACGGGGCCCGCTTTTTTTGAGGGGCGTTCTGGTCAGTGGTGGTAGTCGGCGGGATCGATGTCGAGCAGTTTGAGCCGCCGCCAGAGGGTGGTGCGGCTGATCCCGAGCTGGCGCGCCATCTGGCTGACCTGGCCCTTGCTGGCACGGGCGGCCCGCAGGATTGCCTGATGCTCCAGCTCCGCCAGGGTGAGCAGCGGCTGTCCCACCACCTCGTCCGCCAGCAGGCAATGACCCTGGCGGATGGCGGCCGGGAGCGCCCGGGGCGGGATCTGTGCCTCACTGCAATGAAGCTGGGCGTACTCGATGGCGCTGCGCAGCTCCCCCAGGTTGCCGGGCCAGGGGTAGGCCAGCAGGCAGTCGAGGGCGTCAGGGGTGAACTGGCGTCCCGATTCGCCCCCCTGCACCGTCAGGTGCTGGCGGATGAGTCCGGGGAGGTCGGCGCGGCGCTCCCGCAGGCTCGGCAGCCAGAGTTCGCACCCTTGCAGCGCATAGAGCAGCTGGCGCCCGAATCCCCCCTCCTGCACCCGCTGCTCCAGCGGGGCGCTGCTGGTCGCGATGATCCTCACCCTGAGGGGCAGGATGCGGGCGGAGTCGAAGCGCTGGATGCGCCCCGTCTTGAGCAGTTGCAGCAGGGCGGCCTGCATGGGGGCGGGCAGCCACTCCACCTGCTCCAGCACCAGGGTGCCACCGTGAGCCAGCTCGAACTTGCCTGCCCGCTCCTGCCCCGCCTCGTCGGACCCCATGAGTTCCAGCGCCATCCGCTCACTCGGCCATGCCTGGCAGTTGAAGATGACCAGGGGGCCGGCGGCTCGCTCGCTGCCAAAGTGGATGGCCTCCGCCAGTTGGGCCTTGCCCACCTCCTCCTCCCCTCGCAGCAGGACGGGGCCCTGTCCCCTGGCCGCCTGGCGGGCGTGGCGCAGCAGTTTGCGCATGGCGCTCGACTCTCCCACCAGGGCGGAGAGCTCGGGCACCGTCTGGCGCAGTTGATGAATGGCGCGCAATCGATCGGTGGGATGGAGCAGGACGATGAAGCTGACCCCGTCCGGCCCCGGGAGGGGCTTGAGGCTCACCAGGGCGTCGATGAAGGCCTCGCCCCGGGTCTCCCGCCGCTCCAGCGTCACCTCCACATGGCTCAGGGGAGTCATCTCCGCGATGGCCAGACGCAGGCGCTGGGGCAACAGCAGATGGTGATCGAGGGGCTGACCCAGGCAGACAGCCGGGTCGAGTTGCAGTCGACTGGCCGCCAGGGCGTTGAGGTAGCGCAGCCGCCCCTGGGGATCCCAGGCCAGCACGCCGTCTTCCATGCCATCCAGCAGGGCATAGAGCTCGCTCAAGTGGTGCTGGGACTCCTGCATCAGGCGCTCCATCTGCAGCAGATTGGCCAGCTCACGGCCGGCGCTGACGGTGAGCGCGAGATCCCCCGGTGCGGCCTCTTCCACCCGGCAGATCAGGGCCACGATCGCCACCTGGCGACCGGTGCTGTTGTAGACAGGGCTGGCACAGCAGTGCCAGGGGTGGAGATGCTGGTTGAAGTGCTGGGGGCCGCTGACGCAGAGCGGCACCCCCTCCAGGGCCGCCAGGTTGACGGCATTGGTGCCGATGCGTCCCTCGCTGAAAAACGCGCCTGGGCCAAAACCGAGTGCCGCCAGCGCCTGCAGGGTATCGGGGTGGCCGGTCCGGGCCAGCAGGCAACCGCTCTCGTCGGTGAGCAGCAGGGCGCAGGGGCGCCCCTCCATGAACTCGTAGAGATCCTCCAGCGCCATCTCGCCGGTGGTGAGCAGGTCCCGTTTGCGCTGGCGCAGGCTCTCCAGGGTCTGCCCTCTGGCGCAGTGGGGAGGATGCCAGAGGGCCGCGCTGGTCTGGTGGGCACAGCGCAGCCAGGAGGCCTGCAGGTGCTCGGGCCAGGACGAGAGGGGCTGGGGAACGGATGGCATGGTCACGGCGATATCCGGCAAAAGGGAAGGGGCCATTTAATCACCCTTGCCGCTCCGATTCAGTGACCGCTCTCAGAGTGTCGCGTCCTGGTCCCGGGTGACGGCCTCTGCGGCAAACTGCTGCTGGAGCCATTGGCTCACCGCGCGGCACTGGGGGCTGGCTTCGCTCTCCTGATGGATCAGCATGTTCCAGTTCGGCCCGGCCACCCGGTGGGACGAGAGGGGCAGCAGCCACCCCTGTCGGCGTGCGTCGCGAGAGAGCAGCTCGCTCGCCAGTGCCACCCCGAGCCCGGCGCTGGCCGCATCCTGCAACAAGCCGGGATCGGAGAAGTTGAGCCCCTGGGTCTGCAGGTGCAGATCGTCGCCGCCCTTGAGGGTCCAGTGGTGCCAGTCCATCTCCCGCTCCCCATGCAGGGTGGTGCGCTCCTGCGCGGGCTGTGCCAGCACGGCCGGGCTCGCCACCGGCAGCAGCCGATCCGCCAGCAGCGGCTGATGGCGACATTCCGCCTGGGGAGCCAGCCCCCAGCGCAGCGAAATGTCGATGGTCTGCTCGGCCATGTTCGGCGTGTCGTCGCTGGTGAACAGCCAGAGATCGATGCCCGGATGCTGGCGGTGAAGGTCGGCCAGCCGGGGCAGCAGCCAGAGGCGGGCGATGGTGGTGCTGGTGTTGAGCACCAGCTGGTTCGGCTTGCGGTACTGCTCGAGGCGCTGTATTCCCACCGCCAGTTGCAGCAGCACCTGCTGGGTCGTCTCCAGCAGATCCTGGCCCGCGTCGGTCAGGGCGACGGAACGTCCCTGGCGGTGAAACAGAGGCTGGCCAAGCAGCTCCTCCAGCGAGCGGATCTGCTGACTGATGGCAGACTGGGTGAGGTGCAGCTCCTGGGCCGCCTGATGAAAGCTGCCGAGCCTGGCCGCCGCCTCGAAGCCGCGCAGCACGTTGAGAGGGGGCCAGTGTTTGAACATCATTGATTAGCTCCGCTTATCACTTTTATCGAAAATCGATCGTTTTTTACCCATCAAAGGGGAGAATAGTCTATTCCCATCGTCAATAACCTTAATAGTACCTAATCAGAGAGGCTGAGATGCGCGAGCAGGGAATGAGGGCTGTGGGCTGGTTCATGCCAGCGGAGTGGTGCCGGCACGCGGCGACCTGGATGGTCTGGCCGCACAACAAGGCGCTGTGGGAAAACGGCTGGGGCGTAACCCTGCCCCAGGTGCAGCAGGACTTCGCCCGGGTGGTCAATGCCATCGCCCGCTTCGAACCGGTGAACCTGGTGGTGGATCCCGCCGCACAGGCGGAGGCTCGCGCCCTGTGCGGCGACGGGGTGCGCTTCATTCCCCTGCCGGTGGATGACAGCTGGTGCCGTGACTCCGGCCCCACCTTCATCTGCCATCCCGAGCTTGGCACCGCCGGGATCAGCTGGCGTTTCAACGCCTGGGGCGGCAAGTCGGCCCACGGTCTGGACGAGGGGCTGGCGCGACGCGTTCTTAACAGCCTGGAGCTGGAGTGCATCGGCAGCTTCCTCGCCAACGAAGGGGGCGCCATCCATGTGGATGGGGAGGGCACCCTGATCACCACGGAGTCGGTGCTGCTCAACAGCAACCGCAATCCCGGCATGACCAAAGTGGAGATCGAACGGATCTTCAGCCGCCTGCTCGGCATCGAGAAGACTATCTGGCTGCCGGGGGATCCGGACCACGTCACCGGTGACATGACGGACGGTCATGTGGACGGGGTCTGCGCCTTCAGCCGCCCCGGCCACCTGCTGGTGGACGCCACCCTGGACGGGCACTCCACCTATGGCCGCGTGGTGCGGGAGAACCGCCGAGCCCTGGCCCTGGCCACCGATGCGAGAGGTCGCTCCTTCGAGTGCCTCGAGCTGTTCGAGGCGAGCGAGGCGGTGGACGCCGAGGCGGAGGTGTTCTGCGCCTCCTACACCAACTTCTACATCGCCAACGGCGCCATCATCATGCCCGCCTACGGCGTAGGTGCGGACGAGGCGGCTGGGGAAGTGCTGAGGCGCGCCTTCCCGAACAGGCAGCTGGTGCCGGTGCGCATCAACCAGTTGGCCCACGGCGGGGGCGGCATTCACTGCATCACCCAGCAGCAGCCGGCCTGGCCGGTGCAGGGGTAAGCGTTTGGAGCGGCCTCGTCAGGCGTCTGCGAGGCCTCATGACGGGATCAGGGAGGAGAGATTCATGAACAAGGTCGTCGCAACCATGCAGTTTGCCTGTCAGGGGGAACGCGTGTCAGGGAGGGTATCCGGATGAGCAAGATCGTTGTCGCCACCACACAATTCGCTTGCAGCTGGGAGCTGGAGCGCAATCTGGACACAGCGGAGAGCCTGGTACGGGACGCCGCCGCCAGGGGGGCCAACCTGGTGCTGTTGCAGGAGCTCTTCGCCACCCCCTATTTCTGCATCGAGCAATACCACGGCCATCTGGCGCTGGCGGAGTCGTTCGAGCAGAGCCGGGTGCTGTGCCGCTTCTCGGCCCTGGCGCGGGAGCTGGGGGTGGTGTTGCCCATCAGCTGGTTCGAGCGCGCGGGCAACGCCTGCTTCAACTCCCTGGCGATGGCGGATGCGGATGGTCGCCTGCTCGGGGTCTATCGCAAGACCCATATCCCGAACGCCATCGGCTATCAGGAGAAGGAGTACTTCAGCCCGGGGGACACGGGGTTTCGGGTCTGGGACACGGCCGCTGGCCGCATCGGGGTCGGCATCTGCTGGGATCAGTGGTTCCCGGAGGCGGCCCGCGCCATGGCGCTGCAAGGGGCCGAGCTGCTGTTCTATCCCACCGCCATCGGCTCGGAGCCGGGGGCAGAGGGGCTCGATTCGCGGGATCACTGGCAGCTGACCCAGCGTGGCCATGCCGCCGCCAACATCATGCCGGTGATCGCCGCCAACCGCATCGGACGCGAGGTGGCGACCCGGGATCCCGCGTTGCAGATGCGCTTCTATGGCTCCTCCTTCATCACGGATCACAAGGGGGCCCTGCTGGCCGAGGCGGACAGGGATACCCCGGGCGTGCTGGTGCGGGAGCTGGATCTCGCCGCCATGGCCGAGGAGCGGCTGACCTGGGGCATCTATCGAGATCGCCGCCCCGAGATGTATGGCGCCTTGCTGAGCCTGGATGGGCAGGGCCAGCGGGGAGGGCGTCCATCATGAGCGCCTTGACCAAGATAGCCATGGGGCTGGCCCTGCTGCTGGGTCTGGGGGCCCAGGCCGCAGAAGGGGCGGGGGAGGCGACAGAGGAGAAGGTGCTGCGCCTCTACAACTGGTCCGATTATTTCGCCCCCGATACCCTGAGCGAATTCACCCGGGAGACCGGGATCCGGGTCATCTACGACGTGATGGACAGCAGCGAGACCCTGGAGGCCAAGCTGATGGCGGGTCGCAGCGGGTATGACCTCATCTTCCCGGGGGACACGGTGGCGGAGCGGCTGATGCGGGCGGGCAGCCTGCAGCCCCTCGACAAGGGCAAGCTGCAACACCTGGGGGACATAGACCCCGGCCTGGCGCGGTTGCAGCAGGCCTACCCCCATGCGAAGGAGGCGGTGGTGCCCTACACCTGGGGCACCATAGGGCTCACCTACAATGCGGACGCCATCCGGCAGAGGATGCCGGATGCCCCGGTGAACAGCCTGGACATGCTGTTCAAGCCCGAGCTGGCGGCGAAATTTGCAGATTGCGGCATCTCGGTCATCGACTCCCCGGACGAGGTGCTGGCGGTGGTGCTGCACTATCTTGGGCGGGATCCCCGCAGCGGCAAGGCGGACGATCTGGAGGCGGCCCTGGCCCTGCTCAAGGGGATCAAGCCCTATATCCGCAAGTTCCAGTCCCAGCCGGTGACCCAGCTGGTGAACGGGGATCTCTGCCTCTCCCTGGGCTACAGCGGCGACATGACCCAGGCCAGGCGCGCCGCCGCCGAGGCGGGCAAGGGGGTCGACTTCGAATACCGATTGCCGAAGGAGGGGAGCACCATCTGGATGGACACCATGGCGATCCCGGCGGATGCCCCCCATCCTGACTATGCCTATGCCTTTATCAACTTCGTGATGCGCCCGGCCAACATGGCGGCCATCACCAACAGCACCGGTTATCCGACTGCCAGTGCCAAGGCCAGACCCATGGTGGATGCCACCATGACGGCCAACCCGGATATCTACCTGGACGAGGCCAGCTACCAGCGGCTCATTCCGGGTCAGGATATAGCACAATCCCAGATGCGTGCCCGCATGCGAGCCTGGACTCGCTTCAAGAGCAGCCTCTGAACCCAGGAGTAGAACGATGTTTTCCCGACGCCACGTATTGAAACAGCTGGTTGCCCTTGGCGCCATTGCCGGGTTTGGCAGCCTGCCCGGTGCCCGCGCGGCCTTCGCCGCCGGCGAACCCGGCGCCGCCGCTCGCTACCACATGCCGGAGGAGTCCTCCCCCCAGGCCCTGGTGTGGGTGGCCTTCGGGGCCACCAGCGAGATCTGGGGTCGCCACTACAAGGAGGTGCAGGCCACCATAGGGCGGCTGGTGCAGGCCATGGTGCCCTACACCCGGGTCAACGTGCTCTGCCACGAGGATGACGAGGCGCTGGCGCGCCAGTTGTGCGGCGAGCGCAACACCCACTTCGTCCACGCCGAGATGGATGACATCTGGCTGCGGGATACCGGCGGCGTCTTCGTGCAGGACGAGCAGGGGGCGCTCGGGCTGGTGGACTTCAACTTCAACGGCTGGGGTGACAAGCAGGAGCACAGCCATGACGCCAGGGTCGCCGCCCTGGTGGGCCGGCAGACGGATGCCTATTACCTGCAGAGCGAGCTCATCGGTGAGGGGGGCGGCATCGAGGTGGACGGCAACGGCACCGCCATCATGACCGAGAGCAGCTGGATCAACAGCAACCGCAACCCCGGCCTCACCAAGGCGCAGGTGGAGGCGGAGCTCAAGGCCAACCTGGGGCTGCGCAAGATCATCTGGCTGCCGGGGATCAAGGGCAAGGACATCACGGATGCCCACGTGGACTTCTACGCCCGCTTCGTGCGCCCCGGGGTGGTGGTGATCAACATGGACAACGATCCCGACTCCTACGACTACAAGGTGACCCGCCAGCACCTCGCCATCCTGCAGCAGGCGACGGACGCCGACGGCAACAAGCTGGAGCTGCATCAGCTGCCGCCGCCTCTGGGCGGGCGGGACAACAAGTTCAGCCGCAGCCCGGACTTTGCCGCCGGTTACATCAACTACCTGCCCATCAACGGCGCCGTCATCGCTCCCCAGTTCGGGGATGCCAGGGCCGACCGCCATTGCCGGGATCTGCTGGCCCGCCTCTATCCGGGGCGCAAGATAGTGCAGATAGACATAGACCCGGTGGCGGCCGGTGGCGGCGGCATCCACTGCATCACCCTCCATCAACCTGCCTGATCTTACGCGCAGGCCGCCTCTGGCGGTGTGACGCAGAACAAGGGGCGCCTCGGCGCCCCTTGTTCTTGCTGGCGTTCCATGGCGCCTCGCTCAGATCCCCGTCATGCCGATCTCGTCGAGCTGGACGTGAGGGGGTTGGCGCAGGGTATAGAGCACGGCCTCGGCCAGATCCTCCACCTGCAGCCAGCCGGGCTTGCGATCGCCCGGGCAGGCCGGGGGCGGCACCTGCACCAGTCCGGGACAGAGGGTGTGGACCCGGACGCCCTGGTGCTGCACCTCTTCCCGCAGTGCCCGGGCAAACCCCAGCACCGCAAACTTGGCGGCGCAGTAGACGCTGGCCCTGGCATAGCCGTGCCTGGCGGCCTGGGAGGCGATGTTGATGACGGTGCCGTGGCGGTTTGCCAGCATGTCCGGCAGGCAGGCCCGGGTCAGCAGGAAGGTGCCCTTGGCACAGGTATCCATCACCCTGTCCCACTCCGATTCCGGCAGATCCTGCACCAGGTGGTCGCTGCCGACCCCGCTGTTGTTGATGAGCAGATCGACGGGGCCGAGCCGCTCCCGGATCCGGGCATGGCCGTCCCGCACCTGATCGCCGTCGCACACATCCAGCGCCAGTGCCATGACTCGCACTCCGTATCGCGCCTCCAGTCTGGCCGCTTCCTGCTCCAGCAGCCCCAGACGGCGGGAAGCCAGGATCAGCTCCACCCCCTGGCTGGCCAGGGCCTCGGCGATGGCCAGTCCGATGCCGCTGGCGCCGCCGCTGATGAGGGCCCGTGTTGCTCTCAGTTCGTTCATCTTGTGTTCTCCTCCAATGGTGCAGGCATTGTGGCGGGCGCCTTCGGCAGGGAACAGGGGAGGGGAAGGAGTGACTCGAACCCTGGTTCGTGTTTTGGCGTTCCGGTTCGAACTTTGGTTCTAAACACCGCGACCAGCCGTTGGCTCGATTAGCCGTAAGGGGTAATCGGACGTTCGCGTAAATCAATTCTCCCGCTATAACAGCCATCCATATTTCCCTGCTGCAGATGCCGCTGATTCATGGACACACCGGACAGCGGCATCTCGATCGTCCGATTATGCTTCGCTCATCGAACCTGCATGGGACGGTAATAAACAAAAGAGCCGCCCTGGGGCGGCTCTTTGCATCGGGGATGAATGAATCGTCACGGCGCCTTGGGCGGCTCCACCAGAGCGCTCGCCGGCTGGTCATCTTCCTTGATCCAGGCATCCAGCAGGGTGTAGCCCACCGCCAGCACCACGGGGCCGATGAAGAGACCGATGATCCCCATGGCCAGCAAGCCGCCGATGACCCCCACCAGAATGAGGATGAGGGGCAGGTCGGCCCCGCGCTTGATGAGGAAGGGGCGCAGGAAGTTGTCCATGGTGCCCGCCAGCAGGGACCAGACCAGCAGGAAGGTGCCCCAGGTGGTGTCCCCGCTCCAGTAGAGGTAGCCGACGCTGGCCAGCAGCACCGGGAAGGGGCCTATCTGGGCGACGATCAGCAGGAACATCAGCACCACCAGCACCATGACATAGGGAATGCCGGCGATGAGCAGGCCCAGGCCCGCCACCGAGGACTGCACCAGGGCGGTCACCACCACCCCCATGGCGACGGCACGGATGGCCTGGGAGGCGAGCACCACCGCATTGTCACCGCGCTGGCCCGCCAGACGGTGGGCGAAGCGGCGAATGCCTTCTGCCGCCTTCTCCCCCGAGTGGTAGAGCAGGCCGCAGATGGCCACGGTCAGCAGGAAGTGGACGAACAGCAGGCCGAGGTTGCCCGCCTGGGCCGCCAGCCAGCGGGCGGTCTGGCCGAAGTAGGGGGCCAGCTTGGTGAACAGCACCTGGCCGCCGCTCGCGAGGATCTGCTGCCAGAACTCATAGAGCTTGTCGCCCACCAGGGGCACTTGCTGCAACCAGAGCAGCTCGGGGGGCGGGGATTGGCTGAGCTCGGTGCCCAGCTCGATGAGCATGGGGGCCTTCTCCGCCACGTTGGCCAGCGTCATGAAGAGGGGAATGACGAAGATGAGCAGCAAGATGCTGGTCATCAGCAAGGCCGCCAGGGTGCGCTTGCCCCACAGCAGGCGCTGGGCCATCTGCATCAGGGGCCAGGTGGCGATGGTGATCATGGTCGACCACACCAGGGCGGGCAGGAAGGGGCGCAAGACCATGAAGCACGAGATGATGAGCAGACTGAGGAACAGCAAGCCCAGGGTGATCTTGGCCAAATCCACTTTTTTCATATTCATGGCATTCCCTTAACGAGGGGTTGAGCGCCCGGTTCGGGCACCGTGACGGATAGCGGACAACGACCACCAGAGCCCGGCGCTGAGCCAGAACCCCAGGCAGCCAAAGAGCCACCCTTGTCCCGCGAGGATCAGCAGAGAGCTGCTGGTGAGCGCGGGCACCAGGAACAGGAGCCCTGCCACGACCAGTCCCCCTGCCAGGGTCAGCAGTGCGGCGGGCAGGGCGGGGGTGGGGCTCCGTTCGAGTGATAGCAGATTACCCGATACCAGCCCCAGGGTGAACATGGCAAGCCCGGCCAGGGCGGTGGACTGGGTGAGCCAGGCCGAGAGGGCGCTGGCGATGAGCACCCCGGCCCAGGGGAGCGGGCGTGCCGCCAGCTTCGCCAGCGGGGCGCGCAGTGCCAGCAGCAGGGCCCCCAGGGCAAGGCCGGCCACCACATCCGAGAGGAAGTGGACCCCCAGCCAGACCCGGGCCAGCCCGGCCACGCCGGCCAGCAACAGGGCCAGCAAGGCCCCCTGCCAGGCCCGCAGCGCCGGCAGCCAGCCAAGCAGCAGGCCCCAGTAGAGCAGGGTCGAGGCGGCGTGGCCGCTCGGCATGCCGAAGCCCTGGGCACTCTGGCGGGCCAGCTCGGGTTGCAGGTGGAAGGGTCTGGGCCAGCCGATGCCCGCCTTGAGCAGGTTCACCACCAGGGTGAGCAGCACCATGGCAAACAGCAGGTGGCGCAGCCTGGACCAGCCGAGCAGGGGCAGCAGCAAGGGCAGCAGCGCCAGCTGGAAGGGGGCCGAGCCCAGCAGATTGCCCGCCCTTGGCCAGAGCGCATCCGGCCCTAGCCATTGTTGCAGGCGCTGGATCAGCGGCAACTCGGCGCGGTGCAGCGCACTGGCCGCGTCGCTGAAATCCGTCACCCACAGCACCTGGCTCTCGGGCACCTCGGCCAGCCTCGGGGCTATCCAGTCGAGCTGCGCCGGGAAGCGACGCTGGTCAGGGGGCAGGTCGGCGGCCGCGATCAGCCTGGCGTTCAGGATCTCGCCACCGAGATCCGGGGCCTGGAGCAGGGAGACAAACCCCGTCCCCCGCTGGACCCGCAGGGGCTCCAGGGTCTGGCAGGCGAACACCCTGGCCCGTTGCCAGCGCCCCAGCTCGCCGGTGACGCGACCCTGGAGGCCGGTCTCCTCGAACAGCTCGCGCAGGGCCGCCTGCTCCGGAGTCTCCCCCCTGTCGATGTAACCGCCGCTCAGGCTGTAGCGCGAGGAGAGCCTGTCCTGCACCAGCAGGATCCCTTGCTGGTGGCGGATCACGCAGGCGGCCGCAGAGGGAGGGGATTCGGCGCGGGAGGCGGGCAGGGCACCGCCCAGCAACAGCAGCAGGCAGAAGACAACTCGAAACATGATGACACCCAGGGGCAAGGAGTGGGGACAAGGGTCACAGAAATCAGACGGCCGGGCAATGGCTTGCAGGGGGCACCGACCCTGTGGGGGACGCAAGGATTGCCGTCTGCGCGGGCAGTCCCTAGTATTGGCGGCTATTGTTCTTCTCATTCACTACATTGTGGGGCTCTTCATGCGACAGTTCGGTTTCTTTCTGGGGATTGCCATCGGCGTCATCCTGATACTGTTTGGCAGCATCGTCATCTTCCAGGCCCTGCCTGCGGCGCTGGACGTGCTGGAGATGCCGAGCCGGATCCCCTTCGTGCGCGAGGTGTACACCTGGCTGATGAGCAGCGCCAACGGGCTCACCGCCCAGCTGGAGCAGAACTTCCTGGAGGCATTCCAGACGGTGCTCAAGTTGATCCTGCTCATCACCTTCATGTGGGTCTGCGTCAAGCTGGTCAACATGGGGGTGCTGATCATCCGGGCCGGCGTCGACCTTATCCGCACCGCCATCGAGCACAGCGAAGAGAAGGGTGCCAAGCCTACCGAGCAGGACCGCCATTTCTGATCTTCCCCTGCCACGGGTCAGATAAACAACAGGCCATCATGTGATGGCCTGTTTTTATGGTGGCATGACGCTTAACAAAGTCAGTTAAGCAGTTTTTCCAGCTCCGCTTCGGCATCCGCCCTGGCCTGATCGCTCAGGGTGCCGGAAGTCGCTTCCCGCTTCTCGCCCTGTTGCTGCACCGCCTTGGCCGCTTGCTGCTGTGCACTGGTCGCGGTACTGATGGTCGCGGCACTGATGGTTGCGGCGCTGCTGGCGGCTTGCTTGGCGCTGTCACTCGCTGCCTTGGCGGCTTGCTGCTGTGCACTGGTCGCGGCACTGATGGTCGCTGCGCTGCTGGCGGCTTGTTGCTTCGCCGTGGTTGCGGCACTGCTGGCGGCCTGCTTGGCGGTGTCGCTCACCGCCTTGGTGGCTTGTTGCTGCGCCGTGGTTTCGGCACTGCTGACGGCCTGTTTGGCGGTGTCACTCACCGCCTTGGCGGCTTGTTGCTGCGCCGTGGTTGCGGCACTGCTGGCGGCCTGTTTGGCGCTGTCGCTCACCGCCTTGGCGGCTTGCTGCTGCGCCGTGGTGGCGGCACTGATGGTGGCTGCGCCGCTGGCGGCCTGCTTGGCGCTGTCGCTCACCGCCTTGGCGGCTTGCTGCTGCGCTGTGGTGGCGGCACTGATGGTCGCTGCGCTGCTGACAGCCTGCTTGGCGCTGTCGCTCACCGCCTTGGTCGCTTGCTGCTGCGCGGTGGTGGCACTGATGGTCGCTGCGCTGCTGACGGCCTGCTTGGCGCTGTCGCTCACCGCCTTGGTGGCTTGTTGCTGCGCCGTGGTGGCGGCACTGCCGATCACCTGTCTGGTGGAGTCGGACAGGGCCTTGCTGGCGCTCTGTTGCAGGCCCCCCATCATGGTGCCCAGCAGAGAACTGCCCGCGCCCGTGAGCCCCTGACCGGCACCGGTCAGGGCCGTGGCGGCCGGGGTGGCCTGGGACTGCCAGCCCTGCATGGCGCTGGGCCAGGTCGGGGGGGCGGCCGTCAGGTTTTCCCCGAAGACCTGGGTCGCCCCGTCACCTTTTTGCACCATGACGGCGAGCTGGTTGGTGTCGGCGTTCCAGACCATGCCGGCCTGCTTGGCTACGTCCGGCACTGGGGCGTAGCGGGAGACCACGTAAAAGAGCGGCCCCTCCTGTTGCAGCTCGTCGGCGGTCTTGAGCAGTTGCATGGTGCTCTCGTAGTTGGGCCCCAGCATGGCGGTCATTCTGTCCTTGATCAGCGGCTGCTCGAACAGGTTGGCCTCGTTCGGATCGAAACCGACCAGCGGCTTGAGCAGGGCCCACATCAGCTGGCTGGTGGGGCTCATCATCAGCAGGGGGGCGACACAGGCGGACAACATCAGGCTCAGGCAGGCAGCCTTGAGCAACGGCATGATACGCATTGACAACATATCCAGTTAATTATCTGATTATTAAGGGTTATTCATTACCGCATCCCGGCGATGCCGGTGGGGGCCCACGGCAGAACCCTGACAGGCCTTGGCGGGCGCAGGCAGGCTATCATATTGCTTCCGGAATGCCAGATGAGCCGACATTTATTGGTCAAGTCGAGGGCTCTGCTGGTCGCTTTACACTTTCACTCCCCCGTGACAGGAATTCCCATGATCCGTTGTGCAGGTTGTCTGCTGGCCCTTGGCTGGCTCTTCCCCGCGTTGGCCGCCCCGGCGTCCAACACCCTCAGCCACTCGGTGGGCACCGAGCTGGTGCTGCCCCTTGGTTCGCTGCCCGAGCGGGTGTGCTGGTATCAGGATCAGAAATACTCCCAGGGGGCCCGTATCCAGCAGGGGGAGCTCTGGCTGGAGTGCGCGCCGCAACAGGCGATGGAGACCAATGGCCCCCTGATCTGGCGAGAGGTGACGACGCCGTCACAGAGTGGTGAACCGGAGGGCAACCAGCGGACGATCCGGGTGGGCCAGTGAGCCTTTTCTTGATCCAGCTACAGACACGGGCGTGATCTCTATCGCATAATGCGGCTCTTTCTTCTCTTGACTGGGATCTAAGCAATGGCTCGTCGCTCTTCCAATGCACAACGTCGTCGCAGTAGCTGGTGGTACAAACGCTTGTTGGCAAGGGAGCGGGAAGAGCGCGAAGCGCGTTCCGTCCGGGATTGATACCGCATTGAACAACGGAGCCTCGGGCTCCGTTTTTATTGGTGACTAAAAGTGCATTACCACAGACAGGTTTATTACCACAGATGGACAATGGTGCCGCTCTGCCAGTGCACAACGTCGTTGCCGCCGTGAGCTGGCGGTACAAACCCTTGTTGGCAAATGAGCGGGAAGAGCGCGAGGGCGCTGCGTCCGGGATGGATACGGCATGGAAGAACGGAGCCTCGGGCTCCGTTTTTATTGGTGACTAAACGTGCATTACCGCAGGCAGGTTTATTACCACAGGTGGATAATGGTGCCGTTCTGCCAGTGCACAACGTCGTTGCCGTCGTGAGCTGGCGGTACCAACCCTTGTTGGCAAAGGAGCGGGAAGAGCGCGAGGGCGCTGCGTCCGGGATGGATGCGGCATGGAAAAACGGAGCCTCTGGCTGCGTTTTTCATTCATCAAAGACCGTCATGCGAGAACGGGGGCCATCAGGCCCCCGTTTTGCTTTTGCAGAGGTTGGCTGCCTGCGACTCAGCGTTGCAGGGCGGCCAGGGCCAGCTCGACCCGTTTGGCGTACTCGGGGTCGGCCTGCTCGAAGTGCCTGAGCTGGGCCGCGACGATGGCGTCATCCTCCACATTGATGAGGGAGCGGGCCAGGTTGGCGGCGAGGCGGGCACGCTGCCCCTCGTCCATCAGGCGGAAGAGATCCCCCGGCTGGCTGTAGTAGTCGCTGTCGTAGTCACGAAAATCGTAGTGCAGGGCAGCCCCTTCCAAACTCAGGGCCGGTTCGTGCTGCTCGCTCGGCTGCTGGGTGCCGAAGCGGTTTGGCTGGTAGTTGGGGCTGGCGCCACCGTTGCTGTCCGCCCGCATGGCGCCGTCGCGGTGGGCACCGTGGTGGAACGGGCAGCGCGGGGCGTTGACCGGCAGCAGGCCGTGGTTGACGCCGAGGCGATAGCGCTGGGTGTCACCGTAGGAGAAGAGCCGCCCCTGCAACATGCGATCCGGCGAGAAGCCGATGCCGGGCACCACGTTGGCCGGGGTGAAGGCGGCCTGCTCCACGTGGGCGAAGTAGTTGTCCGGGTTCTGGTTGAGCTCCAGCACGCCCACCGGGATGAGCGGGTAGTCCTTGTGGGGCCACACCTTGGTGAGGTCGAACGGGTGGATCGAGTAGGTCTGGGCTTCGGCCTCTGGCATCACCTGCACATAGACCTTCCAGCGCGGGAAGTCCCCCCGCTCGATGGCGTTGAACAGATCCGCCTGGCTGGTCTCTCTGTCCTGACCGACGACGGTGGCCGCCTCTTCATCGGTGTAGAAGCTGTGGCCCTGCTCGGTCTTGAAGTGGAACTTGACCCAGAAGCGCTCGTTGGCGTCGTTGATGAAGCTGAAGGTGTGGCTGCCGTAGCCGTTCATCTCCCGCAGGCTCTTGGGAATGCCGCGATCGCTGAAGAGGATGGTGACCTGGTGCAGGGATTCCGGGTGGCGTGACCAGAAGTCCCAGGCGGCGGTGGCGCTGCGCAGGTTGGTGCGGGGATCCCGCTTCTGGGTGTGGATGAAGTCGGGGAATTTCAGGGGATCGCGAATGAAGAACACCGGGGTGTTGTTGCCCACCAGATCCCAGTTGCCCTGCTCGGTGTAGAACTTGAGGGCGAAGCCGCGCACGTCACGCTCGGCATCGGCGGCCCCCTTCTCGCCGGCCACGGTGGAGAAGCGCAGGAACACCGGGGTCTGCTTGCCGACGGCGTTGAACAGGTCGGCCTTGCTGAAGGCGCTGATGTCGTGGGTCACGGTGAAGGTGCCGTAGGCGCCCGAGCCTTTGGCGTGCACCACCCGCTCGGGAATGCGCTCGCGGTCGAAGTGGGCGAGTTTCTCCATCAACCAGATGTCTTGCATCAGGACGGGGCCGCGGGGGCCGGCGGTGAGGCTGTTGTTGTTGTCGACGACGGGGGCGCCGTTGGCGCTGCGCAGGGTCTTGTCGGTCATGGCGGGTCTCCTTGTGATGAGTCGCCAGACTAGGGGAAGTGGGGGAGCGGCTCCAATGGAGTGTGCCTAACCCTTTGATTGGTTTCGCTGATGGGGGTGGAAACAGACGCCAGCCTTGCGGCAAGATGGGATTCAGCCAATCAGGAGGTCTCATGTCCATCACCATTCGCCGCGCCGGGCCGGAAGATGCCGCCGCCCTGCGGGATCTTCACGCCATGCCCCATGCCCAGGCGGGCACCCTGCAACTTCCCTTCCCCTCCCTGCAGCAGTGGGAGCAGAAGCTGACCCCGCGGGATGGCATCTACAGCCTGCTGGCGGAGTGCGAGGGGGAGGTGGCGGGCGCGCTGGTCCTGATGGTGGAGCCGGCCCCCCGTCGCCGCCACGTGGCGAGCATCGGCATGGCGGTGCACGATGACTGGGCCGGGCGCGGGGTGGGCACTGCCCTGATGCAGGCTGCGCTGGATCTGGCGGACAACTGGCTCGGCTTGACGCGGGTGGAGCTGACGGTCTGGGCCGACAATCAGGCGGCCCTGGCCCTCTATCGCAAGGCGGGCTTCGTGGAGGAGGGCGTAGCCCGGGATTACGGCCTGCGTCATGGGGTGCTGGTGGATGCCCTCTACATGGCCAGGGTGCGCCGATGATCGACTATCGCGAGCGCCTGACGCCGGTGCTGCGGGCACTGGAGCAGGATCCGGATCTCTCCATCGAGGCGCTGGCGAGTCGCGCCTGCCTCTCCCTCTACCACTTCCACCGGGTATTCACCGCCGTGGTGGGGGAGGCCCCCGGCGAGATGTGCCGCCGCCTGCGGATGCAGCGGGCGGCCTGGCAGCTCTGCTACACCGATGCCAGCGTCACCGCCATCGCTCTGGGGGCGGGGTTTGGCAGCTCCCAGGCTTTCGCCAAGGCGTTTCGTCGTCACTATGGTTGCACTCCGGGGGCGTTTCGCCGCGACAAGGGCAAGAACGGACACCTGGATCGCAAGGAAGGACACGCATGGCAAGGGGCACTCCCTTATGCTGAAGGCCACTCATCAGCAAGGAGCAACACCATGAACACCGTCGAGATGGACGCCCGCACCCTGGCCTATATCCGCGTGACCGGCCCCTATGGCGAAGGGTATGACGCCGTCTGCCATCGCCTTCACCAGTGGGCCGCGCCCCGTGGCCTGGAAGGGGGAGAGTGGATCTTCATCTACCACGACAACCCCGAGGTGACGCCGCCGGCCCAGTGCCGCACCGATATCGGCATCAGCGTGCCGGTAGGTACTCTTGGGGCGGGGGAGGTGGAAATTCAGCTCATCCCCGCCGGACGCTACGCCCAGTCCCGCTACCTCATCACGGATCGCAGCCAGTACGGGGAGCGCTGGCAGGAGCACATCGGCGATATCGTCGCGGCTGGGCTCGCCTTTGGGGACGGCCCCTGCTTCGAGCTCTATCACAGCGTGAGCAATGACCCCCTGCGGGATGACGTGAGCTTCTGCTCCAGCGTGCGCTAGGCAGGCGGCAATAAAACGAGGCGCCCAAGGGCGCCTCGTTTTATTTGGGGTCAATGACCACCGCAGATATCAGGGCTGGCTGGGCACCTTGTTGCGGCGGGACTTCCACCACCAGCGCAGGCGGATCTGGGAGATGAGCATCCCCGCCAGCATCAGGGCGCAGCCGACCACGGCCCGTTCGTCCAGATGTTCCCCCAGCAGCAGGACACCGCCGATGGCGGCGAACACCGTCTCCAGGCTGAGGATGATGGCGGCATGGGCCGGATGGGCACCGCGCTGCCCCACCACCTGCAGGGTATAGCCGATGCCGACCGAGACCAGACCGGCGTAGAGCAGCGCCTGCCAGCCCGCCACGGCACCACTCGCCGTCGGGGTCTCGATGACGAAGGCCGTGGCCAGGCTGAGCAGGCCGCACACCACGAACTGCACCCCGGCAAGGCGAATGGGGGCGACCCGGTTCGAGTAGTGATCCAGCACCAGCAGGTGCACGGCCCAGAACAGGGCCCCGATCACTTGCAGCAGATCGCCGTAGCCGATGGTGAACTCCTCGGTGACGCTGAGGTAGTAGAGCCCGGCCATGGCGATGAGGGCGCCTACCCAGGTGTTGGCCCCGGTCTTGTGGCGCAGGGCCAGGCCGATGACGGGGACCAGGATGATGTAGAGACCGGTGATGAAGCCCGCCTTGGCGGCCGTGGTGTAGAGCAGCCCCACCTGTTGCAGGGAGGCGGCGGAAAAGAGCACGGTGCCGGCGATGAGGCCCCCGGTCAGCAGCAGGCGGTGATCACCGGCAGGCTGGGGCGGCTGGCGTGACTTGAGCCACCACAAGAGCGGCAGCAGGGAGAGGGCGCCCAGCAGGAAACGCAGGCCGTTGAAGGTGAAGGGCCCCATGTGATCCATCCCCAGACGCTGGGCGACGAAGCCCAGCCCCCAGATGGCGGCGGCCATCAATAACATCATGTTTGAACGCATACGGAATCATCCCTGAGAAAGAGTCTCGGCGGCACTCGGGCCCCGCCATTACGATACCTGCGAGAAGGGGCGTTTGTCGTCAGCCATTTGTTGCCGGGCGAGGGCAGGATCAGCGGCTGGCCAGCTTGGCGAGCAGGGGCAGCAGGGCGAGCAGCAGCAGGTTGCCCCTAAGGATCCAGATCACCCAGAACTGCTGCTGGGTGGAGACAAGGGGAGCCCGTCCCTGGCGCAAGGATCGGCGCCAGTGGTGGAACAGCCGGCTGGGATAGCCAAAGCTGATGGCCATGGCGAAGAACATCAGCAGCTTGGTGCGGTAACCCGGATTGGCAAACAGGATGGCCGGTGGCTGGGGATGGGCGACCACCAGCAGCACGCCCGTGATGAAGATGAGCAGCAGGGCCAGGGCGGCCAGGCTGTCAGCCAGCAGCAGCTTGCGCACCTGCTCGATGGACATGCCGCGCCGGAACAGGAAATACTCCGAGGTGATGGCACCGGTCAGGGTGATCACGGCGCAGTAATGGAGGGCAGTCAGCAGTTCCGGTTTCAACATCCAGGCCAGTTCCTTCTCGTTGGCCACCTGATGCGCTTCCCTTTGGACGCCATCAGGTGGGGCTGATATTCTGACACTACACGATGTCAGGGGATAGCATGGAGTCAGGGTTGGATAAGCGAGCAGTCTCCAAAAAGACCTGGTCCCTGGTGGCACGGATGCGCTTGGGCCTGCTTCTGCTCTTCATTCCCGTCCTGATGCTGGGCGCGATCTACTACCTGCACATGGAGCGCAGCCTGCAGCGAGAGCTGCAACAGCGCCTGCTCGCCACCAATCACCAGTTGCGCCACGTCTTCATCGAGCCCTACCTGAACGAGATGGAGCGTCAGTTCTCCCTCATCTACGACCAGGTCAAGGTGGAGGACATCAGCGGCCCCCGTCTGCGCAACACCGACTCCTATCTCAGGGAGTGGCGTCTCTACAAGGGGGTGATGGCGGATCTCATCTACATCTATGTGGGCACCGCCGAGCGCCAGATGCTGATCTACCCCGAATGGCAGGCGGATGCGGACTTCGATCCCAGGCTGCGCCCCTGGTATCAGCTGGCCAGCCAGCATGTGGGCAAGATGGTCTGGACCGAACCCTACTACGACTACACCAACGGCACGCTGGTGATCGCCCTGGCGCGGGCCATCACCGACAAGGAGGGCAAGGTGCGGGGGGTCTTCGCGGTGGATGCCATCCTGGCCCCCTTCTCCGCCCAGCTGAACCGGCAGTGGAACAGCGGTTACCAGATGATCGTCAACCAGTCGGGCAAGGTGCTGGCCCACCCCGATCCCTCACAACTGCTCAAGCCCATGACCCACCCGACCTGGCTCTCCCGCTTCAGCGGGGAGGACGGCATCTTCCTGGATCAGGCGTCTCGCCAGTTCGTGGCCTACAGCCGCCTGCCGGACCACAACTGGGTGCTGATCAGCGTGTTGCCCGCCTCCAGCATCCAGGCGGTGGTGGCGAGTGCCTCCCTCAACGTGCTCGGGATCATCGTGCTGGCCAGCGTGCTCTACATGGTGCTGGCACTGATCTGGTCCCGTTATTTCAGGCGGATGCTGGACGAGATCTCCACCGTGATCCGGGCCAGCCGGACCCAGCCTGACGAGGTGCACCAGGGGGGGATGCGCGAGCTCAGGCACGTCTATGCCGAGCTGGCGGAGGTGAGCAAGGATTATCACGAGGTGCGCCAGCAGGCGAACCTCGACAAGCTGACCGGCCTTTACAACCGGCGCTTCTTCGACGAGCGGTTGAATCGGCTGCTGCTCGATCAGGAGAGCTTCTGCCTGGCCATGATCGATCTGGACGGTTTCAAGCGGATCAATGACACCTATGGTCACCAGACCGGGGACGTGGTGCTCAAGCGGGTGGCCAGTTTTGGCGCCAAGCTGCTGGGGGATCATGGCTGGGTATGCCGCTATGGCGGGGAAGAGCTGGTGGTGCTGTTTGCCAATCCCGATATCCACTTCTGCCAGATGCTGCTGGAGCAGTACAGGATTGGGGTGGCCTCCCTGCACTGGCGTGAACCCGGTCTTGGGATCACCTTCAGCGGCGGCCTGGTGGCGAGTGCCCCCGGGCTTGGGGCCAGGAGCCTGCTGACCATGGTCGATGCCGAGGTCTATCGCGCCAAGGGTGACGGCAAGAATCGCATCTACATGGTGGATCCCCTGGCTCCCCGGGACGACTCGCCCTCAGGGGATGGCATGTTGAGCAAAGAAGAGGCCTGAGGGCCTCTTCTTCATTGCGCGGATCAAGGGTGCAACTGCCAGGTCCAGAGGGGCCAGCCCAGCTCCTCGGCGCACTGGCGCAGGGCGGGGGCCGGATTGACCACATGGGGATGGCTCACCGCCTGCAGCATGGGCAGATCGTTGTGGGAATCGCTGTAGCCGAAGCTCCCCTGCCAGAGGTGTTCCTTTCCGGCAAAGAGCTGGTTGATGCGGGCCACCTTGCCTTCGCGAAAACTCAGGGTGCCGCGGGTCTGGCCGGTCAGCATGCCGGCTTCCTCGTCGAGCAGGATGGCCACGCAGTGATCCATCCCCAGCATCTGCGCCATGGGGGCCACCAGATGCTCGCCGGAGGCGGAGATGAGCACCAGCTCGTCGCCACGCTGGCGGTGCCACTCGATGCGAGCCAGCCCCTCTGGATAGATGCGCTCCCGCAGCACCTGTTCGGCAAAGCGGGTGCAGAGGGAGTCGAGCCACTGGCGCGTCCTGCCTGCCAGCGGTTGCAGGGTGAAGGCCATGTACTGGTGCATGTCCATCTTGCCCTGATGGTAGAGGGACATCATGGCCTGCTCCTCGGCCACCATGCCCGCCGGGGCCAGCTCCTGGGCCACCATGTACTCCAGCCAGAGGCTGGCGGAATCCCCCGCTATCAGGGTCTCGTCCAGATCAAACAGTGCCAGGGCCATGGCTGCTCCTCGGGTTGGCTGCCAGCATCGGGGTACTGGCTGAAAAATGAATGGGATTCATGGCGTTATGCTACCTCACAGAGTTGATCCCGGGCCACCACCAGGGTCACGGCGTTGCCCACTGGCAGCAGATCGCCGGCATGGCGGTTGAGGCAATCCACCGTCAACAGCCCCGCCTCGCACTCCACCTGATAGCGGATGACGTTGCCGAGCAGCTGCTGCTGGCGAACGATGCCGGGCAGGCTGGGCTCGTGGCTGACCGCCCCTGCGGGCAGCAGGGTGATGGACTCCGGCCGCAGCGCCAGCTTGCCGCGAAAGCGCGGGCCGAACAGGGATTTGGCCTGCTCGCCACCCAGCAGGTTGTAGTTGCCGATAAAGCCCGCCACGAACTCGCTGGCGGGGCGGGTGTAGATCTGCTCCGGCGTGCCGCTCTGGACGATGGATCCCTTGTTCATCAGGAAGATCCGATCCGACAGGGTCAGCGCCTCCTCCTGATCGTGGGTCACGAAGATGGTGGTGAGCTCGAGGCGCTGCTGGATCTCGCGGATCTGCTGGCGCAGGCTGCGGCGGATGCGGGCATCCAGCGCCGAGAGCGGCTCATCCAGCAGCAGGATCCGTGGCTGCACCACCAGCGCCCGGGCCAGCGCCACCCGCTGGCGCTGGCCGCCGGAGAGTTCGCCCGGATAGCGGCGCTCGAAGCCGGTCAGCTCCACCAGCGCCAGCGCCTCCTGCACGCTGGCGGCGAGATCCCGCCCCGGCTGGGGCTTCATCTTGAGGCCGAAGGCGACGTTGTCCCACACCGTCATGTTGGGGAAGAGCGCATAGCTCTGGAACACCATGCCGATGCCCCGCTTCTGAGGTGCCTGCCAGGTAATGTCCTCACCGGCCACCCGCACCTGACCGCCATCCACCGGGATGAGCCCGGCCAGCGCCCGCAGCAGGGTGGATTTGCCGCAGCCGGAGGGGCCGAGCAGGGTCACCAGCTCCCCCTTGCGGATGCCGAATTCAATTCCCTCGAACACCTTGGTGTCGCCGTAGGATTTGTGCAGTTGATTCACTTCTAGATGGAACATGTTGATTCACCGATGAAATCTGTTGGCTGCCCAGGTGAGCAGCAGGGTCAGCAGGAAGTAGCTCATCACCAGGGCGCTGGTGAAGTGGCCCGAGGTGGCACGCATGTTGTAGAGGTAGACCTGCAGGGTCTCGTAACGGGTGCCCACCAGCATGTTGGCAAACACGAACTCGCCGAGCAGGAAGGACAGCGAGAGAAACAGCGCCGCCAGCAGCCCCTTGCGCAGGCAGGGGATCACCACCAGCAGGAAGGCGCGGGCGCTGCTCGCCCCCAGCAGGTGAGCGGCATCCATCAGATCCTTGAGCGGCACCCCTTGCAGGCTGTTGGCCAGCGCCCGGTACATGAAGGGGAGGACCACGGTGAACCAGGTCCCGATCAGGATCCAGGGCGTGCCGATAATCGGCAGCACGCCGTCGGCGTAAATCTGCAGCAAGCCCACCGAGGAGACCACGGGCGGCACCGCGAAGGGGAGCAGGATCAAGAGGTTCATCCAGGGATCCAGTCTGGGGAAGTAGTAGGCCACCACCAGCACGGTGGGCACCAGCACCAGGGTCCCCAGCAGCAGGGTGGCGAAGCAGACCAGGAGGCTTCGGCCAAAGGCCGCCAGAAAGCGCGGGTCGCCCCACAGCTTGAGATACCAGTCGAGGGTGAAGCCATCCGGCAGCAGGGTCGCCCCCCAGCGGGTGGAGATGGAGTAGAGAAAGGTGGCCAGCAGCGGCAGCAGCAGGGTGGCGACCAGCGCCCCCAGCACCCATCTGGGCCAGCGCGGTGTCAAATCATGCATGGGATTGCCCCTTGTTCACATAGCTCTTTTTCAGCAGCCACTGGTTGGCGGCTGTCACCACCCCCAGCAATACCATCAGGATCACCGCCAGCGCCGCCGCCAGGTTGGGTTCGAGGAAAATGTCGCCGGAGACCAGACTGGCCACCCGGATGGTCACCAGATTGAAGTTGCCGGTGGTGAGGGCGTAGGCGGAGGCATAGGCCCCCACCGCGTTGGCAAACAGGATGATCAGGGTGCCGAGCAGGGCGGGGGTGAGCACCGGCAGCGCCACGTGCCACACATACTGCCCCTTGCTCGCACCCAGCAGGGCGGCGGCCTGGGGCCACTCCTCCTGCAGGGCGTCGAATGCCGGGTAGAGCAGCAGCAGGGCGAGGGGGATCTGGAAGTAGGTGTAAATCAGGATAAGGCCGCTGCCCGAGTAGAGGTTGAAGCCATCGATGAGGCCCCAGGATTTGAGCAGCAGGGTCACCGCGCCATTGATGCCGAGCACGATGATGAAGGCGAACGCCAGCGGCACGCCGCTGAAGTTGCCGGTCATGGTGACGAAGGCCAGCAGCACCCGCTTGACCCGCTCGCCGCTGTGGCGCAGCGCCGCCGCCCCCAGGGTGCCGATGGCGAGCCCCGCCAGGCTGGCGATGCCGGCGATGCGCAAGGAGTTGCCGAAGGATTGCAGATAGAAGGGGGAGCTCAAAATCTCCCGGTAATGGTCGAGACCCCAGCCATCAGGGGTCTGGACGCTGCCCACCAGCACCCACACCATGGGGGCGAGCTGAAACAGGATCATCAAGAGGACAAAGGGCAGCAGCACCAGGGCCGGCAGCCAGTGGCGGCGCACCCGGCGTGGCTTCACCTGTTGATCCGCGAGGATCTCGGTGGTGGCAGGCATCATCAGTGCACCTCGCGCATAAAGGCCGCCTTGAGCAGCGGGGGGGCTGCCGGCTTGTCGTGGGGAACTCCCAGCAGATCCGCCATCAGGGCGCAGAGCTGGGTCTGGGCGATCGCCACCCCATCCGGCCAGCGCTCGACGAAGGCATCGCCAAAGAGCCAGAGCGGCACGGTGCGCTCCTCGGCCAGGGTGCCGCCATGGCTGAGATCGTTGTTCATGCCGTGATCCGAGGTGATCACCACCTGATACCCCTCTGCCAGCCACTGGGGCAGCAGGTCGGCCAGCAGGCTGTCCATGCGGCGCGCCTGATTGCGGTACTGGCGGGAATCGAGGCCAAACTGGTGGCCCGCATCGTCCACTCCCATGGGGTGGATCAGCAGAAAATCGGGGTCGTACTGGCTGCGCAGCCACTCGCCGTCCATCAGCAGGTGGCTGTCGGGGTAGGCGTCATCCCAGTAGAAGCAGCCGTGCTGGATGGGCAGTTGCTCATCGTGAGTGAAGCGATCGCGGGCCGCCAGCCAGGGGCTCTGGTTGTAGAGCTCGCTCACCCAGTGGTAGGCCGCCGCTGCGGTGCGTTTACCCGCGGCCCGGGCCAGATGGAAGATGGAGTCGTGTTGGCTCAGGCGCGTCACCCCGTTGTGGGTGATGCCGCTCGCCACCGGCGGCAGGCCGGTCAGGATGCACTCGTAGAGAGGGCGGGAGAGGGAGGGCAGGGCGGCACTCAGGGTCGTATGCAGGCCGCGCTCTGCCTCCACCATGCCACAGAGGTAGCCCATGCAATGGGCTACCTCTGCTGCCAGGCCATCCACAAGTACCACTATCACCTTGTGTTGCACTGGCCACTCCTTACTGCATGTTGATCATGACGGTTTCCTGCCACTGGCGCGGCAGGGCCTTGGAGCTCTGCTCCCAGGCGGCGTGATCCTGCACCGGCTTGGCATTGGCATACTGCTCGGCCGGCAGCAGCTTGGCTTTCACGTCATCCGGCAGGGTCACGTTGCTGCGGATGGGGCGGGCGTAGCCACGGGCCAGGTTGATTTGACCGGCATCGGAGAGGATGTATTCCCGCGCCAGCTTGGCGGCGTTGGGGTTCTTGGCCCACTTGTTGATGATGGTGGTGTAGCCGGCGATGACGGAGCCGTCGCTCGGGATCACCACATCAAACTTCTTGGGGTCGATCTGGTCGCGGTAGTTGAGGGCGTTGAAGTCCCACAGCACCCCCACTTCCACTTCGCCCTTCTCGATGTTGGCGATGGTCGGGTCGTTCAGCGACAGACGGCCCTGCTTGGCCAGCTTGCCGAACAGATCCAGGGCGGGTTTCAGATTCTTCTCGCTGCCGCCGGTGGCATAGGCCGCCGCCAGCACGCCGTTGTTGGCCTGGGAGGCGACGCCCACGTCACCCAGGGTCACCTTGTAGTCGCCACCCAGCAGGGATTGCCAGCTGGTGGGGGCGGCCTTGACCAGATCCTTGTTGATCAGGAAGGCGATGGTGCCGGTATAGGCCAGCATCCAGTGGCCGTCCGCATCCTTGGCCCAGTTCGGAATGTCGGCCCAGGTGGAGGGCTTGTAGGGCTGGGTGACCCCCTGCTTGACCGCGACCGGGCCGAAGGCACCGCCCACGTCGCCGATGTCGGCGGTGGCGTTGGCCTTCTCGGCGGCGAACTTGGCGATCTCCTGGGCGGAGCTCATGTCGGTATCCTGATGCTTGATGCCGTAGATGCTGCCGAGCTGCTGCCAGGTATCCTTCCAGTTGGCCCAGCTGTCCGGCATGCCGACGCTCTGGAGCTGGCCCTCACCGCGGGCGGCTTTTTCGAGATCCGCGATGTTCTCGGCGGCAAACAGCGGTTGACTGATGGCCACCAGGGCCAGTGCACTTGCGATCACGCTTTTCATCATCCCATCCCTCTGGACTAGGTCAGTTAAGGTTCGAGAGGGATGCTAGAGGGGAAATATGACGGTGGCGGGGCGCTTTGATGGCAGTTTCGTGACAATCGCCCTGTCATGGCGCTGTCATCAGGGGCGGTTACAACTCGGGGTCGACAACCTCTGGTCTACTCCAGTGGTGTGCAAACCCGAATGACCGACAGGGATGTGACAGTGACAGAGCGATTGAGTGAACAGGGGATGGCCGATGGCCGCACACCCTCCAAGTGCGAACAGATTTGCCGGACCCTGCGCCGCTATATCGGCAGCGGACACCTGGCGGCGGGGCAGCAGCTGCCCGCCGAACGGGCGCTGAGCGAGCGCTTCGCCACCACCCGCATCACCATCAAGGAGGCGCTCTCCAGCCTCGAGGCGGACGGCCTCATCTACCGGGCCGAGCGGCGCGGCTGGTTCGTGGCGCCGCCTCGCCTCACCTACGATCCCGCCATCCACACCCACTTTCACCAGTGGATTGGCGAGCAGCAGCGCACCGCCGAGACCCGGGTGCTGGCTCATGGCAACCAGCTTGCCAGCAGCGAGTTGTGCCGCTGGATGGGTCTGGAACCCTTTACGCCGCTCTACGAAATCCGCCGCCAGCGGCTGATCGACGGTCGCCCCGTGCTCCACGTCAGCCATCACCTGCTGGCGAGCCGCTTCCCCGGCATCGCCAGCGCTCCCCTGGCCAGCTCCCTCACCGAACTCTACCGGCAGCGCTATGGCATAGGCCAGGGCTGGGCGAGCCTCGAGATCACCCCGTCGGCGGCCCGGGGAGAGATAGCCCGCGCCCTCAACCTGGCCCAGGGGAGTGCCGTGCTGCGGTTGGTGCGGGTCAATCATGACGAGGAAGGGAAGCTGGTGGATTGCGACATCGAGCACTGGCGACCGGACGCCATCCGCATCTGCCTGGATACCCGGGCACTGCAACCGCTCGCCACCGGCGCGCGGCAGGTGCAACTGGCAGAGTAGCGGCGTTCTGGCGACCTGACATGGCGGATCCCGCAGGATCCACCGGGATCAGTTGTCGATGTTGGGGATCAGATCGTCGAAGCTCTGGTAGCCGCAGTCCGCCAGTTGCAGCGACATGGTGTAGGTCTTGCTGCCCTCCCGCTGGCCGATGGCGGGGCGGTTGAGCTTGAGCTCCTGATGCCAGTACTCCTTCATGCGATCGATCAGCGCCATGGCCTCGCTCTCTCCCAGATGGAGCTGGCACAGCGCCATGTAGTTGTTGGGCCTGTGCATGTTCTCCACCAGATAGTCCCCCAGCACCGACATGGCCTGGCGCGCCTGCTGGCGGGCGAAACGGCTGTGCTGCTCGAAGCTGATGCGCTCGCTGATGAGGAAGTGGTAGCTGTTGTCGATGCCAAGCTGCAGGATGCCGAGTTTCTCCAGCTTGCGCAGATAGAGGTAGCAGGAGGCATCGGTCAGGCCGTACTCCCGCTTGAGATCGATGAGGGTCTTGTCGCGCCAGAAGATGTTGGCGAGAAAGGCATAGAGCCCCGGCTCCTTGTGAAACGCCTCATCCTGCTCCTGGGTAAAGACGGCCCGGCGGCTCTGGGCATCCTGGGTCCGGTCCAGCAGCTCTTCGAAGGAGAGTCCCACCAGATGGCAGATCTCCAGCAGGGTGTCGAACGGCAGGGAGGGCTTGTTCATCATGCGCTTCACGGTGGCGATGGAAACCCCCATGGCTTCTGCCAGGGTCTGATAGCGGATCCCCTTGTCAGTCAGGGTTTTCTTCAGGGTGTCGAGGATATGATTGGCCAGTGTCTGGCTGTAGGTCATGCAACTATTCCTTTATCTGCATTTTTAGTCGTGTCAGAAATTGAGTGGTTTGTCTGTATCGGGCTCAAATTTTGACACCTAGAAAAACCAGAGGAGGGTAACCCGGTGATAATGGCGGAAATGGCCTGACCAGTTGTGGTGCAAGGTGGCAGAAAATGACACTCGGTGGTGCATATCCTTCAACCTTTCAACATTTTGCTGGTGATGCATATTACATCGCACATAATTCAACACGAATCGGATTCAATACCTTCCTGGTTGAGAAAACGATTGTTTGCTTCCAATTTAAGGGTTTTTTTAACCGCAAGGTTTTATTCTTTCCTGGCATTGAGCGGAACTCGCAAGAGGTCCGCTTTTTTTCTTTTCTCCGAATCTGAGCCCGTCGTCAAGAATGGGGCGCAGTTTTGGTACTTCCTGCGCCACCGACCCCGGAAGGCAGTCCTTTATTCCCCCTGACCGGCAAACAGCTTGGGGATCTCCCGCACCAGCCAGCTCTTGGCCTTGCCCATGGTGTCTCGCCGCCAGGCCAGCACGACCTGGATCTGGTGGCGATATTCGGGACTGATCACCTTGAGTCTGCCCGCCTTGATGTCCTCTTCAATCCAGCGTTGCGGCATGGTGCCGATGCCGAGCCCCGCCAGCAGGGCGTCCCGCTTCTCCCCCATGGTGCTGACGGTCAGGCGCGGCTGCTTGTCGAGCAGGCGGTAGGTGAGCACCGGCTTGCGCAGCGCCGTGTCGGCCACCGCGATGGCGCGATAGCGGCGCAGGGTCTCGTCCGCCAGGGGCTCGGGTTCCTGATGCAGGGGGTGATCGGGATGGGCGACGTAGAGCATCACCTCCTCCCTGAGCACCTGGTGCTTGATACCGGTCATGGCGATATCGGCATTGAGGGAGGAGATGAGCAGGTCGGCGCGGCCATCCTCCAGGCACTCCCAACTACCCGCCAGCACCTCGGCGCGAAACCTCAGCCGGGTATCGGTCTGTTCGGCCAGCCGATCCACCAGGGGGTAGAGAGCCTGTACCGGCATCAAGGCATCGACGGCGATGGTGATGTCGGTCTCCCAGCCACGGGAGAGGGCCCGGGTCTCCCCCACCAGGTGCTCGGCCGCCTCCAGCAGCACCCGGCCCCGCTCCAGCAGCATGCGGCCCGCCGGGGTGAACTTGGTCCTGTGGCCGCTGCGGTCGAACAGCATGGCGTCCAGCTCGTCTTCCAGCTTTTGTACCGTGTAGCTCAGTGCCGAGGGCACCTTGCCCAGCTCGTCGGCCGCCGCCGCGAAGCTGCCACGACGGTCGATGGCGTCCAGCACCCGGATCGCCTCCAGGGTCAGCGCCCGCTCCTTGTTCGATTCCTTGGCCATATCCAACCTTCAATTTTTTTGAATGTGTTTACCAGATTATCTCGCTAACAACTTAGGGGAAGTCACTTTAATATTCAATCAACGCTTAGGCAGGAACGCCTGGCAGCCAAATAAAAGGTAGTTCCGGGCTGAGGCATCCCCAAACACGATGTCTGATGTCAGCAAAAGAACAACATAGTATTTGAATGATCTCTTGCATGGATGCATTGATTCGGGCCCAAGGGGCCTTGGCAATGACATAAAACCCAAGAGAGTGAATGAACATGAAAAACGTAATCAAGATGCTGGCCGTTGCAGGCCTGATGACCGCAGGTGCCGCCCAGGCTTCCGTTCCCGCTGACTTCAATGCCGCCCCGGGCGTGCTGTTCGTCAACTGGAGCGCCACCGCCGCGATGGACGGCAAGGCCAACCCCATGCTGGAGGTGCGCGACGAGTCCGGTGATCTGCTGGCTTCCGTCCACGCCAACCTGATGGGCACCCAGCAGGTCGCCATCCCGAGCCGTACCCAGGGCAAGCTGACGGTGAGCCTGGGCAACGAAAGCAGCAGCTACCGCATCCCCTTCGGTCTGGGTGACGGTCGCCAGCGTTAATGAACCAACTTGGTCAGTGAGGAGCACACCATGATGAAATTGAGAGCCGCAGAAGCACGGGGCAAGGCCAACTTTGGCTGGCTGGATGCCCGTCACAGCTTCTCCTTCGGTCACTACTATGACCCGGAATGGATGGGACACTCTGCCCTGCGGGTCATCAATCAGGATCGGGTGGCGCCGGGTGGCGGTTTCGCGACCCACCCTCACGCCAACATGGAGATCCTCACCTGCGTGCTGCAAGGCACCATAGAGCACAAGGACAGCCTCGGCCACGCCGAGCAGATCCCAGCGGGGGATTTCCAGCTGATGAGCGCAGGGTCCGGCATCCGGCACAGCGAGTACAACCCCTCGCAGACCGAGCCGCTCTCCCTGCTGCAAATCTGGATCGAGCCGAATGAACACGGCACGACCCCGGGTTATCAGCAGAAGAAGATTGAAAACAAGCCCGGGATGACGCTGGTGGCGTCACCGGACGGCGAGGCGGGATCATTCAGGATCCGCCAGCAGGCCCGCGTATGGCGGCTGCAGCTTGCCGAAGGGGAGACCCTGGAGTGGGCATTGCAAGGGCGTCATGGTTACCTGCACATGATTTCAGGGGAGCTGACCGGCAACGGTCTGGCTGCCCGACCCGGCGACGGGCTGCTCAGCCGCGACGAGTCGAGCTGGGTGCTCACCGCCTCCAGGGGGAGTGAAGCCCTGCTGTTTGACCTGCCTTGATAGAAAATCTTGGCGAAATGAATGAGTTAACAATTAGCTTTTACACTGTAAATACCATGATGGTAAGCAAAGGAATATGACGATGGACAAGATGAAAGATGTGGCACTGCTGGTGGGTCGTGTACTGCTGGCGCTGATGTTCGTGATGGCTGGCTGGGGCAAGATCGGCGGTTACGCCGGTACCCAGGGTTACATGGAAGCCATGGGCGTGCCCGGGTTCATGCTGCCCCTGGTGATCCTGCTGGAGCTGGGTGGCGGTCTTGCCATCATGCTGGGCCTGTTTACCCGCAGCCTCTCCGTGTTGCTGGCCGGTTTCACCCTGATGGCCGCCTTCATCTTCCACTATCAGCCTGCCGAGCAGATGCAGATGCTGATGTTCATGAAGAACGTCTCCGTGGCCGGTGGTTTCCTGGCCCTGGCGGCGGCCGGTGCAGGGGCTTTCAGCCTGGATGCCCGCCTCGGCAAGCACTGGTAATACCCTGACGTTTCAAGTTTTCCAACGCCTTTTGGCCGGTGCCCTGCACCGGCTTTTTTGTGCCCGCTTCCCGGGGATGTCATCTGTGTGACGGCGCGCAGTCCGGAGGCCACAAGTGCCTTTTGCATCTTATCCCCCGATCCCCGACAATCCCGATTCGCGTGCCGTGACGGGAATGCCAGAGAGTGCCCCCCCGCGCACCCCCTCTTCATGAAATTGGCGGGAGTCGTCCATGTTTACCCTCTACCACTCCAATCAGCTGGACCTGCTCAAAGAGCTGCTGGTGAGCCGCATCCGGCAGGCTCCGCTCTCCCACCCCTTCGATCGGGAGCAGATCCTGGTGCAGAGTCCCGGCATGGCCCAGTGGCTCAAGCTGGAGCTGGCCAAGGCGTTCGGCATCGCCGCCAACATCGACTTTCCCCTGCCCGCGAGTTTCATCTGGGAGATGTTCACCCGGGTGCTGGCGGACGTGCCGCGCCAGAGCCCCTACAACAAGGGGGCCATGAGCTGGCACCTGATGACCATTCTGCCCACTCTGCTCGGCAGACCCGCCTTTGCGCCCCTCGCGGCCTATCTGGGGGGCAGTGACGGGGCGGCGCCGGAGCAGGTGCGGCTCTGGCAGCTCTGCCAGAAGGTGGCGGATCTGTTCGACCAGTATCTGGTCTACCGGCCGGACTGGATCGCCCGCTGGGAAGAGGGGGAAGGATTGAGCCAGGAGCTGGCCGGAGTGAGCGGTCAGGATTGGCAGCCCGAGCTCTGGCGCGAGCTGGTGGCCCGCACCCTGGCCCTCAGCCCCAGCGGCTACCACCGCGCCAACCTCTACGAGGCCTTCATCCACGAGCTGGAACGCACCCGGGATCTGCCGGGCAGGCTGCCGCAACGGGTCTTCGTGTTCGGCATCTCGGCCCTGCCGCCCCGCTATGTGGAGGCACTGCTGGCCCTCGGCAGCCGCCCCGAGGTGGAGGTACACCTGTTTGTGACCAACCCCTGCCGCTACTACTGGGGGGACTTGCTCGATCGCAAGACCCTGGCGCGCCTCGAAAACAAGCTCAAGCCCGGCACGGATCTCGAGACCCTGCAGGGCCCCGCCAACCCCTTGCTCGCCTCCATGGGCAAGCTGGGGCGCGACTACCTGCACCAGCTGATGGAGCTGGAGGTGCCGCAGATCGAGGCCTTCGTCGACATCGAGGATCGCGACGATGAGGGCAAGGTCACCTTGCTGCGGGCCATCCAGAAAGACGTGCTGGAGCTGGCGGAACGGGGGGCCGGCGAGTTCAATCTCGATGCCAGCCACCACAAGAGCCCTGTCAGCCTGGATGACGGCACCCTGCAGATCCACGCCTGCCACGGCCCCATGCGGGAGCTCGAGGTGCTGCACGACCGGCTGCTGGCCCTGTTCGAGCAGGATCCCACCCTCACCCCCAAAGACGTGGTGGTGATGATGCCGGACGTCAACAGCTACGGCCCCTACATCCAGGCCGTCTTTGGCAAGGAGGGCGGCAAGGGGCGGGGCGGGGCCCGCGGCCAGATCCCCTTTGCGATCTCCGATCGGGCGGCGAGCCAGGAGAGCCCGCTGCTGCAAAGTTTCCTCGCCCTGCTCAGGCTGCCGAACGCCCGCTTCGGGGCGGGGGAGCTGCTCGCCATCCTGGAGGTGCCCGCCGTGCTGCGCCGCTTCGAGCTGGACGACGACGAGTTCAACGTGCTGCGGCGCTGGGTGCAGGAGACCGGCATCCGCTGGGGGCTGGATGACGACTATCCCGAGCGCTTCGCGCTGCCGCGTCTGTCCGGCAACAGTTGGCTGTTCGGCCTGAGGCGCATGCTGCTGGGCTTTGCCATGGGGGACGGGGAGCCGGTGGCGGGGATCCTGCCCTATGCGGACATCGAGGGGCAGCAGGGGCTGATCCTCGGCAAGCTCGCCTGGTTCGTCGACTCCCTGGCGGAGTTTCTGCCCCGGCTGCAACAGGCGCAGCCGCTGGCCGAATGGCACGCCTGCCTGCTGGCGCTGCTGGAGCGCTTCTATCTCGCCGACGAGGATGAAGAGCGCCAGCTCCAGCTCATCCGCAGCCAGCTCACCGACTGGCAGGCCCAGCTCGGCGAGGCCCGCTTCGAGCAGGCCATCAGTGCCGACCTGTTGCAGGACTACCTCGGCAGCGTGCTGGGGGAGTCCCGCTCCAGCCAGCGCTTCCTCGCCGGTCAGGTCAACTTCTGCACCCTGATGCCGATGCGCTCCATTCCCTTCCGCCAGGTCTGCCTGCTCGGCATGAACGACGGCGTCTACCCGCGCACCCTGCCCCCCATGGGCTTCGATCTGATGGCGGTGGCCTCGCGGCGCGGGGACCGATCCCGCCGGGATGACGACCGCTACCTCTTCCTTGAGGCGCTCCTCAGTGCCCAGCAGGGGCTCTACATCAGCTATCAGGGGTTCAGCGCCCAGGACAACAGCGAGAAGGTGCCCTCCGTGCTGCTGGCGGAGCTCATCGACTACGTGCGCCAGGGCTTCGTGCTGGCGGGGGATGAAGATCTCGACGATGACACCTCGGGCCAGCGGCTGCTCGAACACCTGATCGTGGCGCACCCCCTCACCCCCTACAGTCCGGCCTACTTTTACCCCGAGCCCGGCTCCGGTCTCTTCACCTATGCCGCCGACTGGCTGCCGGCCCTGAGCCCGGAGCGGGGGGCCGCCAACTTCCAGAGCGGCGATCTGCCCCTGCCTGCTGAGTGGGGCAGGGAGCAGGGGCTGGAGCTGGCGGAGCTGCTGCGCTTCTATCGCCAGCCAGCCAGGTACTTCCTCAACCGCCGCCTCAAGGTGTGGTTCGAGCTGGAGGAGGCGACCATCGAAGACAGCGAGCCCTTCGAGCTGGACGGCCTGCAGCATTATCAGCTCAAGGCGCTGCTGCTGGATGCCCATCTGACCGAAGGGGAGAGCGAGGCCCGTCGCCATCGGCTGCAACTCTCCGGCCTGTTGCCGCAAGGGTGGTTCGGCAGCCTGCTGCTGGAGGAGATCGACGGCGAGATGGGCAAGCTGGCGGCGCGGCTGCGCCCCTGGACGGGGGACAAACAGGCGGTGGAGATCGACATCGCCCTGGCCCAGGGGCAGCTTCAGGGCTGGATAGACACCCAGAAGGGACGAGCGCTGGTGGTCAAACCCGGCAGCTTCAACGGCAAGGATCTGCTGCTGGCCTGGATCCAGCACCTTTGCCTCTCATTGAGCAGCGCCCCCGGCGATACCCTGTTGTTCGATGCCAAACAGAGTCTGCGGCTGCCAAGGCTTGCGGCGGACGAGGCGCGGCCCAGGTTGGCGGCCCTGGTGGCCCTCTGGACCCAGGGGATGAAGCGGCCGCTGCCCTTCTTCCCGAGCACCGCCTGGGAGTGGTTCAAGGGGATCGAGAAGGATCCGGCAAAGCCGGAGGAGGCCGACAAGGCGGCACTTGCCCGCTTCAACGGCGGCTACATGGTGACGGGAGAGGGGCAGGACGTCTATGTCGCCCGCTGCTTCCCCGAACTCGATGACGAGGTGCTGGCCCAGTTGCAGGGGTTGGCCCGTGAACACCTGACCCCGCTCCATCAGGCGCTGGAGGAGTTGCAATAATGGCTAACCCGCTCAATCCCCTGCGTTTTCCCCTCTATGGCGAGCGGCTGATCGAGGCCTCCGCCGGGACCGGCAAGACCTATACCATCGCGGGCCTCTATCTGCGCCTCTTGCTGGGCCACGGCCCGGTTATCGAACAAGCAGGCGAGGAGGGGGGAGACGCCGGTCAGCCCTGTGCCCACGAGCGGCCCCTGTCGGTGACCGAGATCCTGGTGGTGACCTTTACCGAGGCGGCCACCGCCGAACTGAGGGGGCGGATCCGCGCCCGCATCCACGAGGCGCGCCTCGCCTTTATGCGCGGTCACAGCACGGATACCCTGCTGGCCCAACTGCTGGTGGAGGTGGAGGATCACGACCTAGCGGCCCGTCGCCTGCTGGCCGCCGAGCGGCAGATGGACGAGGCGGCGGTCTTCACCATCCACGGCTTCTGCCAGCGGATGCTCAGGCAGAACGCCTTCGAGTCGGGCGCCCTCTTTGAAACCGAATTTTTGACCGACGACAGCCGGCTCCGGCTGCAGGCGGTGAGTGACTACTGGCGCGCCGAGTTCTATCCGGTGGATCAGCCCCTGGCCCGGGCGGTGCGAAGGCTCTGGCCGAGCCCCGCCGCCCTGCTGCGGGAGATGGGGAGCTGGCTCGACAACGACGAGCTGGAGATCCGCCCGGTGGCGGGGGACGAGACCCTGGCGGCGCGGCACAGCGTCGCCATGGCCCGCATCGGGGCGGTGAAAGCCGGGTGGCTGGCGCAGACGGACGAGATCCGCCGCCAGACCGAGGGGCAGATCAGCCGTTACACCGGCAAGAACTACGAGGGCTGGCTTGCCAAGATTGGCGACTGGGCGCAGGACGAGGCCAGCGGCTACGTCCTGCCCAAGGAGCTGGAGCGCTTCGGCCAGCAGGCGCTGGAGGAGAACCTCAAGAAGGGGGGAACGGTGCCCACCCTGCCGCTCTTTGGCGAGATAGACGCCCTGCTGGCGAGCCGACCCGGCATCCGGGATCTCGTCTTGCAGCGGGCGGCCAGGGTGGTGCGCAGCCGGATGCAGGAGAGCAAGCGCCAGGCCCATCAGCTCTCCTTCGACGATCTGCTGCGGGATCTCGACGGGGCGCTCGGCTCGGGCCTGGGGGAGCGGCTGTGCGAGCGCATCCGCGCCACCTACCGGGTCGCCATGATCGATGAATTCCAGGATACCGACCCCCAGCAGTACCGCATCTTCCATCGCCTTTACGGCGGTCACCAGGACACGGCGCTCCTGATGATCGGCGACCCCAAGCAGGCCATCTACGGCTTTCGTGGCGCCGACATCTTTACCTACATCCAGGCGCGGCGAAATGTGAGCGCCCACTACACCCTGGGGCGCAACTGGCGCTCAAGCCGCGCCCTGGTGGCGGCGGTCAACGGCCTGTTCGAGCGGGCGAAGGATCCCTTCATCTACGAGGCGGACATCCCCTTCCTGCCGGTGGAGGCGCAGGGCAAGAGCCGGGCACTGCTGATCGAGGGGCAGACCGCCCCCGTGCTGCACTGCTGGCAGCTCACCGGTCAGCCCACCTTCAACAAGGGGGAGTACCAGAGCAGGATGGCCCGCGCCACGGCGGCGGAGATCCATCGCCTGCTCACGCTGGCCCGGGAGGGCAAGGCGATGCTCGGCAGCGAGCCGGTCAGGGCCGGGGATATCGCCGTGCTGGTGCGCACCGGCGCCGAGGGCAAGCTGGTGCAGCAGGAGCTGGCGCGCCTTGCCATCGCCTCCGTCTATCTGTCGAACCGCGAGAGCGTGCTGGCCCAGGTGGAGGCGCGGGAGATCCTGCTGATCCTGCACGCCTGCCAGAACCCGAGCGATGAGCGAAGCCTGCGGGCGGCGCTCGCCACCGGCCTGTTCGATCTCGATGCCAGGGCCCTGGACGCGCTGGCCTCTGACGAGCGAGCCTGGGAGAGCGCGGTGCAGGAGTTCATGGGATACCGCGCGGTCTGGCATCGCCACGGGGTGCTGGCCATGCTGCGGGCCCTGATGCACGGGCGCAACCTCGCCGCCTCCTTGCTGGCGAGCTCCTACGGGGAGCGGCGGCTGACCAACTTCCTCCATCTCGGCGAACTGCTGCAACAGGCGAGCGGCGAGCTGGACGGGGAGTACGCCCTGCTGCGCTGGCTCGGGGAGGCGGTGAGCCAGCCCAACGGCCAGGACGGGGAGCAGATACTTCGCCTGGAGTCCGAGCGCAAGCTGGTGCAGATCGTCACCATCCACAAATCCAAGGGGCTGGAGTACCCGCTGGTCTTCCTGCCGTTCATTTGCAGCCACCGCGCCGCCGACACCCCCCTGTTCCACGAAACGGGGGAGGCGGGCAATCGCACCGTGCTCGATCTCACCGGCGCCGAGGAGTCCCTGGCCGAGGCCGACAAGGAGCGCCTCGCCGAAGACTTGCGCCTGCTCTACGTGGCCCTGACCCGGGGGGTCTATGCCACCTGGCTCGGGCTGGCGCCGGTGCGCTCCGGGGCGGGCAAGTCGGAGAAGACCGACCTGCACCGCACCGCCATCGGCTACCTGCTGCAAAAGGGGGAGGAGGGGGACGCCGGGACACTGGCGACCGCCCTCACCGACCTGGCCCAGGCCCTGCCGAGGGTGGCCGTCGGTGAGCCCTCGCTCACCCGCCCGGCCCCGCTGCCCGCCGAAGCGGAGAAGCCGGGGGAGCCCAGCGTGCGCGCGTTCCAGGGGCAGCTTGAGCGGGACTGGTGGATCAGCTCCTACTCCGGGCTGGCGGCCCAGGGGAACGGCCACGGCAAGGGGGTCTTGGCGAACCCCGGCTTCGATGACGAAGTCGTGACCGAATCCGCCAGTGCCGAGGCGGTGGAAGAGGCGCCAGCGCCCTCCATCTTCACCTTCCCGAAAGGGGCGCGTCCCGGCACCCTGCTCCACAGCCTGTTCGAGACCATCGATTTTCAGAGCGCCGCTGGCGAGTCGTTGACAGAGCATATTGCCACCCTGCTGGCGCAAGATGGCTTCGACGAGAGCTGGGCCGAGGTGTTGCAACGGCAGGTGGAAGCGGTGCTCGATACGCCCCTTGAAACCGGCCTTGGGGATCCGGTGCGGCTGCGGGACTTGAGCGCGGATCGCAAGCAGGTGGAGCTGGAGTTTTTTCTGCCCATGGGGCGGGTGACGGCACCGGCGCTCACCGCACTCTGCCAGCAGCACGACCCCCTGTCGCGGGGCGGCAAGCCGCTCGGTTTTGCCACCGTGCAGGGGATGCTCAAGGGCTTCATCGACCTGGTGTTCGAGTGGCAGGGGCGCTGGTATCTGCTCGACTACAAATCGAACCACCTTGGTATGAGCCCCGCCGATTACGGCCGCCCGGCCCTGGAGCGGGCCATGGTGGAGCATCGCTACGATCTGCAATACCAGCTCTATTCGCTGGCCCTGCACCGGCTGCTCGCCTTGCGGCTGCCGGGCTACGATTTCGACCGGCATTTTGGCGGGGTCTTCTATCTCTTCCTGCGCGGCATGCCCCAGGGGGGCATTTTCCATGCCCGGCCCAGCCGGGAACTGGTGCAGGGGCTGGACGAGTTGTTTAGTAAAGGTGTGACGTCTGACGATCATCGTTTAGAAAAATCGAACAAGGCAGAGGCATGAGGGGCGAGATGAAGGGCGAAACCATGATAGAGCGGCTGAAAGCCTTGGCGCTGGCGGGGCGCATCCGCCAGCTTGACCTGCAATTCGCCAGGCTGGTGGCCGACCTTGGCGGCAGCCCCGAGCTGGTGCTGGGGGCCGCGCTCGCCTGCCATGAGCTGGGCCGCGGCCACGTCTGCCTGCCGCTGGCGATGCTCGCTCAGGGCGGTGACGGGCAGGGATCCTCGCGCCCCTTCGGGCTGGATCCGGATCAGAGCCGGGATCTGCTGGCGGATCTCGCGGATCCCGCGAGCTGGCCCGCCCTCTTTGCGGCCAGCCCCCTGGTGGGGAGCGAACAGGAGGAGGGGGAGAGCCCCCGCTGGCCCCTGCGGCTCTGGGGGGATCGCCTCTACCTCACCCGCTACCACGACTTTGAGCTGGGGGTGGCCCGCCACCTTGGCGCCTTGAGTGAACGGGCCGAATGGCCGGAGATTGCCCCGGCCCTGTCACGCCTCTTTGCCCGCGACTACGGCCTGGTGTTCGGGGCCCTGCTCAAGGCCCGCCTCGCGCCGGATTTCTCCGTCCGCCACTTTGTGGAGAAGTACCTGGATCTGGTCTTCCCCCATGAGGTGGAGTGGCCGGCCGTGGAGACCCTGCTAAAGAGCGCCCAGGCGGCCAGCGAGCTGGAGCGGCTGGATACCCTGGTGCCCGAGGCGCTCTGCTGCAACGGCCAGAAGCTGGCGGCGGCCACGGCGGCGGCGCGCCCCTTCGCGGTCATCTCCGGCGGCCCCGGCACCGGCAAGACCACCACGGTGGCCAAGCTCCTCGCCATCCTGGTGGAGACCGGCCTGCAAGGGGGCAAGGCCCCGGCGATCCGGCTGGTAGCCCCCACCGGCAAGGCGGCGGCGCGCCTCACCGAGAGTATCGGCGCGGCCCTGCAGGCCCTGGATCTGCCCCCCGAGTGGGTACAGGCCATCCCCACGGAGGCGGGCACCCTGCACCGGCTGCTTGGGGTCATTCCGGGGCGCAGCCAGTTCCGCCATCACAGAGGCAACCCGCTGCACCTCGACCTGCTGGTGGTGGACGAGGCCTCCATGGTGGACCTGCCCATGATGGCGCGCCTGCTGGACGCGCTGCCCCGCCATGCCCGCCTGATCCTGCTCGGTGACAAGGATCAGCTCGCCTCGGTGGAGGCGGGGGCCGTGCTCGGGGATATCTGCAGCTTTATCGAACAGGGCATCAGCCCAGCGCAGGCGGATTGGCTCTCCCGCCAGACCGGCTATCGCCTGCAAGGCACGCCAGCGGGGGCCAGCGTGCGCGACAGCCTCTGTTTGCTCTCCAAGAGCTGGCGCTTTGACCAGCATTCGGGCATCGGCCAGTTGGCGCGGGCCTGCAACAGCGGCGACGGGGCGGCGGTGGAGGCGGTCTGGGGCGCAGGATTTGGCGACATCCGCCTGCACCCCTGGGCGGGGGAGGCTTACAACGCCCTGATTGCCGAGGGCGTGGCCGGTTATGGCAGCTACCTCAAGGCGGCCCGGGCCGGCGAGGATCCGGCGGCGGTGTTCAAGGCGTTCAACGGCTTCCAGATCCTCTGCGCCCTGCGGGACGGCCCCTTCGGGGTGATGGGGCTCAACGAGCGGCTCGAACTGGCCCTCGCCAAGGCAGGGCTGATCCAGCGTGACGGCGACTGGTATGCGGGCCGCCCGGTGATGGTGGTGCGCAACGACCACGGGGTCGGCCTCTACAACGGCGACATGGGGCTCTGCCTGCCCGATGACACCGGGCGCCTCAAGGTGTGGTTCGAGCAGCCGGACGGCACCCTGCGGGCCCTGCTGCCCAGCCGGTTGCCCCCCCATGAGACGGTCTACGCCATGACCATCCACAAATCCCAGGGGTCGGAGTTTGCCCATACCGTGCTGGTGCTGCCCGACAGCCCCAGCCCGCTCCTGACCCGCGAGCTGGTCTACACCGGCATCACCCGCGCCAAGGCCCGCCTCGATCTCTACGGCGATCGCGCCCTGCTGGCACAGGCGGTGCGGAAAAAGACCGAGCGTTATTCCGGATTGGCGGATAGGTTGAGGGAGTGATTGTGGTTAGCAGGCGTAATTGCCTGCTAACCACATGATTGAAGTTAATTTTTCTTAGGTGGTGGAGGTGGTGTTGGCGATGGCTTTTCATATCTTGTTGGGGGTGGTGGATTTCTACTGTTCTTTTGTGTATCTGGGCCTGGATATGGTTTTTTATCAGACATAAATCACCATCACTTTTTAGTTGGGGTTGGAGGGGTTGGTGTTGGTTTTGGTTTTACATAATTTGATGGCGGTGGTGGATTTTTTCCTGATTTTTCAACGGGCTTTTTATGGTCATTGCTCATTAAAATTACCCTCTTTCAAAAACTCAACGAATTCTATTTCTTCGGCCTTTATTACTATAAATTGTGCGCTCGACATAGGGATATACTCACCATCTTCTGATATCCACTCTGGATTTTGTAGAACAATATGACCTTTGGATGGGTCTGATGGCCACACACTAGGCCAACCAAAAATTCTTCGTCCATCCTTTAGGTCTAAAATTACAAATGATGTCACACTATTAAATATGTCCTCCCACTCGCTATTAAATGATGACTGGTTAGTTATTTTTAATTTTTGTAGGAGCCCATGAAACTTAGAGTTGTTTGTGTAATAAGACAGAACTAAGCCCAACAGAAATGCAAGTATGATCGAAGTCGCTAGCTCTTTCCCTGTAGACCATTCAAAAACTTTATAAAAGCTGCCAATATAGATAGTTATTTCTTTGAATGAATCAGAAAGAACCTTAACCAATAGTGTGAAAATTAAAGCTTGTATTACTCTTTCGAACTGAGATTGTTTAGGATATGCGGTTAATGCGTGGAAAACCCATGCAGTTAAAAAGCCAGGTAATAGCTGTCTCAATAATTCTAGTAACTCAGAACTAATATCCATATCTTCAAGCTCTTGGCTATATTGTGGTTTTTATGATTTATTTATAAGGCAGTATCACCAAAAAATACTTGATGAGTCAATATGTATTTATATGAAAATGTTAGTTTTTCATTTCTTATATGCGGAATTATAAAATTTTTCGAATTGTCTATATCGCCTGTGTTGTGTTTCATTGGTTCAGCATCAACTGTATCGGCCATATAGGTTATGACTGAACGAAGCGAAGCCCAACGTTTACCGCGAACTCTTTTTTCCTGCCCCTCATCCCCAACCCTTCTCCCGGAAGGGGAGAAGGGAGCAATGCCGTTACCGCTGTCCGATTACGCTTCGCTAATCGAACCTACGTAGCTGCTACCTCGATTATTTGATTCGTCCAGACAGGGGCCGCTTGATTGCTCCTCCCCCTACCAAGGGGGAGGCGGGGAGGGGGTCATGGCCCCATCCGTCAATCGGCACGGCATACCCCGACTCTCCCCTTGCAAAGGGGAGGGGGCAAAGCAGGTGGTTCACCGGCTGCGTGGCAGAGTGGCATCACTCGAACCGTCCTCCTGCCTTCAGGGGCGCCGAGCCGCCAAAAAAACGGGGCCCGGGGTGTCCCCCGGGCCCCACATCCGATGGCCGTGTCAGATGCTGGATTTGACGCTGACGAACTCGGGGTAGGCATCGATGCCGCACTCGTGGACATCCACACCCATCATCTCTTCCTCTTCGCTGACCCGCAGGCCCATGGTGGCCTTGAGCAGGCTCCAGACCACGAGGGAGACGACAAAGACCCAGCCGAAGATGGTGGCAGCACCCAGCAATTGGGCACCGAAGGTGGCGCTCGTGTTGGAGAAGGGCACCACCATCAGGCCGAACAGGCCGCAGACGCCGTGTACCGAGATGGCACCGACCGGATCATCGATCTTCAGGCGATCGAAGGCGACGATGGCGTAGACCACCAGGGCACCGGCCAGGGCGCCGATCAGGCTGGCGAACAGCGGGCTGGGGGAGGCCGGGTCGGCGGTGATGGCGACCAGACCACCGAGGGCGCCGTTGAGGATCATGGTGAGATCCGCCTTGCCCCAGGTGAGCTTGCTGACCAGCAGGGCGCCGACCACACCGGCGGCCGCGGCGGCGTTGGTGTTGACGAACACGGTGCCGATGGCGGTGGCGTCAGCGGCGCTGGAGAGCGCCAGTTGGGAGCCACCGTTGAAGCCGAACCAGCCCATCCAGAGGATCAGGGTGCCCAGGGTCGCGAGCGGCAGGTTGGAGCCGGGGATGGGGTAGATCTCTCCTTGCTTGCCATATTTGCCGCGACGGGGGCCGAGCAGCAGCACGGCGGCCAGGGCAGCGGCAGCGCCCGCCATGTGGACGATGCCGGAGCCTGCGAAGTCGGAGAAGCCCGCCTCTTTCAGGAAGCCGCCACCCCAGCTCCAGTAGCCTTCCACGGGGTAGATGAAGCCGGTCATCACCACGCAGAACAGCAGGAAGGACCAGAGCTTCATCCGCTCTGCCACCGCACCTGAAATGATGGAGGTGGCGGTGGCGACGAACACCACCTGGAAGAAGAAGTCGGAGTGCAGGGAGTGGCCCGCGTCGTCCGCCTGGCTGCCCATCAGGCTGCCAAAGCTCGGCAGCCAGCCGCCGGCGCTGTTGTCCACGTACATGATGTTGTAGCCGACCAGCAGGAACATGATGCAGGCGATGGCATAGAGCAGGATGTTCTTGGTCAGGATCTCGGTGGTGTTCTTGGCGCGGACCAGGCCGGCTTCGAGCATGGCGAACCCGGCGGCCATCCACATGACGAGCACGCCGGAGATCAGCAGGTAGAAGGTGTCGAGTGCATAGCGCAGCTCACTGACGGATGTGATCAACTCTTCCATGTCGTATTCCTCAGTTCCAGTCGTATCAAAGGGCGTCTGCGTCGGTCTCGCCGGTGCGGATGCGCACGGCGGCCTGCAGGTCATAAACGAAGATCTTGCCGTCACCTATCTTGCCGGTGTGGGCGGCCTTGCTGATGGCTTCGATGATCTGCTCGACGTTGTCGGCCAGGGTGGCGATCTCCAGCTTTACCTTGGGCAGGAAATCCACCTGGTATTCGGCACCCCGGTACAGCTCGGTGTGCCCCTTCTGGCGGCCAAACCCCTTGACCTCGGAAACCGTCAGCCCCTCGACGCCGAGGTTGGCGATGGCTTCGCGCACGTCGTCGAGTTTGAACGGCTTGATGATGGCGGTGATTAATTTCATGCAATATCCCCAATCCTTGTGGTTCACCCAGATAAAGGCAAATATTGCGCCAGAAAAGTATTTTTCTTTTTATTCATGCACTTACTTATTAATCGCAGTCCTGGTCAGCGAGGCTTGCCCAATATGGGCAGGGCTGCGCCAAAGGTGTGCACCGCCGTGGTGCAATCTGGCCGGCAGAAGAACGGAAGGGAGCGTGACGGCGCGCAAGACTCGAAAGTGTGCGGGCTGCTACTGTTGTTCAACAAGAGAGCAACCTGGCCGATAACCCGTCATGACGGGGTGTCGAGGCCAGTCGCCCCCTTGAAGGCTCGACCGGCAGGCCCGGTTTTCCCGCCAGGTCAACAAGCGGATCCGTGCCGCCGAGTAGCAGAACAAGGAAGGTTTTCATGCTGCATGACAATGAGATGACAAGGCAACCGGCCCTCGACGAGGCCGTGATGAGCGGCATGCTAGAGGTCGTGAGCGACGGTCTCTGGGACTGGAATGCCAACACCGGCTATGTCCATCGCTATCCCGGCTGGTATCAGATGCTGGGGTATGAGCCCCACTCCCTCGATAACACCGTCTTCACCTGGGAGAACCTGATCCACCCGGACGATCTGGCGCAGGTCATGGAGAGCTTCGATGCCTGCCTGAGCGGGCGGGCGGCGGACTACCGGGCCGAATACCGCTGCCGTTGCCGTAACGGTGACTACCTCTGGGTGGCGGATTGTGGCCGCATCGTCGCACGCAACCCGGACGGCAGTGTCGCCAGGATGGTGGGGGCACACCGCAACATCCACGCCCAGCGGGAACTCTACGCCAGGCTGGAGCTGCAAAACCGCACCCTGGAGCAGCAGGTGGCGCAGCGTACCGCCGAACTGGAGCGGCTCAACCAGGCATTGCAGTTCCAGGTGGAGGAAAACCGCCGCCTGGCGGAGACGGACTCCCTGACCGGCGCGGCCAGCCGCTATCGGCTGGAGCAGGCGGTGCGGCTGGAGCATGAGCGCGCCAAGCGCTTCAAGGAGCCCTTTGCCGTGATCGCCATGGACGTGGACGACTTCAAGCAGATCAACGATCGCCATGGCCACGGGGTGGGGGACCAGACCCTGATCGATATCGTGCAGCTGACCCGGGGCTGCATCCGCGAGATCGATCTGCTGGCCCGCTGGGGGGGTGACGAGTTCATGCTGGTGCTTCCCAATACCCGGTTGCCCGACGCCCGGGTGGTGGCCGAAAAGCTGAGGCAGCGCCTGAGTCATGCCAGGGTCAAGGGGATCGAGCCCGTGACCTTGAGTTTCGGGCTGGTGGAGTCCGACCCCGACGAGCAGGTGTCCCACCTGATGGCACGGGTCGACAGGGCGCTCTACCGGGCCAAGCTGGCGGGCAAGGACCAGCTCAGCGGCTGACATGGGCACTGGTCGGAGCCGCTACGGGGCTTTTCCCCCCCCGAATACGGCTTGACCAAGGGATTTTCTTGACTCCAATTCATCCCGCTGGTTTCATGCGCGCTCTTTTCATTCTTGCGAGATGTATCTTCATGAAAAAGTCCTTGCTGATTGCCCTGACCGCCCTGCCTCTGGTTGCCCACGCCGGCCTGATGGATTCCCTGACCGACACCGTGACCAGCAGCGTCACCAGCACCGCCAAAGAGATGGCTGGCAACGCCATGGACACCGCTTCCAACGAAGCGATCAAGAAGGCTCTGGACATCAAGGAAGGTGGCTCCAACAAGCAGGCCATCAAGGACAAGCTGGGCGCCCCGGCCAGCACCAAGACCGACGCCGGTCTGGAAGTGTGGACCTATGACCTGGACGCTCTGAACAAGGCCTCCCCGCTGCTGGCCGAGACCACCAAGTCCCTGCTGAAAGACTCCGAAGTGGCCCAGAAGAACGTGGTCATCAAGTTCGAAGGCGAGACCGTGAAGACCCTGAACCTGGCCAACAAGGCCTGAGTCCTGGCAAGGTGAATGAAAAAGGGGCCCGCGGGCCCCTTTTTGCTGCCTGGCGTTCAGGCTCACACCTTGAAGCGGTGCACCAGTGCCAGCAACTGGCGGTTGGACCCCAGCAGGGTGGCGGCGCTCTGCTCCGTGTTGCCGCCGTTCTCCACCAGGAGGTTCAGCATGTCGCGAATGCTCACCATGTTGCGGTTGATCTCCTCGGTCACCCGGCTCTGCTCCTCGGCAGCGGTGGCGATCTGGCTGCTGAGATCGTGGATCTGCACCACGGCGTCGGCCATGGTGTCGAGGCCGCCGGTGACCTGACCCGTGGTGTCGGCCGCCGCCTGGCAACTGCGCTTGGTCTGCTCCATGGCGACCACGGCCTCGGCGACCCCCTGGGTGAGCCGTGACAACATGCTGCCCACTTCGGCGGTGCTGTTCTGGGTGCGTGCCGCGAGGGCGCGCACCTCGTCGGCCACCACCGCGAAGCCCCGGCCCTGTTCACCGGCCCGGGCCGCCTCGATGGCGGCGTTGAGCGCCAGCAGGTTGGTCTGGGCGGCGATGCCGCCGATCACCCCGAGCACGCTGCCGATCTGCTGGGCATCTTCCTGCATCTCCAGCACCTTGGCGGCGGCGAGATCCACCTCGTCGATGAGGGCCACCACGCTGGCGGAGGCTGACCCCACCACCTTGCGGGAGCTGGCCGCCTGACCGTTGGCGGCCTCGGTGAAGCTGGCGGAGTCGTTGGCGTGGCGGGCAACGCTATCGGCGGTGGAGCTGAGTTCGTTGAGGGCGGTGACGACCTGATCGGTTTCGCTGGCGTGTTCTCCCAGGATCCGCCTGGCCTGCCCGGTCTGCTGATCGAGCTGGGCCAGCTCGCGGGTGATGAGGTCGGTGGCGGCGGTCACCTGCACCATCATCTGTTGCAGGAAGGCGATGAAGCGGTTGACCGACAGGGCGATGTTGTCCAGCTCGTCATGCCCCTTGACCTGGATGCGGGCGGTCAGATCGGCGTCGCCGGCGCTGAGGGCGTCGATGTTGAGCTTGAGGGTCTGCAGGCGGCTGCCAAGCTGGCTGATGGCCAGTACCATGAGCACGAACAGCAGCCCCGCCAGGGGGAGCTGGATGCTCGCCAGGGTGGCGAGCACATCCCGGCTGTCCTGGGTCAGGGTTCGGGTCGGCAGGGCGGCGGCCAGCAGCCAGGGGGTCCCTTCGATGGCCTCCATCAGCAGGGTCTGTTCCTCACCCTGATCCTGGAAGGTGGTGCGAAGCTGCCCCTTGCTCGCATCCTGGCCCAGCAGGCCGCTGATGGCGAGGGCGAAGGGATAGTCGGCGTGGGCGGAGAGGTTGCCGAGCACCACATCCCCGGTCAGACGGGCGTTGCGGCTCAGGATCTTGCCGTCAGCCTCGATGATCATCACCTGACCGCCGATCTCCTGCTCTTTCTTGGCCACCAGGTCGTTGAAGAAGCCCAGGGTGACGTCTATGGTCGACACCCCGTAGAGGGCGCCATCCTGGTAGATCCCCATGGCGCAGTTGGTTCTCGGCTGCTGGCTCGCGCCATCCTTGTAGGCGGCGGCCCAGGCACAGACGCCACGGGGCGCCTGTTGGCCAGCCTTGTGCCAGGGCTGATCGAAATAGTTGGGCGCCTCTGCCGAGTTCCAGTAGGTGTTGGGAATGAGGGCGTTGGACGCATCCCTGTGGAAGAAGGTGCTGAACTTGGCGCGCCCCGCCTCCCGCTTGTCCGGCAGGGGCCAGATGCCGCCACCGAAGACCATGCCGTTGCCGTACTGGTCGATGAGGGCCGGGAGCTGGGCGTCTATCTGCTCGCTCGGCAGTTGTGCCACCAGCTGGGTGATGCTGCGCGACTGGGTCTGGACCCCGTTGAGCTGGTCACGGATATCGGTCGCTATCTCGCCGACTCGCAGCGCCACGTTCTCCTCCCCCGCTTTTTGCAGGGCGGGGGTGATCCAGATCTGGATGCCGATCACCGTCAGGGCGCACACCAGCGCCATGAAGCCCAGAAAAACGGTGGTATAGCGCCCCTTGATTGTGCCCAGATTCCATCCCATAACGACTCCTGTCCACTGTGCCCGGGATCGTGCCCGCGTCTGTTGTGTGAGGGGCCATTATGATTTATTTCGAAAGTAAAACGTTTGTTATCGCTCACATAACATGATGCGGGCAGGCAGGAAAAGGTGAAAAAATTGGGGGGGGAGACAAAAAAAGGGTGGCTTGCGCCACCCTGTCGTTTTCGCCGGTGTCGGGGCAGGGCCCTGCCGGATCACGGGTCTGCTTCGGCAAACCGCTTCATTACGTCGATTTACTGGTTTGCTTCTGCGAACTGCTTCATCACTTCGACTTACTGATTTGCTTCTGCGAACTGCTTCATCACCTCGGCGTGCTTGATCATACCGTCGGCACGCAGACCAAGGTTCTTCACGAACTCCGCCTTCTTGGCCGGATCTTCAATCTTGTCGTAGCGCTGTTGCAGATGGGCCTGGATCTGTTCCGGGGTCATGTTCTTCATGCGGGCCATCTTGTCGTGGCGGCCGCCATGATGCTTGCCGCCCATCATGCCGGTACCGTCCATGGGGCAACCGGTCGCCGTGGCCTGGGTCGGTTGCGCGGTGGAGACCGCCTCGCTGGCGGCATAGGCGCCCAGCGGCAGGCCGAGGATCAGGGTGGCGGTCAGCAGGGTCTTGGTCAGCTTTTTCATGGGTAACTCCTGTCGGATGTGTACGGGTAGAGGCTCTTTCGCCTTGGTATCCAGTAAACACCGTGGAAGTGTCTGAAATTTGCCAGTAGAAGCCTATTTTGTAGCAGAGTGTGGCACAGGGGCGTGCTGGCACACTTTGACACAACCCGCCCGGTTGATTTTCGTATAATCGCCCCAGCCCGATAACGGAGAGATGATGATGAACCAAGGCAGCCCTCATATTCTGGTGGTCGATGACCACAGCGAGATCCGCGATCTGCTCAAGCGCTTTCTGGAGCAGCATGGCATGCGCGTCAGTTGCGCCCGCGATGGCAAGGAGATGAAGCGGCTGCTGGATGAGCGGGAGTTCGACCTGCTGGTGCTGGATCTGATGATGCCGGGGGAGGATGGCCTCACCCTGTGCCGCGAGCTCAGGGTCAAATCCCGCCTGCCGATCATCATGCTGACCGCCATGGGGGAGGAGACAGACCGCATCATCGGCCTGGAGATGGGGGCGGACGACTACCTCTCCAAGCCGTTCAACCCGCGGGAGCTGCTGGCCCGCATCAAGGCGGTGATGCGCCGTACCCAGGCGGAGAGCCTGCCCGTGCCGGAGACCCTGACCCGGGATCTGCGCTTCGATCGCTGGCTGCTCGACGTCAATCGCCGCGAGCTGGTGGACGAGGAGGGGGTGGGGATGAGCCTCTCCACCGCCGAGTTCGATCTGCTCAAGGTGTTTCTGGAGCGGCCCCAGCGGGTACTGAGCCGGGATCAGTTGCTGGATCTGGCCCGTGGCCGGGAGGCGGTGGCCTTCGATCGCGCCATCGATACCCTGGTGAGCCGGCTGCGGCGCAAGCTGGAGCGGGATCCCAAGAATCCCGAGCTCATCAAGACCATCTGGGGTGGCGGTTACCTGTTCGCCGCCGACGTGACCCAGGAGTGAGGCCGACATGATCAAGCGCGTCTTCGCCAGGCTGCTGCCCAAGGGGTTGACCGGCCAGATAGTGCTGGTGGCCCTGGCGGGGCTGGTGCTGATCCAGCTGCTCAGTATCCAGATCTACCGTTCGGACAGGGAGGAGGCCCTCGGTTACGTCAACAGCCGCAACGCCATGCAGCGGATCATCTCCGTGGTGCGCCTGCTCTCCCTCTCCCCTCCTTCCCTCTATCATGAGATCCTCAAGGCGAGCCGCAGCGAGACCCTGCTGCTGCGTCTGGCCGACGAGCCGTTGCAGCCGGACAACCGCAGCCCCCGCTTCGAGAAGCTGGTGCGGGCCAAGCTCGGCTATCCATCCTCCCTGGCGGTGGAGATCAGCGCCGAACTGAAGCAGGACATCCAGCGCAGCCGGGCCTGGCAGCACCACAACCGCATGATGAAGGATCGCAACGGCATGCCGCCGCCCCAGGACATGCGGCTCTACGGCTCCATCGAACTGCCCAACGGCGGCTGGCTCCAGTTCAGCTCCCTGGTGGACAAGGAGACGGCGAGCTGGTCCTGGCAGACCACCCTCAACCTGCTGCTGGTGGCGAGCCTGGTGATCGGCCTGATGATCTGGCTGTTCCGCCGGGCGACCCGTCCCCTCAAGCAGCTGGCGGCCAACGCCGACAGGCTGGGGCGTGGTGAGGACATCGAGCCCCTGCGCGAGGAGGGGCCCACCGAGATCCGCGAGTCCATCCAGGCCTTCAACCGGATGCACACCCGGCTCGATCGCTTCGTGCAGGACAGAACCCGGATGCTGGCCGCCATCTCCCACGACCTGCGCACCCCCATCACCAGCCTGCGGCTGCGCAGCGAGTTTCTGGCGGACGGGGAAGACAAGGATCGCTTCCAGCAGACCCTGCAGCAGATGGAGCAGATGCTGGCGGCGACCCTGAGCTTTGCCCGGGAGGAGGGGCAGCAGGAGGCGACCCGGGAGCTGGATCTGGTCAGCCTGCTGGAGAGCCTGTGTGACGACTATGCCGACATGGGCCAGCCCGTCACCTGCCTGGCCGAGGGCAAGCAGGTTTACGCCTGCCGGGCCAACACTCTGCGCCGGGTACTGCAAAACCTCATCGGCAACGCCATCAAGTACGCAGGGGGGGCCGAGGTCTCGCTAGTGCGTGGTGACGGCGAGTTGCTGATCCTGGTTCGCGATCAGGGACCGGGGATTGCGGAGAGCCAGCTGGAGGAGGTGTTCAAGCCCTTCGTGCGCCTGGATGAAGCCCGCAACACCGAGTCTGGCAGCGTGGGACTGGGGCTCGCCATCGCCCGCACCCTGGTGCACCAGCACGGCGGTGAGCTCAGCCTTCACAATCGCGAGGAGGGGGGGCTGGAGGCGCGGATCAGCCTGCCCCTGTAAGGAACCTGACCAGGAAATGGGGCACCACCAGGGTGCCCTTTTTGCTGCCCGTGGCGAGAGGGAAGCAGGGCAACACGCCGGTCACCCGGAAACGGGCAACAAAAAACCCGCCGAAGCGGGTTTTTTCAATTCTTGCTGAGGCCCTTGCCCAAAGAGGGGAAGGTGCTCCGGCTTGAATTACTGCGGAACGACGTTCGCAGCAGCCGGGCCTTTCTGGCCTTGCTCGATGGTGAACTCAACGCGCTGACCTTCTTCCAGGGTTTTGAAACCGTTGGACTGGATGGCGGAGAAGTGAACGAACACGTCTTTGCTGCCGTCAGCCGGGGAGATGAAACCGAAGCCTTTCTCGGCGTTGAAGAATTTTACGGTACCAGTCATTTTGGACATGATAATTTCCTTGAGTAGTGATTAGTGAAACGCCACCGGAGCGGCAATCCATGATTTTTCGTCAGAAATACGTATGGGGAGCACTAAAGAAGGAGAATTATCTGGCAAGAATTATCGGGGATAACTGCCTGCACAAATCACTGCTTTAAGATGACTGCCTAACATAATCAGGTCTGAACTACCGAACCATCGAAAACGATTAGAACACGCACACCCTGTCATGGCAATCTTTATCTTGGTATTCGTTTCAGTCAGTGATGGCTGGATAGGCGTTTTATCCGGGTGTGCATCAGCTGCCAGGCGCCTCCTGCTGCCCTTTTCAGGGGCATGACATGACGCTCTGCCAGCCCCCTTTTTTGCAGCAGCGTCATCTGCGAGCATTCATGCTGCCGTTACCGTCTGCCACGGTATTTGTTGCTGACGGAATCGGACCAGCTGAAGGTGTCGGGCAGCACTTGGGCGTTGGCTCGCTCCTTGGCTTTTTCCCGCGCCAGTGCGGAAGCCGCCTTGGCGGCCTGGGCGCGATCGGCGGCGATCTTCTGGCGTCCTGCCTCGCGGATCTTGTTGCGCTCCCCGTTGGTCAGGGTGTGATCGGCATTGGCCTGGGCCTTTTGCACCAGCAGGGCAATCTCGGCTTTCTCGGCCTCGGTCAGATCCTTCATTTCCAGCTTCTTCATGACGCGCTCCTGCGATCGTTGAATGCCCACCCTAACACACATCCATCGGAGACAGGCTGACCATCCGTTCCCGGATGCCAAAAGTGTCGCCCGGTTGTCATTTCCCGGGGGAGCACGCCGCGGGGCGCCTGGCAGACAGGCGTTGCCGGGAGGCTGGATCCCGGCGGAAGATTGGGAGTATGCTGAGGCCAGTGCGATCCCCGATCGTCACTGTTGGCGTACTGAAATCCACGATTCGGCTGACATGCTGGAACACCCGTTCCAACTGTCCAGGTAACCTTTTTGGAGTCTGATGATGAGCAACAAAGAACAGCATCACGGCAAAGATGCCAAGAAAAAACCGCAGATGTCACTGAAAGAGAAACGCGAAGCCAAACGTCAGAAAGCAGAGCTGAAAAACGGCAGCGCGATGAAGTAACGCTCCATCCACTGCGGCTCCCCGGAGCCGGTATCAAGCCAGTCCATCATGGGCTGGCTTTTTTGTCTCCGGCAGTAGAGGTGGTGCCATAGGCGGCAAAAATTCGCTCATAGCGCCCGTCCGCCTTCATCTTGGCGAGCTGTCTGTCGAACCATTGCCGGTGGCCCGCCTCGCGAAAGGCGAAGTGGTAGTGAGTCGGGGGGAAGAGGTCGTGCTGTCTGACCTTGTCCTTGGGATAGCGGTCGCCCTCCTGGTCATCCCCGAGCAACTGAGCCAGATAGTAGTAGAACACCCGCTGTTCCAGGATCACGGCATCGGTGCGCCCGAGCAGGAGCCGCTGTACCTGTCCCTCCTGCCTCGCCACCTCTTCATAACGGGGATTCTGGTCGACGATGTCGGAGAAGGTCGTTCCCAGAATCTGCCGTGCACGCTGGAAGGCACTGACTCGCAGGGTCTGCAAATCCTTCATGGTGTGGACTGCCGTCGGCGCCAGGGTAAAGACACGGTTGTGGAAGGTGATCACCGGCTGTGAGAGGTAGGCGCTTTCCAGCATGCCGGGTTTGACGTTGATGATGGCGTCCAGCTTGCCTTCCTCCAGCATCCTGAAGGTGCGCTCCAGGGGAAGATAGACGACCTGCAGCTCATGGGGGCTGCCTGCGAAGGCCTCTCGCATGAGATCGAGTTCGATGCCCCTGTCTTCGTGGCTGATGACATAGGGAGGAATGGCAAAGCTGACTCCCACCCGCAGCGGCTCCGCGGCAAGGTGGCCGCCGAACATCAGCAGGGCGAGGCACAGCAGACGGCTCAAGTAGTTCATGCAGGTTCCCGAAGGGAGAAATCGTCTCGATGATAGCCACAAGCCTGGACGAAGGGGACGTAAAGCGCGGGAAAGTGGCAGCAACATGGTCGTCGGGGGAGGTGAATGCGTCAGAAACAGGTAAAAAAAGGCCCTGATAAATCAGGGCCTGCCGCAGGGGATCAGAACGGAATATCGTCGTCGAAATCCATCGGCGGTTCGTTGTAGACCGGCGGGGCGGATTGCGGCTGCTGGGCCGGACGGCCGTAACCGCCTTGCGGTTGCATGTTCTGCTGCGGGGCAGCAGGACGTTGCATGTTCTGTTGCGGTGCAGCCTGTTGCGGCTGGCCCCAGTTGCCCTGGGATGACTGGCCGCCCATGCCCTGGCCACCGCCCTGCGGACGGCCACCCAGCATCTGCATCACACCGGTGAAGCTGTCGACCAGCACCTCGGTGGTGTAGCGCTCCTGGCCGCTCTGATCCTGCCATTTGCGGGTCTGGAGCTTGCCTTCCACATAGACCTGGGAGCCCTTCTTCAGGTACTCGCCGGCCACTTCGGCCAGCTTGCCCATGAAGACGACACGGTGCCATTCGGTGCGCTCTTTCTGCTCACCGGTCTGCTTGTCGCGCCAGGTATCGGAGGTGGCCAGGGTGATGTTAGTCACGGCACCGCCGCTCGGCATGTAGCGCACTTCCGGGTCTTGCCCCAGGTTACCGATCAGAATGACTTTGTTGATGCCTCGACTGGCCATAATCTATCTTCCACCCTTATGTATACCGGCCAGGCCAGATGCCTGGGCCCATTCAATAATGCGTTTGTTTGCAACGAGATGTGCGCCCTGGCTGGGTGTCATCTCTCTTCAGTGTCCTGGCTGCGCCGGAGCTTGCCGGCAGAGGCGTCATGGATCGGCCGCAGCGTTTGGCCGCCATAGTACCAGTTGGCGGGCATGAGCGCACATCTTCCCTGCCACTGTGGCGTCAATGGATCGCCACAGCCTGAGTAACTTACCCGAGGTAAGGTGTCACCAGCAAGGGGAGGCGGCTGGGGCAGGCTGCGTGAAGAGGGCGGAGCTGTTATGGTGCGCACCGGCACTACTTGACCCCCCAAATGGGGGGGGCGTGCTAGCCAATTGTATTGGCTGGAAAATTGCTGGGCTTCAAAGGAGCCACCGATGCGTCTAATACTTTTTTAATGCTGCAGCCAGGAGGGGGATTGGTACTCTTCCTTGCCAAAAAGCCCCGACTCGAATGTGCAAGGAAGTTCTCTTGATGACGCCCGACTCCCTCCTGGTGCTGATCACCGAAAATAACGCACAAGCCTCCCGTTTCCAGCGTCACCTCAGTGAAGAGCTTGGTCTGCCCATCTTGCTGGTGGGGGAGCTGAATGACCTGCCAGACGTTGCAGAGGGCGCCCCCAAAACCTTGCTGCTGATCGATCTGGACTACCTCAAGTCGACCCAGCAGGAGCTTTGGAGCAATGCCATCTGCCAGCGCTTTGGCGAGGCCAGTGCCGTGTTGCTCAATGCCCCGACCAGCACCAACAAAGAGCTGCTGCTGATGTGGCCCCATACCAGCGGGCTCTTCTTTCGTCAGGACACGCTGGACAGGCTGGTCTTCGGCATCCGCAAGGTGTTGCAGGGGGAGTACTGGATCCCGCGCCACCTGCTGTGCGACCTGGTGGACTACTACCGCAAGGGGAGCGGGCAACCTCAGCGTCAGCAGACGCTGCTGACCGCCCGCGAGCAGGAGATCGTGCGTCACCTGATGACGGGGGCCTCCAACACCGAGATCGCCGACAGCCTGTTCGTGAGTGAACACACCGTCAAATCCCATCTCTACAACGTCTTCAAGAAGCTGAACGTCAAGAACCGGTTGCAGGCGGTGAGCTGGGCCAAGGAGTATCTCTGAGGAAGGGGGCACGGAAGGAAAGACTGTCTATTCATCCAGTAGTCTCTATGCCATACTGGCCCGCTCTGGTTCCCGTATCGAGCGCGCAACAAGATGGAAAAAATCGTGATCCGGGGTGCCCGCACCCACAACCTCAAGAACATCAACCTGATCCTGCCACGTGACAAGCTGATCGTGGTCACCGGCCTCTCCGGTTCGGGCAAATCCTCCCTGGCGTTCGATACCCTCTATGCCGAGGGGCAGCGCCGCTATGTGGAATCGCTCTCCGCCTATGCCCGCCAGTTCCTCTCCCTGATGGAGAAGCCGGACGTGGACCACATCGAGGGGCTGTCGCCTGCCATCTCCATCGAGCAGAAGTCCACCTCCCACAACCCGCGCTCGACCGTCGGCACCATCACCGAGATTTACGACTACCTGCGGCTGCTGTTCGCCCGGGTCGGCGAGCCACGCTGCCCGACCCACGCCATTCCGCTCGCGGCCCAGACCATCAGCCAGATGGTGGATCAGGTGCTGGCCCAGCCCGAAGGCGCCAAGCTGATGCTGCTGGCCCCCGTGGTGCGCAACCGCAAGGGGGAGCACACCAAGCTGCTGGAGAACCTGGCGGCCCAGGGTTACATCCGCGCCCGCATCGACGGCGAGGTGTGCGATCTGTCGGATCCTCCCGCCCTGGAGCTGCACAAGAAGCACACCATCGAGGTGGTGGTGGACAGATTCAAGGTGCGCGATGACCTGGCCCTGCGCCTGGCCGAATCGTTCGAAACGGCGCTGACTCTCTCCGGCGGCATCGTGCTGGTGGTGCCGATGGACGGGGAGGATGGGGTTGCCCCCATGACCTTCTCCGCCAACTTCGCCTGCCCCGAGTGCGGTTACTCCATGTCGGAGCTGGAGCCCCGGATCTTCTCCTTCAACAACCCGGCGGGGGCCTGCCCCACCTGTGACGGTCTCGGGGTGCAGCAGTATTTCGATCCCGCCAAGCTCATCCATGATCCGGGCCAGAGCCTGGCCGGCGGCGCCATCCGTGGTTGGGACAAACGCAGCTTCTACTACTTCCAGATGCTCAAATCCCTGGCCGATCACTACAAGTTCGACCTGGAGACCCCCTGGGAGGATCTGCCGCTCAAGACCCAGGAGGTGATCCTGCGTGGTTCCGGGCGCACCGAGATCGAGTTCCGCTACATGAATGACCGCGGCGACGTGGTGGTGCGCAAGCACCCGTTCGAGGGGATCCTGCACAACATGGAGCGCCGCTACCGGGAGACCGAATCCAACGCGGTGCGGGAAGAGCTGGCCAAATACATCGCCAACAAGTCCTGTACCAGTTGCGGTGGCAGCCGACTGCGGGAAGAAGCCCGCCACGTCTTCGTGGACAATCGCAACCTGCCCGCCATCGCCGAGCAGTCCATCGGCGATGCCCTGGCCTTCTTCGAAGGGTTGAACCTGTCCGGTCAGCGTGCCCAGATAGCGGACAAGATCCTCAAGGAGATCGTCGAGCGGCTCGGCTTCCTGGTGAACGTCGGCCTCAACTATCTGAGCCTGTCGCGCAGCGCCGAGACCCTCTCCGGTGGCGAGGCGCAGCGGATCCGGCTGGCCAGCCAGATCGGGGCTGGCCTGGTGGGGGTCATGTACGTGCTGGACGAGCCTTCCATCGGCCTGCATCAGCGGGACAACGAGCGGCTGCTCAAGACCCTGACTCACCTGCGTGATCTCGGCAACACCGTGATCGTGGTGGAGCACGATGAGGATGCCATTCGCCTCGCCGACCATGTGCTCGACATCGGCCCGGGGGCTGGCGTGCACGGCGGTGCCATTGTCGCCCAGGGGACGCCGGAGGAGATCATCGCGAACCCCGAGTCCCTGACCGGTGCCTACCTCTCCGGGCGCAAGCAGATCGCCATCCCGGCCGAGCGCACCCCGCTCACCGGCAAGTGGCTGAAATTGAAAGGGGCGAGCGGCAACAACCTGCGCAACGTCAACCTGGATCTGCCCATCGGAGTGATGACCTGCGTCACCGGCGTCTCCGGTTCCGGCAAGTCGACCCTGATCAACGACACCCTGTTCCGCATCGCCCACCGCGAGCTGAACAAGGCCACCGAGTCCACGCCTGCGCCCTATCGCAGCGTCGAGGGGCTGGAGCATCTGGACAAGGTGGTGGATATCGACCAGAGCCCCATCGGCCGCACCCCGCGCTCCAACCCGGCCACCTACACCGGCCTGTTCACCCCGATCCGCGAGCTGCTCTCCGGCACCCAGGAGGCGCGTTCCCGTGGCTACCAGCCGGGCCGCTTCTCCTTCAACGTGAAGGGGGGACGCTGCGAGGCGTGCCAGGGGGACGGGGTCATCAAGGTGGAGATGCACTTCCTGCCGGACGTTTACGTGCCGTGCGACGTCTGCAAGGGCAAGCGCTACAACCGCGAGACCCTGGAGGTGAAGTACAAGGGCAAGAACATCCACGAAATCCTCGAGATGACGGTGGAAGATGCCCGTGCCTTCTTCGATCCGGTGCCGGCGGTGGCGCGCAAGCTGCAGACCCTGATGGACGTGGGCCTCTCCTACATCCGGCTCGGTCAGTCCGCTACCACGCTCTCTGGCGGCGAGGCGCAGCGGGTCAAGCTGGCGCGGGAGCTCTCCAAGCGGGACACCGGCCAGACCCTCTACATCCTGGACGAACCGACCACGGGGCTGCACTTCCACGATATCCAGCAGTTGCTCAAGGTACTGCACCAACTGCGGGATCGGGGCAACACCATCGTCATCATCGAGCACAACCTGGACGTCATCAAAACCGCGGACTGGATCGTTGATCTGGGCCCGGAAGGGGGCGCTGGTGGTGGCCGTATTCTGGTGACGGGTACGCCTGAGGAGATGAGCCGTTGCAAGGAGTCCCACACGGCGCGCTTCCTCGCTCCTCTACTGGAGAAATAAGCGTCACTCGAGAAAAAGGGGCCAAGGCCCCTTTTTTGTTGGCCGGTGGGCGAGGTGCGCCGGTCTGGCGCCCGGCCAGGGATGAGAGGGAGAAAAGAGGGACTCGTCCGGCAGACTCAGTGTGTCAGCATCAGGAAGGCGAGGGCGAACAGGAAACCCAGCAGAATGAAGAGGAAGGAACCTATCCCCCAGATGGCGGCAAGAATGCCGAGAATTTTGTCTTTGCGTGTCTGTGGTTTCATAAAATTCAAATTACAGCGTGGTTACATCGCATTAATAAAATACGCCCCGGGGCATAATTAAACAACAATTGAAAGGTGATATGAAGGTGCTTAAGGTGTATTTAATTGGTATTTTACATTTCATGCTGATGCGGTAATTTAAGGCATCATCATGTATTTGAATGACTTTTTATTTTCATCTGCTGTTTGATTGTCCAATCAAAGCTGCCGTGTACATCTATCTATTTCTTGATAACTATTGAGCTAAATCAATAACCGGCCATTCACATCCTTTTATAGTTTTCGGGCTTGCAACATAGAAAGAAAACAAAAAAGGAATAATGTGATGAAAAAGATCCTTCCTCTGTTAATCGCAGCCGCTTTTGCTTCCCCCGTCGCCATGGCACATCAGGCCGGTGACATCCTGGTCCGTGGTGGCCTGGCGTTCGTCTCTCCCCAGACCAGCAGTGACAACGTGCTGGGGACGGGCGAGCTGGAGATCGACAGCAACATGCAGCTTGGCCTGACCCTCTCCTACATGTTGACGGACAACTGGGGTGTCGAGCTGCTGGCCGCGACCCCCTTCTCCCACTCGGTGTCGACTGCCGGCCTGGGTGAGGTCGCCAAGGTCAAACACCTGCCGCCGACCCTGATGGCGCAGTACTACTTCGGTGATGCCAACAGCAAGGTGCGCCCCTATGTGGGGGCCGGTATCAACTACACCACCTTCTTCGACGAGGAAGGGCGCGGTGCCCTGGCCGGGACGGATGTGAGCGTGGACTCCTCCTGGGGGATGGCGGGTCAGGTGGGCCTGGACATGGCGATCAATGACCGCTGGTTCGTCAACGCCTCCGCCTGGCTCATCGACATCGATACCGATGTGCATACCGCCGTGGGCACCATCAACACCTCCATCGATCCGGTGGCCTTCATGTTCGGCGTCGGCTACCGCTTCTGATGACAAACGTGGCCGGTGCTCGGCCATGACAACCAAGCATGTCTCTTTGGCCCGGCTCTGTTCGGGCCCTTTTCTGCCTGCCATGTCACGCCAACTGTGATCTGGCCCGCCATCGCGTCACGAACCGCTATTCCATTGCACCCCGCTGCCGATAACCTCGGCATTCACCCCTTTCCCCAACGAGTGAGGATGCCTCCATGGGTTTATCTATTGTGCAGCGGATCATCGCCGGCTTCGTGCTGATGCTGTTGTTGCTGGTTCTGCTCGGCTTCATCAGTATTCTGAAGATCCGGGGGATCAACGAGGGGCTCTCCCAGGTTTCTGATCGTGCCACCCCCCTGGTGATCGCGGTCGCCGGGCTCAAGGGCGCACTGCAGGACAGCAACCGCTGGGTGCTCACCTACAGAACCAGCGAGGAGGCGGCCCAGTTGCCGCAACTGGCCAGCCAGTTCAAGGCGCAGCAGGAGCGTTTCCTGGCCCAGAGCAAGGAGATGGCCCGGTTTGACGGGGTGGCGGAGGCGAGCGAGCGGTTCCGCCAGGTCGACGGGGCGACCCGCGAGTTCTACGGGTTGGCGGATCAGGTGCTGACCCAGCACGGCCAGTGGGTGGCCGCACTCGATCGGCGCCATGAACTGGAGCTGGCGTTCATCCGGCTGGAAGATACCTACCAGTGGGCCGCCGACCTGTTGTTGCAGCAGACCGCGAGCAAACGCTCCATGCGCAACAAGGCCGAACTCATCACCTCCGGCATTGCCCGGGATCTGAAAAACATCCGCCGGGCCGATGCCAAGACCGATCTCAATGAATTGGAGAAGGTGCTCGGCAAGGATATCGAGATGGCACGCAAACGGCTCGAACGGGTGCAGGTGCCCGATGACGTGAGGCAGCGTTTCATCGTCAACCTCGATCGGATGCAGGAGCTGGCCCTCGGCCCGAAAGGGTTGCTGGCGACCATGCGCAATGGCCAGCAACTGGCGGCCTCGCTGCAGTCCCTGAACCAGCAACTCGACACCAGTCTGGTCAACAGCCTGGCGCTGCTGGACGAGATGGCCAAATCGGCGGGCAGCATTGCCAGCGCGAGCCGGGTCGGGGCGGATGACGCCGTCAGCAGCGCCAGCGCCTGGATCCTGATCGTGTCTGCCATCTCCGCGGCCGCCGCGCTCCTCATCGGTTACACCACGGCCCGCAGCATCCAGCGTCCGCTGCAACTCATCGATCGGGAGCTGGATCGCATGGCTACGGGTGACATGACCCGGCGCATCGACTACCAGAGCCGCTGCGAGTTCGGCAGCCTGACCCGCTCCATCAATACCCTGGCAGACAAGACTGGCGAGCTGCTCGCCCAGATCAATGCCGGCTCGCGCCATCTGGTGGACGAGGCGAGCCGCGCCGCCGAGATAAGCGAGCGGGCCATGTCACGGGTGCAGGATCAGAAGAGCCAGACCGATCAGGTGGCTGCCGCCATCACCGAGCTGGAGGTGAGTGCCACCGAGGTGGCGCGTTCCACCGATGGCACCAAGCGCGAGGTGGACCTGGCGGACGAGGAGGCCCGCGCCGGACGCAAACAGGTGGCGACTACTCGCCAGATCACCGAACAACTGGCGGGTGCCATGGAAGAGGCGGTCGGCATCACCCACAAGCTGGGGGAATTCAGCGACAACATCGGCAGCATCCTCGACGTGATCCGCAGCATCGCCGAGCAGACCAACCTGCTGGCGCTGAACGCGGCCATCGAGGCGGCCCGCGCGGGGGACGCCGGTCGCGGCTTCGCGGTGGTGGCGGACGAGGTGCGGGCACTTGCGAACCGGACCCAGACCTCGACCGAGGAGATCCAGGCCATGATCGAGAACCTGCAAAGTTCCAGCAAGCACGTGGTGGCCGTGATGGCACGCAGCCAGGAGCAGACCCAGGATTGCGTGGCCCAGACCCGGGTGATGGACGAGGCGTTGCAATCCATTGCCGAGCGGATGAGTGCCATCAAGGCGATGGCGGATCAGGTGGCTCATGCCGCCCAGGAACAGATCTCCGTGAGTCAGGGGGTTGCCCGTCATGTCGCCGGCATTGCGGATGTGGCTTACGAGACCGAGCGGGAGGCGCGGGAATCGGCCAGCAGCAGTGAGGTGCTGGCGGATCTGGTCGCCAAGCAGCAGCAATTGATCGCCCATTTCAAGGTGTAGGAGGACTTATGGCTAACAAGTTGATCGGGGCCCTGAGTCTCCTGTTGTGTGGCCAGCTGATGGCCAGTGAGCTGGTGATAGAGAGCTGGCGCATTGATGACAAGGCCTTGTGGGAACAGAAGATCATTCCTGCTTTCGAGGCCGCCCACCCGGGTATTCAGGTGAAATTCAACGGGGTGCAGAACGTCGAGTACATGCCGACCCTCTGGGCCAGCCTCAAGGCGGGCAAGGCGGGGGATCTCATCACCTGCCGCCCGTTTGACGACTCCCTGGCCCTGTTCAAGGCGGGCCATCTGGTGGAGCTGAGCGAGATGGCGGGGATGGAGAACTTCCCGAGCTTTGCCCAATCCCCCTGGCAGACCGACAGTGGCGCCCAGACTTTCTGCGTACCCATGGCATCGGTGATTCACGGCTTCTTCTACAACAAGAAGATTTTCAGTGAGCTGGGGCTGACGGTTCCCCAGACCCGCGAGGCATTCTTCGCGGCCCTGGACAAGGTGAAGGCGGATGGTCGCTATGTTCCCCTCGCCGTGAGCGGCTCGGAGAGCTGGGTTGCCTCCGAGCTCGGTTTCCAGAACATAGGCCCCAACTACTGGAAGGGGGAGGATGGTCGATTGGCGCTGATCGGGGGCCAGGAGCGCTTCAACAACCCGCAATACGTCAAGGTGTTCGAGGAGCTGGCCCGCTGGCGTGACTACCTGGGGGAGGGGGGCGAGAGCCGCGACTACGCCACCACCAACGAGCTGTTCACCTCGGGTAAGGCTGCCTTCTATGCAGCGGGATCCTGGGAGATCGCCCCCTTCACCGGCAAGGTGGACTTCGGTGTCATGCGCCCGCCCGTGGCAAAGCAGGGGGATGGCTGTTTCTTCACCGATCACACCGACATCGGTATGGGGATGAATCCGGCCAGCAAGAACAAGGAGGCCGCCATGACCTTCCTGCAGTGGCTGACTACTCCCCAGTTTGCCGAGCTCTATACCAACTCGCTGCCCGGCTTCTTCTCGCTCTCCAACCACTTCTTTGAAGCCACCAATCCGGCGGCCAGAGAGATGATGGAGTGGCGGGATCAGTGCGATTCCACCATCCGGGTTGCCACCCAGATCCTCTCCCGCGGCACTCCCAAGCTCGGGGATGAACTGGCCGAGGTGAGCCAGCAGGTATTGCTGGGAACCGTGGCACCCAAGGCGGCGGCCGATCGCCTGGAACAGGGGTTGAAAGGGTGGTATGCCCCCCATCAGGGCAACCAGGGCAAGGGACAGGAGTGTCAGTGTGAGGCGAGCGTGCCTGCCGTCCCTGTGTCGGGTGCCATCGGGACCGAACCTGCTGCACCTGTGGTGCCGGATGGACAAGCGCCTTCCGGAGCAAGCGCGACCCAGCCTCCGTCAGTACCGGTGTCCGGAGCCGTCGCTCCAGCGCCTCCTGCCGAAGTGGAGGAGGCGCTCGCCAGCGAACTGGAGGGGGCACAGCCCTGATGGTTCACCATGAAGAACGGGAGGCCTTGGCCTCCCGTTTTGCATCTGCGTGATGACCTGTCATTCCCGTGGCCAGCGGCACAGGCTGCCGATACGGGCCACCGGCACGAAACCCAGAGTGCGATAGACCCGCTGGGCGTGATAGTGCTCGTCTGCCACTATGATGAGCGAACTGGCCCGTGCCAGTCCCTGGCGTGCGACCTGGCTCAGCAACAGACGACAGAGCCCCCGGTTTCGCCACTCTGCGTGCGTGCGCACCAGTTGAAAGCGTCCCAGGGTGCCGGTGAAGAAGAGTCCGCAGCTGGCAACCAGTTGATCCTGGTGCCATAACCCCCACCACTGTCCGAGCCCGTCATCGATCATGGCCTGATAGAGCTGGCGGCGTGACAAGAGATAGGGAAGATAGCGCTCCTCCGAATGGGCTGGATCCCGCTCTGCCAGCTCGAAGGCGAGCCACTGATCCCAGTCCGCCGCGGTGAACGGGCGAGCCGGGGCCATGTCGCTGCCGGTGGGGGCTTGCCACTCCATTGCACCCAGCGCCAGTACTACGCACTCCATGTATTGGTACCCCGCCGCCACGAACCCGGCGACCCGGCTGTTCTGGCCTGCGGCGAGGGGCCACTGGAAGGTGCGGTGGCGGATACGGGGATCCCAGCCAATCAGCCTGTCGAAACTGGCCTCGAGCCAGCCCTTGTCACGATCGCTTGGGGGGGTGGGCAGCAACAGGTAGTTGCCGAAGTAGTAGTCTGGAGAGCCCGGGGTGCGCACGGTCCAGAACGCATCATGATCCGTCACCTCGCCCTGATAGCGATCGAACAGCAGATCGGTGGCAAAACCGGGGTGATCTTCCATGATGGGGCTCCTGCAAACGCTTGAATTGCTTATCGGCAGGCGGGGAAAGAAGTTAAAAAAAGGCCGGGAAACCCGGCCAAACAATCACACGCAGATTCAGAACGTCCAGGACGATCCGCCCGCATCATAGCGTGCCTGACAGCATTTTGGGATGGGGTCGCTCATTACTTAGGTTGAATTGCAAAATAAAAAAATCGGCAATCCCCCTTGTCGCTGACAAATCGGTATTGACTTTGATCCGTTTTCTCATAAAGATAGAAAGACGTTTAGACGTCCAAACATCCGTTTTGGCGTGAAGGAATGGGTTGCAGGACAGGGAGAGAGCACATGGGATTTCACAGCGCGCGTCAGGTTGAGGCACTCAACCAGAGTTTGGCGGATCTGGGTGGCGACATATCGGTCAGTTTCGAGTTTTTCCCGCCCAACAGCGAAGGGATGGAGAACACCCTCTGGCAGTCCATCGAGCGCCTGCAGGTGCTGGAGCCCAAATTCGTCTCTGTGACCTATGGCGCCAATTCGGGCACCCGGGACCGCACTCACAAGGTGATCAAGGACATCAAGGAGCGTACCGGCCTCATCGCCGCCCCGCACCTGACCTGTATCGATGCCAGCCGTGACGAGTTGCGCACTATTGCCCGTGACTACTGGAACAGCGGCATTCGCCACATCGTGGCCCTGCGCGGAGACTTGCCTCCCGGCCTCGACAAGCCTGACATGTATGCCACCGACCTGGTCGCCTTGCTCAAATCCGAAGCCGATTTCGATATCTCGGTCGCCGCCTATCCGGAAGGCCACCCCGAGGCTCGCAGTGCGCAATCCGACCTGCTCAACCTCAAGCGCAAGATAGATGCCGGTGCCAACCGGGCCATTACCCAGTTCTTCTTCGATGTGGAGACCTATCTGCGTTTTCGGGATCGCTGCGCCGCCATCGGTATCGATGCGGAGATCGTGCCGGGGATACTGCCGGTCTCCAACTACCAGACCCTGGCCAAGTTTGCCGGTTTCACCAACGTGAAGATCCCGCGCTGGATGCACCAGCGTTTCGAAGGGCTGGAAAACGATCAGATGACGCGCAACATGGTGGGAGCCAGCATTGCTATCGACCAGGTGCGTGTGCTGAGTCAGGAAGGGGTGAAGGATTTCCACTTCTATACCCTGAACCGCTCAGAGCTGACCTACGCCATCTGTCACACACTGGGTGTGAGGCCGAAAGGTCAGGCCTGATCCGCGGCTCTGATACAGAAAAGCCAATGAGTCTTCTCATTGGCTTTTTGTTTTGAGCGACAGTCAGGGCCGGGTTGGCTGGATCTCCCTGGGCTCGAGATCGATGACTGCATTGCCGGCGGCACCGGGATACTGGTGATAGCTCTGGTCCTGCTCCAGGGTATAGAAGGTGTCGAGGTAGTCGTCGTTGTTGGTCATCCAGGAGTCCGGAAGTGCCTTGACGATACGACCGCCGAGGTCGAGGAAGGGCAGGGCCTCGGGTACGCCGCCCGCAGTGAAGCCGAGTTTGAGTGCGTCAATCAGGAGGGCACTCAGCTCCTTGTAATTGACGTTGTCATCCTGCTCCATCATGACCACGTCGACGGCTCCCCAGCGGTAGCGATCCCAATAGACCAGGATCTGGTTGGGGGTGTAGTCGGTGTTGTCGTAGTCGAGATAGGGCATGTCGACGATATCTACCACGGGCTCGTCCCTGCCAGGATTGACCCCGGCCACGACGGCATAGACCTCGGCGGCGCCCAGCAGCCAGGGCTCCTGATCATCGTTGAGCCTGATCTTCTTGAGAATGCTGGTCTTGAGGGGCGTGGCGTTGCTGGTGGCACGGGGCGTCACCTGCATGTCGGCGGCAGCCAGCGCCTTTCGCATCACCTTCAGGCCGGCATTCTTGGCTTTGACCGGATCGGCCTCCACCACCAGTACCGGCCGCGCCGGCGGCTGGTTCACATCGAGATAGATCGGGCTGCCGGCGCTGTCGAACGCCTCGATGGCGCTCCAGCTCTTTTCGTCACCACTTGGTATGTAGGCAACCAGTGGCTCAACCCCTTGTTGCAGTGCATCCGCCTGATCCGGATTGGCCAGCCGCAGTTGCATCAGCTCCCTGACCTCGCCATCCAGCCCTTGCCGACTGATGGCTGCCTGGTTGGCATCCCGAGCCTGGCGCTTCAGGCGCGGGCTGGCCTTCTGCAGCAGGTTGGGCAGCGGGCTCTGGTATTCCTGATTGTTCAGGAGTGGCAGCAGGTTCTTCTGCTGCAGCGCGAGCTGGCGTGCCAGCTCCCGATCGGTGTCGGCAGCCTGGGTCGTGGTGGCGCCCAGCAGTGCCAGTAACAAAATGACAGCCTGATTCCTCATCTTCGTTCTCCAGTATTGAGTCTGACAACGGCGCTTGTCGGGCAGGATCTGCGCCGTTTTGTCACTAGAAAGGAATAAGGTTCATATGTGAACGTTCTTCTCAGAATTATGTGCTGCGTCTCACTGGAGTCTCCCCAGATGGTCAGGTCAGGCGCGGAGCCGGTTGACTTGATGCAATGTCACTCCGATCAGCAATCCCCAGCAGGCAGACCCGACCCCGAGCAGGGTAATCCCCGAGGCAGTCACGAGGAAAGTCAGTAGCGCGGCTTCCCGCTCCTCGTCCTGCTGCAAGGCGCTGTGCAAGCTGCTGCCTATGGTGCCGAGCAGCGCCAGCCCGGCCACGCAGGTGACCAGCACCGCAGGGAATGCGCTGAACAGGGCAACCACGGTGGCACCGAAACAGCCTGTGAGCAGGTAGAAACATCCAGCCCACACGGCAGCAGGCCAGCGTCGAGTGACATCGTGATCCACTTCCTTGCCCATGCAGATGGCGGCTGTGATGGCGGCCAGGTTGAAGGCGTAACCGCCGAACGGGGCCAGCAGCAAGCCGGTCAGGCCGGTCCAGGTGATCAGGGAAGAGGTGGCGGGTTGATAGCCATGGGCACGCAGGATGGTGATGCCCGGCATGTTCTGCGACGTCATGGTGACGAGAAACAGTGGCAGCGCTATCCCCAGCACGGCATTGATGGAGAAGGAGGGCGAGATCCACACCGGGCTGGAGAGTTGCCAGTGAACCTCGTTGAGTTGCAGCTCGCCCCTCAGGGTGCAGAGCAGCATGCCGGCCGCCAGGACCAGCACCATGGTGTAGCGGGGCCAGAGGTGGCGACCCAGCAAGAAAGCCAGTAGCAAGGTGCCAAGCAGCAGAGGATCTTGCGGTGCCACCTTGAAGAGATCCAGCCCGAACCTGAGCAAGACTCCGGCCAGCATGGCGGCCGCCAGTGGGGCGGGAATGTGACGCATCAGCCTGTCGAACCAGCCGCTGATGCCGCAGAGGGTGATCAGCAGTGAAGAGATGATGAAGGCGCCGATGGCCTCCGCCAGACTGAAGTTCCCCAGGCTGGTGATGAGCAGGGCGGCACCCGGGGTAGACCAGGCCGTCAAGACAGGCACCCGGTAATAGAGGGAGAGGCCGATGCAGCTGACCCCCATGCCGATACCCAGTGTCCATAACCAGGAAGAGACCTGGGCTGCATCGGCACCGGCGGCCGTGGCAGCCTGGATGATCAAGACGACAGAACTCGTGTAACCCACCAATACGGCGATGAGTCCCGCGACCATGTGGGGGAGGGCTAGAGGCATGGGAAACTTCCTTGTGGATGCTGATAGCTTGTGCGCTATTGCGTACAATGTGGTTTGGACTATAACGCTGTGCGTTATGGCGCACAATATGGGTCGAAGTAATCGGAGAACAGATGCAGGAGATGAGTCGCTATCTGGCCCGGCGATTGAAAGGGCTGCGCACTGAAAGAGGATGGAGCCTGGATATGGCCGCCCGTGAAACGGGGGTGAGCAAGGCCATGCTGGGACAGATCGAGCGAGGTGAATCCAGTCCGACGGTGGCAACATTGTGGAAGATTGCCACCGGTTTTCGGGTCTCTTTCTCCAGTTTCATTGAGCCGACACCAGAGGCACAGGGAGAGACGGTATACCGTATTGCCGATGATATTCGACAGCAGCCGGCGGGAGAGGGGATGCAGGTTGCCCCGCTTTTCCCCTATGAGGCCCGCTTTGGTTTCGAGTTGTTCGAACTGACCCTGCTACCTGGCTACCAGCGGGAGTCAGAACCCCATGAACCCGGGGTGACCGAACATGTCATCGTCATCAGCGGTGTGATGGAGGTGCTGGTGGACGGGGCGTGGCGTTCCCTCGATCAGGGTGAGGCCGTCCGGTTTGCAGCGGATCGTCCCCATGGCTATCGCAATCTTGGGGTCGCTCCCGCCATCTTCCACAATCTGATCCACTATCCGGCCATGGCCACGCGATGACTAGCCGGGGCGGCCATCCGCTCTGGGACTGGTCAGTATGGGGGTATAGACCCAGACAAAGAGACCGTAGGCGGCAACCCAGCTCCATCCGCTGAGGTTCCATCCCGTGAGGGTGAGGTCTGGCCAAAAGAGGGGGAGCAAGACCCGCAACAGTGCGGACAGGATGACCAGTGCAAATGCCGCCGTGATCCTGCGTCCTATCTGCAGGGCTCTGCCACTGTGTCCGAGGGATACACGGGCTATCATCCCGAGGATCATGGCCCCCATGCTGCCCGCGCTGAACAGATGGCTGGCCAGTGACAAGGCAATCGGCCAGCCAGCCGTGCGTGCCGCCAGGGCGGTCAGCCCCAGTGGGATAAAGAGGTATGCCAGGTGAAGCGACCACAGCAGGGGCTGGGCCACCGTGGTTCCGGGTCGCCAGCGCAGCTGCCTGTAGAGGTGAGCCCCTGCCGCCACTATATATAGAGGGAACATCTGAATTCCGATGACCCACTGGGTCGGGAGTACTAACCAGAGCAGCAGGATGAGCCACAGAGACGCGAGGGCAATGCGCTCCAGCCACGGCAGTGGGAGTGCTTTTTCCGCCCCAGTGGCTCTGGCGGTGAAGAAGGGAATGACACGTCCTCCCATGACGGCAATCAGGGTCGTGAAGAGGAGCACGGTTGCAAGCAGGATATGTTCCACCAATGGCCATTCGGCATGCCACCGCCAGCAAGCGGTATTGAGCAGGGTCAACACGAGAAGCAGGGGAACAAAAAAGAGATTGCGCCACTGGCGCGTCACTATGATGGGTCTGGCGAGAAACCACGTACAGAGGGGCAACCAGGCCAGGTCCATGACCATCAGAGTGACATTGCTTTCCCCAAACCAGGGGAGAAGGCCTCTCGGGATGGCCCACAATCCCACGACCAGTGCCAGCGGCCAACCGCGTACACCTGGGTGAGCGGTCCAGTTCTGGACGGCGGTAAGCAGAAAACCCGCCACTATGGCGGCACCAAAGCCGAACAGCATTTCATGTGCATGCCACCAGATGGGGTTGGCAATCCCGGGCAGAGCGAACCAGCCGTTGAGTTGCCCCAGCCAGCCCAGCATCGCCAAAGCCGAGAACAAGGCGCCGAACAGGAAGAAAGGCCGAAACCCGAGGCGGAACAGAGGAACGATTCTCTCCTCTTTGCGGCTATCCAGGATCTGGTGCATGAATGAAACCTTAATTGAACATTTGAAAAGCCAATTATAAAGTGGCTTTTCAAATGTTCAATTTAAATCCAATGACAGCCCGAAATGGTGGTGATGCGAACGAAATAGAACCGCTTTGCTGTATATCTGAGCGAACGGTTCTTTTCGGTGAAAAAGCCCTTGTCATCACGGCGCGGCTCCCTATAATGCGCCCCTACCAGCACGGCGGACCACGCCAAACTGATGAGCTAGCCTCCTGATGAGGTGGGCGCCGAAAGAAAAGCGAAAACAACCGCTTGACTTTCGAAGTGGGGGGCGTAAGATGCGCCTCCTCAACGCGATAAGCGTGACGCTCTTTAACAATTTGAATCAAGCAATCTGTGTGGGCACTCACAGCATCGAGCATCAAAAACAATTTTTGATTTTCAATGTCTGATGAAGTGACCAAAGCAACTTTTAGTTGCAGCAGTTAATTCAGCA
>Ga0209915_1000585_pt1 | contig 74755 bp, 88 predicted proteins | sample ThiBiot_750_plan_FD_183952 | JGI IMG/M metagenome (GOLD analysis project Ga0209915, IMG submission 183952) | Wastewater bioreactor microbial communities from Cape Town, South Africa - Thiocy_cont_750_plan (SPAdes) | ecosystem: Engineered > Bioreactor > Thiocyanate-remediating > Anaerobic-Aerobic... | reverse complement strand
TTAGATTTTTATTTTATTCAACAAGGATTTTTTGTTCATTCTCTTGAACTTTCTCTCGTTTATCATCGATTGAAGAGATCCTTGTTGTGAAATAATAATGAGAACATGTTTTAAGAAGTCAAATATTTACCTGGCGTACATCTACGGACTCAAATTAATTAAATGCGAACAAATCTTCTGTCAACTTACAGTTTTGATTAGTAAAGAAAAAACGAAGCTACTTTTCTTTTCTCTATTCAATGTACTGTGGATATTCTTGTTGTTAATCTAAGGAGAAAAGAAAAAAGAGAAGAAGATTATACTAGGCAACGTATCTACGTTGTTGTTATTTTTTAATCAAGATAAGATTTCACAGTATTAACATTTTGCCGTTACACTTTTATTCACAGATGAATCAAGGACAAAAAATGAGAAACCGAAAATCAATATCTAATCGATTACGTTCGACAGTCACTTACATCAATTATGTACTGTCGAGGAATGTTTTTTTTCTAGCACGAACCAATCAATTTGATACAGAAATGTCAGTCAGTCAGCTCAGCTAAAGAAATAAACAAAGAGAGAGAGAGAGACAAGAAAAAAACGGCATGTGAAACAAATTCCACTAGTCTTATATAAACAAGACAAAGAAAATACGAAGGGCATCGACGAGCAGTAATTATTCAAATTAAACAACAAAGACATCGAAGTTTGAATAGATGATGACAAGGACAATTGCGAATGTTTTCCAAAATATCTCAAAATAATTTGTTTTGTGTGTCTGCCTATGTTTTTTTTTATTGAGGACAATTTAGCTGGAAGTTCATTGGGACCAAACCAATTGTATATTACGTCTTGCAGTAAAATTACTTTGATTCTTTCCAAACGAAGTTATTATTAGACTTGAACTCATCAAGGATTAGGCTTGAAGTGCAAACGGAAATCGAGATTTTTCTTCGTGTCAAATCTGCTCTACTTTTATATGCATTATCTAACTGAAATGTACAGAGTTCTTAGTTAATTAAAGTTACATTTCTAATGCATGACATAGAAGACAGGTATAAGAAAAAGAATTTTCCTTTTGATCACGAAGAAAACGAAGAGGAAGGAAACAATATTTAATAAAAACTGTCTCGTTCAAATAGAATATTTCATTTGAAGATCGAACGAGACATACTCATGAGAATAGCACAGACAAGATAGATCATGTCGATGTAGTCCTTTTGATATCAAAATTTTCTAAATAAACGTCTGGAAAAACTCCACATGTCATTAGGAACATAGTGTTTGACATTATTCGACAAGGTGTGTCGTCTTGCCAAAGAACATCATATTCTGAAAACAATTATTCTATCTTCAATTGACTTTAAAGAAAAGATTCATTAAACCGTTCAACTCGTACGTTAATCATGCGTATATTGTCAATGATGACTTAGACTCTAGAAGACTAGGAGACATACAATTCTACCGTAATTAAAAGTTGGAAATTCAAACGTAATAATAGACAAAATAATTGTTCGCCATATAATTAATGAAGAAATTCAGAAGAATAGAAAAATATATTTCGATCGAAATTCTAGAAGAAGAAAAAACGGCTTGATACATCCAGGGAAAAATTAAACGGAAGGAAAATTATGAACTCTAGGGAACTAACAGAAATGTCAATAGAATATTAGATGTGATATTTAAGTAAAGGAAAATTTTTGAAGTTCATTTACTTTTACAATATGCAAAGGTTATTTTCAATTAGCTAAACTCATAGATTAATCGAGGACAAAACTATCTGTGTTTTTTGTTAGGAATTTCGAAAATCCCAGATATATTTGGAGCTTTTTTCTTTTGTGTTGCGCTACTCTTACAACTTAATGGATTAACAAATAAGAGACTAATGTTTTTTTGTCTTTTTCATCTTATCTACTATAATGAAATGAGTCTTGGACTCTTTCATACTATTCTGTATGTGACATCGTAGTAGAATATGAAAACAGATCCTATCTATGAGAGAAATCATTCAAGTTTGTGATTGAAGAAAGACAAAACAACGTAAATTGGTTGTTTATTATGTATAAGAAGGAATGATAGATAATCAAAAAAAAATTGATATAGATGTTCAGTTAATTAAACAACAACATCCCGCGTCCTTTTCGAGTTTATCCGATAAACTTGATGATAGATTCTTTTTTTCTGTTGGAATAAAATGCATCGTAAAAAAATCATTTTGAATCCAGAAGAATTTGTTAATAGCCAATATTGTTGATTGACGAGTTTTCTCTTCAAGATTTTCAACTTTCCATAGAACTTCAATGAGTGCATGTTCTAAATAGCCTAGTAAAGCATTGATATGAACGTAATCGACATTAATCGACGCTGAACCAGCTTGATTCGTATGCATTTGACCAACTTGTGATAAATATTGAAGAAATGTATCGTTCCAATCCGATTGTGTCAGAACACGTTTTAAATACATACTTAACATATCTTTACGAAATACCATTTGGGCGGATTCTAAGGTCACACTTGGTTCTTGATGAGGACAGAATTTATCAAAACCTTGATTTCGTACGAGAAAATATTGTTTAGTTATATCGAATGAGAATAATTTTCGATAGACAGTATCAGCGATAACTGGTATACATGGAAATAATATAGGAGCAAATGCATTTAGTAATACGATATCATCCGATGTAAAATTTAAGAATTTTGATAAATAATCAAAACGATAACGAATACTTGTTTGAATAAGATTATTGTCAATATGTTCACTCATGAGAAACGTAGATACACTAAAACGATATAATATGATCGTCAATGTTTATGCGTTTTTTCCATTTGTCTGATTATAACTACATTCATATTTATTTCTCCTACTCTCTATCTATTCTATTTCTATCATCGCTTCCTTTCTATCATTTGTTTTGTGTTAAAAATATATTTCTTAGCTTTTTTTCTTCTCTTATCATCTTCAGTTCCAATTTTTTTGTTTTCTGAGATTAGAACAAGCCAATCTTGAAAAGACGGATTAATCCCATTTGACATTTGGCATAACATTATCGTTACTCCTCGTTTTTTGTGTAAACATTCAGCATGTGATAATAAGAAACATTGGAATGTCTTAGTTTTTTTTTATCTTTGATTCTAATTTCCGTAAAAGAATAGTATCGTTTCCTGCTTATTAAATGAAATAATAATCACATACTCGAAAGCTTGAGTAGGAAATGAAATGAAAAGAAAAAGTAGAGATAAAAACCAATGGTGACGAAAAAAAGAAGAAACGTAGTAGAATGTCTTCTGACAAGATCACAAGATTCTATTAGACTGAGTCATTGTTATAGAACAAAATCAAACAGAGTTCAATTGTAATGTTTGTTTTTCCGGGATGATTGTCTAGTCTATCGTGCTTTGTTCATGTGATAATAATTTTTCATTGTTTTTCTTTTGTAAAATCTAATCGAAACAAATTTATATTTGGCATTTGTCTCATAATAGTTTATTCTCACTCAGTGATTTCTGCGCATGACTCTGCTGATGTGAAATATTAAATAGGTAAAAAGGTAGGTCGATAGCTAGATTGATAGTTCAAGGGCATATTTTCTTAATTAACATTTTCAATTAAGAACTACTCTATCAAACATTTATGTAGAAAAGGAAACAAGACGGGAATATTGAAATAAATCAAAAATGAACCGAGGAAGAAAAACATCGATTTAGCATAGAACATTGTTTTGAATTTTTAAATCTACGTAAAACGTGACATTTCTTTTTTGCTTGTCGTGTCTTTGAGGGTATGAATCTATGATTAAAAGATTTTCTGACTTTGGAGTAAAAGTCAGATTTTTATAAAGAAAATAAAGTCTTATCATACTGGTACTTATAATTAATTCATTTAGGTTAGTTATACAAAAAAAGCATCTCATTCATATATAAAGCCTATAGGGAATATTTAAATAGAGAGAATTACATTAAAAGTAACAACGGGCAGATGTCTGAAATAACTCTCATTTTATGTCCCTTAAAATATCCTGTTCGTGTTCTGTTGAATAAAAAGAAGCATTTTTTAATTGTGCTATTGATAGTATGCAAATGCACTAAAATTGATATTTGAAAAAAATAAAATTCAAAGTTTAATTTTAATGAATATAATCAGGATTCTAATTGATAGAATAACTAAAACGAGGCGCGGCAGTATGAAACAATTTCAATCGAACTCAAAGACTCTTCCTTTAAATGTTTCTTTTAAGTACATCTCAAGTTGCCTTCATTTGATACCATAGATAATTTAATAAACGAAATAGTTTTCCGATTAGTTTTTTTAGAATAAAGAAAGAAAGAAAAGAAAATGATTACAGACGAGCCTTTTCTTTATTCTTTTTCCCTATTTACAAAAAAAATATTCGATTGATGTTTCAAGTACGCGGAAATTCTTGTTTCTTTTTTTTTCTATTCTTTGGATTTTTGCCAACAACAGAATGATTTGTTTGATATCAATGAAATTTGTTTCGGAATAATTTTGTTTTTCACCGAGATTAAATAGTGCATCGAGAAAAAATCATTTTGAATCCAAAAAAATTTATTCAAACCCATTAGAATGCCACGTTTGGTTTGTTCATCAATGGTATCCGTATTGCACAATATATCAATAAGTAAATGTTCTAAATAACCTAACAACGCATTGATATGCATATAATCGACATTGATTGATGCTGAGCCGGCTTGATCCGTATGCATTTTGCCTATTTGAGAAAGATATTGCAGAAATGAATCGTTCCAATCTGATTGTGTCAAAACACGTTTTAAATACATGCTTAACATATCTTTTCGTAGTTCGATTTGAGGCGATTCTAACGTAATTCCTTGTGTTTTATTTGCAAGACAACCTTCGAAACCATCGTTGCGAAAAAGAAAATATTGTTTAGTTATATCGAATGAGAATAATTTTCGATAGACAGTATCAGCAATAACAGGTATAAGTGGAAAAATGATGGGTGCAAATGTATTTAACATTGCAATATCATCAGATGTAAAATTTAAGAATTTCGATAAATAACCAAAACGATAACGAAGATCTGTATGAATTCGATTTCCATCGACATGTTCGGCCATAGTTAAAATACTAGAAAATGCACTAGAAGAAACTGTTATATGCAAGAATTAGTTACGTTTTCTCTCGAGGGATTTTGTTGCCCGTTTTTTTTCTCTCTGTTTCTCAACTTTTTTGCATTCCTTTTATATGCTAAATAGAAAGAAAAACGAGGAATGCCTCATTAAAAATAGTTCTATTTGACTATGCGGCATTTCGAATGTTTTCCCACTGAGTGAAATATATCAATCAGCTTGATAGAATTCATTGACATTTTCGTATGAATATATAAATTACTTTTTATTTTTCCTTCTGTGAAAAAAAACGTAGGACAAAACACTATAGATTAACTAACGATTAATCATATTAAATCGATGTACCTATGTTCAAATTATACAAAAGTACCCAAATTGAAATAGATATCCAGAAAAATTAATTAACGATTTCTATGCGACAGAAATGAGGAAGTTCTCTTATAATAGGAATTTATTCATAAGTAGATAATGACTTCATATTATATCTAGTAGATATCACAAAATGAAATACAATTCATAGTCAAATTACATTCAGCCTAGAAACATTTTTCTCCTTTCGACATATGTAAATAATCTGACGTAAATATGCTTGTGATCGTCATCAGACAGACTGTCAAAAGAAATATGAAATATTATTAATGATTATTTATTCAGCAACATTGACAGAAAACAGATCGAGATCAATAAACAAAAAACAAGAAGATATTGTTTAATTTCAGTAATAAGATACGTGATCGAATGCATAGACAAGCATCATCAAGGACTTCACAAGAACTAGACGGAAAAGAAGATAAGTTTCTTCTTTTTTTTTTCTACAAAGTTATGCCTACAATTATTTCGATCTTTGTTTGTAATTAAAATACAAATATACCACTCTGTATAATCATTTGTTTCTGTCTGTCTCTCATGTTGGATAAGCGTTTTGTTTATTTGTTTTTTTTTCTTTTTATTATTATTATACATGAAAATCGAGACGAATAGGATATATGTAGGTTGATTAAATGTGAACAACTAATGAAAACAACATTTAGTAAAATGACAAATTGGAACTGTTGATGATAGTTTTGCTTTGTATGGCGATATATAATGATACGTAAAGAAATCATTTTGAATACAGAAAAGTTTACCAATCGTTTTCACGATGTCGAATTTGTTTTTCATTTCAATTTGATCGGAATTCCAAAGGAAATTCGTAAGAGAATTTTGAATAAATGTCAACAATAAATTAATATGAGTATAGTCGACATTAATTGATGTTGAACCGCCATTGACCGTATGCATTTCAGCGACACGAGATAAATACGTAAGAAAAGTCTCATCCCATTGTGTTTGCATGAGAACTCGCTGAAAGTAAACACTTAACATGTCCTTTCGATAACTTGTTTGAACAGCTAATAAACTGCATTTTGGATTTTTTGTTTGATAAGTTTGAAAACCATCATGACGAATAAGAAAATAATTTCGTGTAATATCGAATGAATAGAGTTTGGCATAGATTTGTTCGACAATCGAAGGTAAAACGGGCAAAAGAATCGGTGCAAGTGAATTGAGTATTCGAACATCCTGTTGAGTGAAATCGAGGTATTTCGAAAGATATTCGAAACGATAGCGAAGATCACTACGGATGCGATTCTCATCAATGTGTTCACCCATTTGTGTTTTGTCAAAATGAAAGGATATGTCACTTTCTTTTCTTCTTCTTAAGCAATATTCTTGATAAATTAATAAGACTAACTTCAAAAAGCTAATTTTCTATTTTTTTTTCTTATACAAAAAGGCATATTTGTCATCATAAAAGCTATAAGTGGCATTAGTCTGGATAAAAAGTCATGCTTTCTAGAAAATCTATTTTCAAGAAAAAACATCTTGTGTAGACTATACGTCAAAAAGGAGAATTATTCGTATTTATTAAAAATAAAACAAACAATATATAATTTTCACTAGAGATTTTAAGCTTAAGCTGGATTACGTAAATTTATTATCCGTAGTACGAGAGTTTTATCTTAATGTAACACGTCTGGTTAACTAACTTTTTCTAGATTTGTTTTTTCATTAGGAAAGTGCAAAAATATATTTATTTGTAAATCTTTAATTTTAAAGATGAAATTTAATCAACTGACGTGTGTCAATAACTAAGAATATGTATTGCAGCTGACGAATCTATTTCAGCCCTTTTCTTTGAATTAAAAATAGAAAAGGAAGTTCTTTGAGTTTAATTTAAATTGTGAATAGTCAGCAGAAAGATTCCGTCAAAAATTTCCTGTGTTCATCGTTCTTTTTTTTCTCTAATATTAGTATCGAATAAGTAGAGTAATGAAATTTATTCAAAAAAGAAACATTTCGATGTTTTCTCTGAATGAGTGCCGTTGGCAACGGCAGGTTCAATCGATGATTTACCATAGTGCATTGTAAAGAAATTATTTTGTATCCAAAAGAATTTATTTATTGCTTTGATAGCAGCTCGTCGTTTTTTCACATCGATTTCGTCTTGATTCAAAATTGTATCGATAATCGAATGTTCGAGATAGCCAAGTAACATATTTATATGTATATAATCGACATTAATCGATCGAAAATTTCGTTTATTTCCATGTAATTCACCGACTGATGATAGAAATTGAAGGAATGTATCGTTCCATTCTGTTTGAATGAGAATACTTTTTAAATAAACACTTAACATATCCTTTCGAAATTCGGTTTGTGCCGACATTGCATGAGTATCTTTGTCATGTGAACATGCAAAACTTTCGAAATCTTGATTACGAAGAATAAAATATTGTTTGGTTATATCGAATGAATACAATTTCTTGTAAACAGTTTCGACAATTGATTGAATATGTGGAAATAAGACTGGTGCAAATGAATTCAATGTATGAATATCTTCGGATGTAAAATTCAAAAATTTTGATAGATAATCGAAACGATAACGAAGATTGCTATTCAATAATGCTTTATCGATATGTTCGGCCATCGTTCACTTGTTGAATAGAAATCTTCGAAAGAATAAAAACAAAATTTTCTTTGAGTCAGATTTTTTTTTATTTCAAAAGTTAGTAGAAAATTTTCTTCTTTCTTCTTTTGTTCGCTTCAAGTCAAGTTGATGTTTATTGATTTAGTCACGCAATAGAACGGAAGTCACGAATGAAACAAAGACAATGAATAGATTTCCGTAGTAAAAAAAAAAGGAAAACCATTATTAACTTAATGGTTGATCAAGATATATGTTTGAAAATAAACAACATAAAGAAATGTGCATTTATCATCTTCGAAGTTATTATGTGTACGCTCTCTTCTTTTTGTTAGTTGAAAAAAGAGAAGCTAATCATTTAATGTAACTTAATCATGCGATATACTCAAAAAGTAGCTTATTCATTCCTGAAATAGAACGTTTTTTCTTTAATATAAACGGTTCAAGTTCTTTTTTCCATGGATTTTATATTCAATTACGATAATATAATGACATAGTATACAGATTAGTGCGTTTTTACAATAAAAACGAGGTCAGATCTTGTTAAAATGCATTCGAAAAAAATCATTTTGAATCCAAAATACTTTATTAACCGCTAAAACCGATGAATATTTCAATTGTTCATCAATTTCATTAAGTTTCATAATTAAATCAATTAAATTCTGAGCAATAAAACCTAATAATGCATTCAAATGAAAATAATCGACATGAATGATTTTCGACCCGGCTTGACTCGTATGAATTTGTCCGACCGATGATAAATACTTGACACTCGATTCATTCCAATGTTGATCGGTAAATATCCGTTTTAAATATTCAGTTAACATATTCTTTCGAAATTCTAATTGTTCACAATGAAATGAGAAATGATATTGATCATTGGACGAAATTGTATGTTGAAAATCCGAATGACGAAGAAAGAAATATTGTTTGGTTATATCGAATGTAAATAATTTTCGATAGATTGTATCGACGAAAACCGATAGACGCGGATGAATATGAATAAATATTCGATTGAGACATTCGATATCATAAGAATTAAAATCAAAGAATTTCGATAGATATTCAAAACGATAGAAAAGATCAGTCTCGAGACGAGCTTTATCGACATGTTCTGTCATCGTTCTCAGAGAAAAAAAGAAAAAAGAAATATTATTTCTTTGCCACTATTGAATAAATCTTTAGATAAGTAGTGAGTTTAGGATCCGGAGAAAGAAGTAATTATATCATTGAGATCTAGCCGAGTGTCATAATAGTTAACATACATTGCTCTAGGAATGAAATAGAATATACTTCAAAAGAAAATTGTCTTGGGCCTAAAAATAACATAATGATGAATCATATTTTCGTATCATTCAGTCGACCGTAAAAATAAAGTAAATACATAATCGTATATAAACACACATTGAGATAAACGCATAAATTAAATGACACATCATAATATTATTGGAGAAGGAGATATAACCGAAGGATTGATTAGTAATGACTTTTGGAATGTATTCGATTGTCGACTTTTAACCTATGTTAAATCTCCGATACAATTACGATTTCTCAGTACAAGAACGAATCTTATCGGTTGTATATTACGTCATGGAATCGTTGATTTCCTCGATTATTTACAAAAAAATCTCAATGATTATCTTTCCGATAATATTCATATCCTTGGCACAGAGAATCGTTTATTTTATTCGAAAACATACAAAAACATAGATGATCAAATGGAGATTGAAGTCACTTGTCTAGCACCGACAGTATTTCATCAGATACGTCATGATCTTGGCATAACATCTCAATTATTTCGACTATCATTTTCTCCATATCAACTACGAGATTTCACCAATCCAGGCAAAAGTGGTTCGCTAATGTATAAAACACTCGATGATTTATTCATTTTAAAAACACTTCGTGAATACGAAGCACGTTATCTATTACAAATTCTCTCCGGTTATCATTTACAAATCAATCAACGTCCAACATTTTTAAATCGATATATTGGCTTATATTCTCTTCGTTTTCCAACATCATTATCCTACATGGAAATTTATATTGTCGTTATGATTAATATTTTTCCAATGACAACAAAAATCAACGAAATATTCGATTTGAAAGGTTCGACAATTAAACGAAAACTTCGAGGAAACATATCGAAAGATCAACTGCATAAATTAAAAGATCTTGATTTCAAAGATTTGTATCCACATGGTATTCTTTTACCGAAAACAATCTACGATCGATTACATTTAATTCTTTCGAATGATGCAAAAATCTTGAAAAAACTCCAAATCACTGATTTTTCTTTAATACTCGGTATTCGACATTTGGATGTATCAGTCGATGATCTTATGCAGAGACGACCTACAACAGGTATTGCTGCATTGTTTCATATGAGTCAACGACTCGCAATGATTCATCTTGAAAATCTTCATCTTGAAATAAAAGCATCCGAAGATTATTCCCTGTCTCCGGTTTGTTATTTCAAACCGATGGAAATCATCGATCAGAATTTCGATCGAACGTTTTTCTACAATCAAGATTCAGTTGCATTTAACACCTGGCCTATTCCAGGAATAATCAATGGAACGAATCAACGTATTTATATCTATTTATCATTGATTGATATTTTGCAAACATACGATTTTATGAAACAATTCGAACAAACTTTACATCGAATCAAAAATCCATTAAATCATCATCAATATTCAGTTGTCGAACCGGATGATTACGAAAAAAGATTCATTAAATTTCTATTTGGAAATGTTTTTATTAAAAGTCAAGATGATTTTGCATGGCATATGAAACAGAGAAGTCAAACAACAATTGAAAAAGAAAATAAAACGAAAATTCAACCTCGTCGATCGCGTTCACTCGAACGACAACCACCGGCTCTCACTGTTGATTTTCGTTTGTAAATGTTCGTTTTGTTTTCAAATCAAATTTTCCGGTTCGTAACCTTGTTTAAGACGTATAATAAAACCAACATGTAAAATAATTCCAATGAATCTCCAAACAAGTTCAACCATTCGTATAGTTAACCATTGTACACGCATTGAACCTCTGCCCATGTAAACAATTTCAATAATACTTTTAACTAATGTTAATATTAATATTGCTGTCAATATCAAAACAGTAATCATCGACATTCGTATTCGACAGTACCATATTGCCAATAGGCCGTAAACAACAAACGCAAACATAAATAAACTTAATATTATCAAAAGTATTGAGTCATATTTCGGTCGAAGACTCAATGCTAGACCGCAAAGACCTTGAATAAGATATTCGTAGATTCCTGTTGAAACAACTTGACCATAGAACAATGTTAGGCCAATTTGTAACCATCGCAATGAACGACTCGGTATTCCCATGACAGACTATCAACTGAATAACATTCGACGAATATTCAAATTAGTTTGAATGCACGATTGTTTTTTTCTTTCTCGTTTTTTCTTGTGTTAATATCAAAAAACAGTCGAACAATCTGTGACCATCTATTTTTCATGTGTGGGTGGATTATCAATGATATTTATTCTTAAAAGTTATCTTTTCGTTTTTTTTTCTCTCTAATCCAAAAAGATCAATCTTCTCTTTTTTCTTTTTTCTCTGCGTCGTCATTTTTTTACAACAAAAAACGAAAGTTAAAAAAAGTTTCTTCTTCTTCGTTGTCAAATGGAATTATCCGCACTTGAACAATGTCTTCATGACGTTATTCTACATCGATATATACATATTCTGTTGACTTGACAATTTATTTCGCTGTGTCATTTTTTTTTCGTTTTTAAGCAAAAAAAAACACGAAGATTTTTTCTACTCAATGCAAATCGCGACACTTACATATCAATATAAACCAGAAGACGGGAATCAAACTGGTGATAATCGAGCACGATTACAAAAGAAACATTTACTAACAACAATTCGAAATGTACCGAAAAAAATAAAACAACGTCAAACAGTCAATTCCGATTTGACCACATATTTAAATCAACAATTGCCACCGATTCGAACCAATGAACAACGACGAAATTCAATGAGAATCAAAGGTAGTAGTTTAGCATCGTCGAAAATTGGAGAACGATCGACATACTCATTTACTCCACACGTACGAACACACAGTCGACTATCGAATAAAAGCGAACATGTCGAGCCAAACAGTCGATCAGTATGATGATGAAAATCGTGCTGGTTTTTGTTTTTCTTATGATTTTTTGTTTTAGAATACGCCAGGAGCAATTAGTCGATCGAATTCGAGATTAGTTCGAATGAAATTCGGCTATCCGATTAAATTACGTTCAGCTGATTTCTATGCTCCAGATAAAAATGAAAGCGAATTACATTTACGTGAAGATTCATTTGTCAATGATTCAATACGTTCAGCACATCAAAGTCGTCGAGCTTCAATCATTCCACAATACAATGCACTTGATGATCCACATTTAAGACGTTTCTTTCAAACTCCAATCGTTCTCGATGTTGTTCGAAAAACATTAAATATGGATGGGAAACAATTAGCAAAAATCTATCAAATTAAAAAACGTTCGAAATCAGTAAAAATTTCAAATCGATGTGTTTTTCGTTTAATTTATTCTTCTAGAACGATCCCTATGACAAACATGCTCAAGATTATCAACGAATTATCAGTAAAAGTTCATCAGGCTATGCGAAATTGAATGGTTACGATTGTATTCCATCGTCTTCTCCTGCACGTCGTTCGAAAACTGTCGAACCATCAGCAACAAGTTCATTGCAATGGTCAGCCAATGAATCACGTTTACAACATGATAAATCTCAAATCTCAGCAAATACATCGATGACAAGTTATCCCACAAGTAAACAACGTAAATCTGAACGATCAAAATATTCACTCAAACAACCTGTTCGAAAGTCAACAGGCAAAATGAATCACGACTCATTGGTCTCTCAGGATTAAACGTTTTGTATAGAAAAAAAAAACTATGCGTTTGCTCACTCTTTTCTTTAGCCTCAAAAAAAAAACAAATACACATTTTCTTCTTCTTTCGTATAAATAAATAGAAATGACCATATTTCAAATTTCGAGGTGTTTTTATTTTCTAATAACATGTATAATGCACAAAAAACAATTCATAATCATCTTGATTTCGAATGTTTTATATTATTTTCAATCCAAATTTGTTAAATAAAAGATACATAAAGACAAAAGTTTCGATTTTACAGAAAACTTTTCTGTAAATCGACAAATGTTTTGTACACACAGAACAAAAAAAAAGAAAAAGCATCAATGAGAATGATCGAACGGATGGCTGCTGTTGTTGTTATTATTGTTAATTAAACGGTGCTCATTTCAGCTGCTTCATTATCGAGTTTTGTCTGAGCCATATACTTTTCGAGATCATTGTCAAGAGTTTCTTTCGTAAATTTCGGATTGTTGTTGTTATTATTGTTATTGTTTCGACGATTATTATTACCGCGGCCACGATTAAAACCTCGATTGCCACGACCACGATTCGGTCTAATCGAAAGATCAAAACAAAATGATTTCACATAACCAAACTTTCACTTCTTTTTACCGATTTTGAAAACGACGATTTCGATTATTATTATTATTATTATAGTTGTTGTTATTATTATTTCCACGTTTTCTGTTAAATCCACTAGCTCGACTGATGACATTGTTGTTCAGATAACCACGTGTACGTGATCGAAAGATACGTGCTAAGAGAAAAATATGCATTCGGAATCAATGGCGATCATTCGATGACATACTTCCAATTCGACCTTGACCACGAAGTCGGATGCCCATGCCACTTTGTCCGCCGAATAAATACGAATTAGCACCGCCACCACGTCGACGATTGCCGAAACTAAGTCGTTGAAATACTTTTTGTTGACGTGGAACTTGAAATTGTTGATTACGATTCGGATTTGTACCGAGACCAAGACGATAGTTGATGCTTCGCTAAAGATGACGAAAGTGGGGAAATTTGAATAAAAGATTTTTCTTCTTTTTTTTTTTTACTTTTTTCAAACGATTGGCAATGCTTTGTGTCGCTGAACGTTTGTTACGAAATAAATCCTGTCGTGATTGAGGAATAATAACATTTGTTTGCTGTTGAATACGAGCCTGTGGCGGTGTTTGTTTAGCTATTTCACCGAATCTAGTTTTTGAGAGGAAATATAGTTGCACATTTTCAGTTTGATGAAAAGACGATGAATATACCGTTGATCGAGTGATTTCGTTGTTGCAGATTTTAAGATTATTTTACCCGAAATCATTGTTGAAAATTAGTCGACGAGTATGTAAGAACAAAACAAAACTAAACGAATAGAAGAAGAAAATGGGCACACTTTTTTTGTGATACGTCAATAAGACATAAACAATAAACGAGTCAATCATTGGGTGAAAATGCTTCTTCGTGAAGGAATCAAAACATATTTCTTATTGGTCAATTATGTGGCCAATGAATTCTATTCGAAGATGGTATGCTTAATAGATAATAAATTATCGTGATTAAATAACGAGCCAAGATGTGATCAATCATTTGAGAATAAAGTTCATAGTCAAATTGACGTCATCAAACAATGAATAATTGAATATTTTCCTATCAGTACGTATGTTTTCTTCATTCTTTTAAGTTAGATCAAACAGATAGAGGCGAGATTCGTGTATTTTACAACAAAAAAATACTATAGCGAATGAAATTGATTCAAACCAAATATTGATTTATTCTCTTATCGAACCAAACTATTTCAAAATCAAAACCAATCTTACTTTATCTGTATTATTAATCATGTTTTATAAATTGTTTCACCCTTAGGTTAAAATCAATCTCTTTCTTTATGTCTCGAGTTAAATGTTATTCTCATATATATATACACACACACAATACAACTTGTCAGTTTAGACTTAATATCTTTTTCAATTTTCATCTTGTTTTTAAACTACACACATACGTGTGACATACTATTTGTTCAATTGACTACGTACGCACATACATAGAGAAAAGAAAAGAAAAACGAAACGAAACTATACACCTTTTGATTGCTATTCACGTAATAAGACATTCATCACTTAGTCAAGTCATATCACTGTCGAAACACATTCAAGGAAATCGAAACGACGACAATTATTTCTAACCGTATTCTTCACGTCTAGTTTCACTATCAAGCATGTCCAATGGCTAATTGAAGATTCATGTCTACAGTAGTCTATTGACATAAGGTTCAGCTTATCCTTTATTATTTCGTTTTCTTTTTCTTCTTATGAACAAATATTGACCTCTGGTCTTGATACATATCAAGATAATGATAACAACAACAGAAAAAAAGAAGAATTGAATGTAAAAGATTATATTTTTTCCTCGACATAGAGGCAACGCATGCTCACACTTTAATTCTATTTCTTTCTTTCTCGCTCTCCTTTTCTCTGCCTCTTGCTTTTCTTTCTCTTTCCTTGTATGAAACAAGACATTTTGTCAGCTAGTCGCGACACACGGTCTACGTAAAACGGCATTGAAATCGACTGTTTTTCCTTTAGTAAATAAAAAAAAACGAGAAAGATGGTGTAGGCGGAGCGAATAGAATCATAGATGAAAGAGGAAAAAAACACACACACACGCACATATCGAGAAATGAGTATTAATCGGTGGTATTGTTGAGTTTGTTCTTTCATTTCTTTTTCTTCTGCAAACGAACCTCGAGACAAACGGAAGTGCTGCATGTGCGTGTGTGTGTGTTCTAATCCAATTTTTTGTTTTGTTTCACTATTCTACCAAAACATACTTGAAGACATTTTCTCTTTCTTTCTTTCATTTTTTTTCTCTATTCAATATGTTTGTATTTAGTTGACGACGACATTATTTATTTGACTATGGTTTAATCAATAGAAGAAAAAAAAAACGAGAACAGTTAATTCATTTGAAGGTGACGAAGTTATGATAATAATCATTACGACTCAATGCTAATGTATATTGAGCCGTGCGGATGGTGTGCATCCGGCATATCCTCATTGAAACGTCCCTCGCAATCAAGTGAATCTTCTTATCAACGTTCATCATCATCTCAATTCTCGTTTTCACTAAGTCAAAAGTCTCTTGAATCACATCAGAAAACGGCATTTTCAACGCCAATTATACGTTCAACATATTCGCATCCACATGATTATCATTCGCGTAAACGTATCGACGAATTACACGAACGTTTAGATGAAATACAAATACGAAATTTTTTGAAATTTATTAATTATCATTTAGCATTGAATAAATCCGATGTCAATCTACAAATCGACGATTTCCTTTCCGATCTATCCAATGGACATATATTTCTTGATCTAATCGAAAAGTTTTCGTCGACAAAATTACCACGTGAACGTGGTCAAACACGTTTTCATTCGTTGACAAATGTTCAACATGCTTTAGATTATTTTAAATCTCATCGACAACATATTAATATTTCATCTAATGATGTCGTGTCAGGCAATCGAAAGTCGATACTTGCTCTACTCTGGATGATTATGAAATATTTCGATTTTCCAAATTTTCGGTTGATTAACAGAAATTGTTTTCAAGAAAAAACATTGCTTTCATCGGGACAAGATCGAAGTATGCTTTTGAATTGGTTAAATAATCTTCTAAATCAATGTTTAATCAATCAACAAAATATTCTCAAAGATTTCTATATTCAAACATGGATTAACGGTTATTATCTTTCGTTAATATTGAAATATCTGGTGCCAATTAGTGAAAATTATTCGTCAATGAAATCATTCGATTATTTAAAACAATTGAATACGAATTCGTGTGAACGATGTTTCGAAATTTGTTTGAATCTATCAAATTATTGTTTTCATACGTCGATGACAATGAATTATGACGACAAAACTGAAATTAGTCTTTTAAAATATTTTAGTGATTTACAAAGAAATATTTTTCAATTGATTCAAAGCGATCATCTAAGTAAATTAGTACAAATCAACCCTTATACCAAACAAATACTTCAAACAATAGGTAAAAATCTATCTATTCTCGTTGTATGTATCGATAGATGTTGATTTTATTTGTTGTAGAACATTCAACGAATGTGATTAATGCTAATGAACAATATCTTGTTTGTATTCAAGAAAGGTATTTGTTGAATAGAGGAAAAAGAAACGAAAAAAAAAAGAAGAAATTTGTGAATTATTTTACCTTGACCTATTGCATAAGTTCTTGTTTGAGAGATAACTTTAAGATGAAAATTTATTCACGAGAAAAAAAAGGATCTATTAACATTTCTGTTTCGAATGAATTGATATGTGTTTGTTTCTTTTTGTAGTGATTCGATTGAAGTGGAAAGATTAAATGAAAAACGAGATAAGAACGACATCGTATCAGATGAAGATGTCGATCGATTTGTCTTGAAAGAAATCACATCAAATATCGATCATAATAATCAAACGACTAGTTGTACGAATGAAAAAGAAAATGTATGTTTAACTATTGAATTCAATGAGCCAGTGACCATTAATCCTGTTGAACAAATAACAAATGTTTCAATTGAATTACCATTAGTAGAAGAAATACATGACGGACAATTAGATCAACTTCAAAGCGAAGAACAAACGATTAGTATTAGTCATCAAGATAAACAATTTCTCAAGCAAACGGTAGATGAAGAAGAAAATATCGAACCACCAGTACTTGAAATAGCTGAAACCAAAGCTTGTCTAGTTACAATTGAAGAATCAGTACAACCGATTATATTCACGGAAGAGTCTACACAAATATCAAGTGTTAATACTCCAACTGAAGTTGTTGATCAAACAGCAATTGAAATACCATTAGAATTAATGATATCTTGTGACGAAAAAGAAACAAAATATGTTGACAACGAAATCGAAATTACATCTAACCATAAATTCGAAGAACAACCTTCGAATACATTTGCAGAAAATGTAAACAATCAACTCGATGAATTTCTAGGATTCAATGAAAATCTTACAAGGTTACCTAGTACAAAATTTGAATTGTCTGTTGCGGAAGAAGTTCAACCATCGGTACCTGTTGTGAAGAAAGAAATTCAACATCAGCAAAAATCGGTGTTTGTTGTAAAAGATGTTCAGCCACCGGTATCTGTCATGAAGGAAGCTCAACCATCGGCACCTGCCATGAAAGAAGAAGTTCAACAACAGCAAAAATCGATATTTATTGTAAAAGATATTCAACCGCCGGTATCTGTCATGAAAGACGAAATTCAACAGCAGCAAAAATCGGTTTTTATTGTAAAAGAAGCTCAATCATCGACACTTGCTATGAAGGAAGCCCAACCATCGGTACCGGTTGTGAAAGAAGTACAACAACCATCAATAGCAAATGGTTACAAAAATTCATCGACATATCACAATAAAAAATACAATAATTCTCCAAGAAAATGCATTTCAAATAATTCGAATTCTCAATCGACAATTAGTGTCGATAAATCTGAAGTACGTCAAATTTCTAGTGAAATATCAGTACAAGCAACAGCTGCGACACCAGTTAGATGCAGCAAATATTCCGATGTTGTGAATCAATCAATTCCATCGATGAGAAAAGAACAAACAGTTGTACCAAAAAAGAAAGTCATTCCAAATGAGCCACCAAAACAATCGATTATCATCACTGAAGAAATTCGAACAGTTCCACCGAAACAATCGGAGCCAGTTCAATTAGCAGCCGTTCAACAAGAACAACCAAAAAAGTCGTCGAAGAAAAATAAAAAATCAAGACGATCCAACGCTAAAAAAGCTCAAACACAGAATACATTATCTACAACTGAAACTCCATCTCAATCTATCATTGATGATCAACCGATTTCATTAGTCGTAGACGATCCAGAGCCTGTTATCGAAGTTCAAAATACACCCTCAAGTGCCTTACGATCACGTCGATCTCGAAAGAAGAAAACGACCGCCACAAAAAGTACAACTGTTATCGAAAAAACACAATCGACAAATACAAATGCAACAGATCGCAATTTATTTGTTGTTGTTAAAGAATGTATTCGCGATCGAACATGCATTGCATTCAAATGTGTTATTATTCTTGTTTGTCTTTGTTTTTCAATAATTATTCTTGTTCTTTCTCATAAGTGATATTTATTTCCTTTTTTGTTGTTGTTGTTAATTGAAACACAATCAAGCCGATTTCAATTTCATTGATTTTTTTGTTTTTACAGAAAAAAATCACATATTTACACACATACATTTACAAATACACATTCTACCTAGATGCAAGTTTTTAGTGTGAACAGTCTTTTGTTTTTGTTTTTTGTTTTGTTTGCTTTCATTTTGCTGACATTTAATTCATTCTAATTGGGAATAGGAAAAACAATACAATAAATAAATTCTATATCCGATCGTCAAAACATTTTTGCTTATAGATTTTTGTGTTTTGTCTGAAGAAGAAGAAAAAAAAACATATGTTCAATAGAGTTTTTTTGTTAAATCATTCATTTCAACGAATTGTAACCTATCGATGGTTATCGAAAACTCATTCACCTTCTCTGATTGAACCTAAATGGACAACGATCTTTGCTGAAGCAACAACAAATTCCTATCTACCGACACGACCGAACAAAGATGAAAAACCATTTGTCATGCTTTTTCCACCGCCAAATGTCACAGGAACACTTCATTTAGGTCATGCATTGACCACATGCATACACGATTGTCTTCTTCGATGGCATACAATGCAGCAGAAATCCTATGCTCGTTGCGTGCCCGGTTATGATCATGCAGGGATAGCAACACAAGTAGATTGTTGGCAATTTCAAAAATTATGTATTGAAATATTGAAATTTTAGGTTATCGTTGAAAAACATCTTGCACCTCAGACACGCGAGCAAATAGGTCGAGAGAATTTCCTCAAAGAATGTTATCGTTGGTCGGCGAACTACCGACAAACGATTGAAACACAAGTGAAACGTTTAGGTCCATTATTCGATTGGTCAAATGCGTATTTTACAATGGATGACAAACTCGTTGAATTCGTTCGAAATTCATTCATACAATTGTATAATGATGGATTGATCTATCGTGATCGACGTATTGTCAATTGGTGTTGCCAATTACAATCTGTCGTTAGTGATATTGAAGTTGACTCGAAAGAAATTCTCGGACGACAACAAATCTCAATTCCAAATTATTCGAAACCAATTGAATTAGGTCTTCTGTACAATATCGCGTATAAAATTGTTGATTCCGATCAAGAGATTATTATTAGTACAACTCGACCTGAAACTATTCTAGCCGATGTAGCCGTTGCTGTTCATCCGAACGATGAACGTTATAAATCGTTACAAAATCGTTTTGTACAGAATCCATTCGATCCTCGAGATCATCTACCGATTATTTTCGATGAAACAGTCGATGCTAGTTTTGGTACAGGTGCTGTTAAGATAACACCAGGTCACGATGGATTCGATTATACATTGGCCATGAAACATAAACTACCTATTCGAACGATGTTAAACAATCAAGGACGAATTGATCTTCAATCGAATCATCCATTTACGAAAGAATTGAATAATCTACATCGTTATGATGCGAGAATAAAAGTTCTCGAATTCTTAGAACAATTCGGACTACGACGAGGTGAAAAACAACAAGAAAAGATGGCTATTCCACTTTGTAGTCGAACAGGTGATATTATAGAACCGATGATCAAAGAACAATGGTTTTTAGATACAACTGAAATGTGTAAACGTGCATCGACGGTTGTCGATGATGAAACATTGAAATTTACTCCATCATCAACGACTAAAGTGTGGAAATATTGGTTAAATAACAATCGACCATGGTGTCTCTCTCGACAACTTTGGTGGGGCCATTCGATACCGATGTATCGTTGTTCGTTGAAGTCAAATCCATCGGAAATCAAATGGATTCCAGCGAAATCTCTTGATGAAGCGAAAACGAAAGCTAGTGAATTCTTTCCCAATACTTCACTTGATTCAATTCGAATCGAACAAGATCAAGACGTACTTGACACCTGGTTTTCATCGGGTTTATTACCGATTTCGATTTTTCATCAAAATAATTCCGAACAATTTCCAACAACATTACTAGATACAGGTTATGATATCATGTTCTTCTGGGTTGCACGAATGGTTATGCTTGTAAGTTTTTTGCTTTTGTTTAATCTTAAATTCTTTCACTCGTTTTCTAGAGTTTGAAACTAACAAATCAAGTGCCATTTCATGACGTACTCTTTCATGGTTTAATCTGTGATCCAAACGGGAAGAAAATGTCGAAATCTCTCGGTAATATCATCGATCCTATGGATGTTATCAATGGTGTTAGTCTTAAATCATTACAAACACGTCTCGAACAATCGCATTTACCTCGTACAGAAATCGAACGAGCTAAGCGTTTACAAGCAAATCAATATCCGTCAGGCATCGAACCAATCGGTTCCGATGGTCTTCGTCTTTGTCTATTGTCTTATGATATATTTCAACAATCGATACGTTTAGATCCAACACAATTTGATTATGTTGGCCGATATTGTAATAAGATTTGGAATGCATATAAATATGTAACGGAATTCGCTTTGATTGATATGGATTTTCGTGATGAGAAATTTTCGAAAATAACTTTCGAACAAATTGAAAAGCTCGTCGAACATCGTCTCGTCGATCGATGGATGTTCAATGAATTGAATAAAACAATTTCGAAAGTCAATGAATATCTTCAAACATATTCATTTCATTTAGCTTTAATTCGTTTACGTGATTCATTTCTCAAGGATTTCTGTGATTTCTATATTGAATTTAGTAAAATCCCCATTAAACAATCAGCATGTGAACAAACTAAAATCAATGTTCAATTAGTTCTATATTATTTTCTTAAACAATATCTCATTCTTTATCATCCATTTCTACCAGCAATGACTGAAGAATTATGGCAAGATTTAACACAAGGAAAACAAGGTTATCTTATTCATCAATTGTATCCAAAAGTGCCAACAATAAAAGAGTAAAAATTCAATCGACTTTAAATAAATATTTATTTGAATATTTAGTGCCGATTCAATCGACGGTCAAGTTATTCAATTGATACGATTAATCTTAAGAAATTCAGCTCATTTCAAACAAAATCTTCGTCTTCCTCGTGATGCTTCGATAGTTATTTCGTTTCCAAGTGAATCCAATCTATTCAAACATATTGAAAATTATCTCACTGAAATTCGTACAATGACTCGTTTGCATAATATTCAATTATCTAGTCAAATATATTCGCCAACGAAATTTTCCTTTCGTGATCATCTTATCGATGATATTCAAATGGTGTTTAATCTTTCCGATGATGAACAAACCAAAGAACTTGTTCGTAAACATGAAGAACGATTGAGCAAACAAGTGGACAAATATCATGATGATTTGAATAATAATGAAATGTTGAGAAAAGCTCATGAAGAAAAACAAGATCAAGAAAATCTCGAACGTGAACAACGACGACGAGAAGTTCTAATTGACGAATTGAAATTAACTCAACAACGACATGAAACATTCGTTGAACTCGCACAACAACGAACAGTTATTGAAAAGAAACCGAAAACTAAAAAACGTTCGAATTAGATCTCGTGTTTTTCTTTCGGTGTTTGCAAAGTTTCAATTAAATGTTTTAGTTTTTCCGAGAGATTGACTCCGTGAAATTTTCGTTTTAAGAATTCAAAATCAACTTGTTCTTGTATCGAACGTGGAAAGACGATCGTTTCTCGTTGAACTAAATCATGAAGAAAATATCTTTCAGCATAACAACAGAGAATAATGATTTCTTTCAATTGAAATATATAATCGATTTGAATATCAAGAAAATGAAATAATCTCGAGATTTCTTCATCAGTTTTATAGTGATTAAAATATTCTCGAAGAATATCTTTTGCATCTTGATATTCAACGTTTGTATCACGTTGAATTTTACGAACTAATTTTCGTATGACTTGTTCGCGATAGATCGAAGGTTTAGCGAAAATTGTGAGAAATTCAAGTGGAGAAAAATTTTCTAATTGTTGATAGTCGAATGGAAGTGTGCACTGAATCGAAAGAGAATTGAGAGTTATTGGTGCTTGAAGTTTATCGGATTTTTTCTCATCGAATGTATGATTGAACGATTGAGTCGATTGTTTGATTTCATCGAGTAATGGTTTGAGATATTCCATTTGAAGAAAAGTACTTTTCTTGAGAAAATTTTTGTAATCTTTATGCATGTCATTGATAAGACCGGTGTAATAACCACCTGGGACTGCTCGAATATGTTGATTGAATTTCATATTTAGGAACACGCAAATGAAATATAAATTTCCTTAGTTATTATACAAGCGCTCTCTTCAATAGCTGTGTTCAAAGAATGATTGGATCAAATCGGTGCAATAGAACAATTTCATTCGCTTCTTTCCTCGTGTCAATGAGTCATAGCTTGTCTAGTTCATTCTCGTGTCTTGAAACTGACTCATATACAAAAATTTGAGTATAAATATACAATCATTCAACGATTTGAATATTTTAGAAACCATGAGTGAAGATTCGAATGAACTTTGGTCGAAAATTGTTCGCGAAGGTGTTGAAGATCGAGTTGAAGTCAATCAACGGATGTTAATTGACAAAATGTTAGCTCGTTATTCGTCAGATTTTGTTATTTATCGAGAATTAATTCAAAATTCTGACGATGCTCAAGCTCGTTCGTTTCGTTTACAAATTCAATGTGATCCTCCCGATCTAACGTCATCCTATCAGCCAATTCAAAAAACAAATCTTATTCAAGGTTTTAATCAACTATTAAAAACTTCATTAGGCTTCAATTTGAATGAAAATTCCAAAGAGAATTCATTCGAAGAAACGTTAAACAATTGTTTAATTAATGAAATTCGAACTGTCAACGATGGAAATATATTCAGTGAACAAGATTGGAAACGAGTTATAACCATAGCTGAAGGAAATACGAATATCGATGCGATTGGACAATTTGGTGTCGGTTTTTTTTCCGTATTTTCCTATTCCGAAAAGCCAATGATTCAATCAGGCAAACATTGTTTAGCATTTGCTTGGCAAAATGGTAAATGTTTAACAACATTTCGAAAAGAACTACCTGCCAATGAACAAACAACAACAACATCGATTATTCTTCCCATGAAAAATAAATATCTCCTGCAAACAAAAGAAAATCTTTCGTCGAAAGCAAAGAAAAATCTTCAAACAAATCAAATCATTCCAACATTGAATTTATTTGAATTGAAAAAATATTTTACGAAAGTTCTCTGTTTTACGAAATCGATCGAACGATTGACAATTGAAATCAATCAAAAAGTTGTCTTTCAAATTTCCAAAAGTAAACAAATCATCGAAGCAACGAAATGTTCTCTAGCTTCGAAACAATTCAATCTTAACTCGACAGATCATCAGTTCGTTCGGTTGAATTCATTTATTGAAACTGAACAAACATTTGAAATTGAAAATCATTCGTCAATTCAATTGAATCATCTCGATGTTCAAGCAAGTATTCAAATTGACAAACAATTTGAAAAACAAATTCAACAAATTATCAAAAAAGAACTTCCACAAACGATTTCAATTCAATTTCTCTTTCCCAAAATCGAAATCTTCCAACAAGAAAACATGAAATTCTTCGATAAGAACGAAATTTTAAAAGAAATCATTCCTCTCAAATTCCATCAAAATCAACTTCATCCTCACGGACAAATTTTTATCGGCCTATCGACTCATCAAACAACTGGATTAGGCATGCATATATTTACTCATTTGATTCCAACGATCGAACGAGAAAATATCGATCTACAAGATCCGTACATTTCGATTTGGAATGAACATTTATTAATTTCTATTGGACAAATTTCGAGATTTGTTTACGATCAAATTCTTTTAAATACGATTAATCGTGTTGAACAACAATCGAATCAATTTATCAATTCAATTCTATCGTTATTTTCATTTGAAAAATCAACACCAAATCCGAATATAAGTCGTTTGATTGTCGAAGGTTTCTTTTCATTGGATAAAGATCTTCTTGTTCCCGTACGACGAAATCCAAATGACAAACATTTATCATTGATTCCATCGACTGAAGCCTTTCTACCTAATTCGAAACATATCGAACGATTTCTTTCGATTCCTCTTGTTCCTTTCGAATTAAGTCAAAATGAATTCTTTTCCAAATTGAAACAATATCGATTCATTGAACAGATTACGTTCGATATTATTTTAAATAAAATTCATCAGACAATTCTCGATTTCGATCAAGTCATTGGTTTACTTCGATGGTTATCAACGAATGATGTGCAAACTAATCCATCGTTTATTAAACAAATCCTTTCGAAACTTCATTTCTATCAATTAAATTCGAAAAACAAAATTCAACTAGAAAATATTCAATATTATGATCAATTAAATCTTCCAGCGATTCTCATTCCATCGAATGTCTTGCCGAATGATGTCGTTTCGTATCTATCTCGAGATGATTTAGAAAGAAAATTAAATCTTCAACCGATGTCATACAAATATTTAATTCAATTTTATCTTTTCAATTCAAATCAACACAAAATATTTTCAAATCATGAAATAGCAAAGATTCTTCTCAGTTTTGTTTCGAAACATATCAATCAATTTAATCGTGAAGATTCCGACAAAATTAAAGAAATCCTCAGTCAAATTCGATGTATTCCAACGACGAAAGGAAGTCAATTTCCAAAGGAATCCTATTTTAAAAGTGCAAATATGAATGAAGATATTCCAATAATCGAACTTCACATTCCTGAATTATCAAATGAAAATAAAGATGATTATCCTGTTTCGATTGAATTTTTAAAATCGATTGGCTGTCGATCGATTGATCTGTCGAATCAAACAATCGAAACCAATCAATTATTTATTGAAAATCTTTTAGAACGACGAAAAACATTGAGTCAAAATGATTTGAATGCGTTAAAAACAACTGAATGTCTTTTTGGCAAAGCATTTCAATCGACGAACAATCAAATACAAAAATACAAACCCAATCAACTTCATTTTCCATCTGTTGGTCAAAATCTAGATTGGGATGAATTAATTGTTCTCGATTGGGAACAAATCGATCCGAAATCAACTGAATTTTTATTTCTCAAACAACTCGGAGTTAAACAAGTTCCGAATTTAAATGATTTAATCCACAGAATTCAATACGAATATGAAATGAATTCGAAAGCAATTGAAAATTATCAATTATCGAAATCATTTCTTTTTTTTGTTCAAAATTTTCGAGAATTCTATTCGAAAACATGGACAAACTCATCAATTGAAATACCATTTCTTCCTTCGGTTTCACCTCAATCCGATCAAGTTATTCTAAGTTTACCTCAGTTTGTTTTCAAAGAAAAGAACCCATTCTTTCTAAGTCTACTTCCTGAAGTTGTTCGATGTATTTCAATGAATTTCGATATTAATTTAATAGGCGTCAAAGCTAAACCAACATTGCCCATAGCATTTGATTATTTAATCCAAAATCAAAAACAACTTTTAAATATTGAATATGCATCGAAATATTTCAGTTATTTAAATCAATTAGATGGTCTCAATCAACATTTTATACAGAAAATTTCGAATATTCCATTTATTCCTTCGAAAAAGAATCAATTTGCGAAGATTTCTCAAGTTTTCATTCGTTCAAAAGTCGAAGAAGATTCGCTAGAAAAGCAAGCGCTGGAATATCTAATTGATTTTGTTGATTTCGGAAAAGAAGGCAACGCGTTTTTGACAAGTCTCGGTGTTGCTTGTTATCCATCGGCTGAAAATCTCATTGAAATTCTTATTGTAAAACAAAAAGAATTCTTTCAAGAAACTGATCAACAATTTCTCAAAGCGAAACTCAAAGTTTATACGAATTGTTTGAAACAATTATCGATTGCATCGAATTTATCAAGAGAATTTTTCAATGAACCTCTTCGATCTCGTCTTATTAATCAACCGTGGTGTTTAGCCTATCAATTCAATCAACAATCGAAACAAACCATTTTTCAAATTGCAAAACCGAAAGATATTTATCTTGATGATGATCATCAAACTGCCATCGATGTTCAACCAATGTGTGCGCCTGATGAACCTGAATTAATGAAATTCTATGAAAAATTCGGATCGAAATGGCTCTCCGAACATGTCAAACGGACTCTCATTCATCAAGGTTCGTTGGTTTTCTTTTCGTGTAAATCGAAATTTTTGTTTATTCGATTTTTTCTTCAGGAAGAATATTTACAAGTCAACGAACTGAGAAGTTATACGAGTTAATTCATCATCGATTAGATATGTTATTTGTTAATAATCGAGTAAATTTCACTGAATTGATTTGATCTTAATCTGCTTATTGTCTTTGCAGGGAGAAACTTTTGATAATATCGATGAGAAACGTTTAGAGTTGTTGAAAAAAAGCCTATCGGTTTATGAATGTGATTCAATTCAATGTCAAATTCATTTTCAAAATCAAATTCTTACTCTTAATGTTTGTTAAGATTTTCTATTGTTGATTTTTAAATTAGTTTTATTTTCTAGTCAAATGAATGTAGTTCCTGTGCTTTGGAATTCGATAAAAAGAAAGTGATTCTATTTGTAAATAAACAAGTTGAAACAATTGATTTTATTGATCTTGCTACTGAGCTAACAAGATTTGTTTCGAAAAAAGCTATTGATACATTAGTACATTCAATCTCAGATAAACTCAATTCACCTTTGGAAACTCTTAAACGACGTGGTATTCCTGTCGATCGTTTATTAAAAACCAAACAAAAACAAGATCATCTTGCACATGACATTCAATATGAAATTCAACCCGTGAAACAACCACAATCACAACCACAGCCACAACAACAACAACAACAACAACAACAACAGGCTACACTTCCAAAAGACAAAGCCCGTCCTTCAAATCTACCAGAGTAAAATATAAAAATTCTTTTCTCCTTTCGAAACGCGTTTCTTTCTTAGAACTCCGGTTCAAAATCTTCAAAGTGAAATTGAACGAAATCCAATGACAAATTTTGCAGCAGCTCGAACGAATGAAAACGAAGAAATGAATCAATTAATAAAAACTAGTCGACCGTATTCGGAGAAAGATTACGTTCAAAAAGAAATCTCACGTGTTGAAACCAATAATTCCTGTGAATTTGTTCCTCAATCGAATATGATTCGATATCAAAAACTTTTGTCAGGAATTGCTTTTTATATCGATACGAATGTTCAATTAACCAATCTAATACTCGATCAAGCTCAAGAATTGGCATTGATTTTATCGAATCTTGTTCCGCAGATTTTTTCATTGCCAATTGAAACAATTCATTTATTTCGAGACGTTGATAGTGGTGAGTTTTGCTTTAAAAGTTAACATTGAATCTGAAAGAAAATTCATTTCGTTTCTAGCTCGAATTGCTTTTAATCGAAATGGATCGTTGTTTTATAATGTTCGTTATTTTGAACAAGTATTTCATGATGAATTAGGAGAATCAATAATAAAAACCAATCAATTATCATCTCGGCAAAATGCAACCATAAGAAAACTCATTAATTTTTATTATATGGTCACATGCCATGAATTATGTCATAATATGGATTCGAATCATGATCTTAATTTTTTAAATCGGCTCGAACAAGTTTCTGTTTATTTTATGGATAGAAAAGACTATTTTATTTCGAAATTTTCTTTTTAATAAATTGAAAGAAAATTTCTTGTTTTTAAACAAGATGAACTGAAAATAATAAAAATTACCACCAAAAAGTCGGATAAGTTCGTTTGGGAGAAAGATTATTAACAAATAAAGCAACGATCAACATAGTTATTGCGCCAGTAAGAACAGGCATCAAAATAAATAGAAAATGTGCCCCAGGTAGAGCTGGTTGAGTTGTAATAGCAAGTAATGCAGTTGCACCACCGGGTGGATGTGTCGTTTCAGTGAATTGCATCACAAGAATTGCTATGGCAACAGATAATGCGCAAGCTACTGAATGTTCATATCGATCAATAGCAACTCGAACTACACAGCCGCAAATAGCACTTAGCAGATGACCACCTATCAAATTTCGTGGTTGTGAAAATGGTGAACGAGGTGCGCCGTAGATTAATACTGCCGATGCACCGAACGAACCAATTACATATATTAAACTACGTCTAAAATAATAGAATTTCAATTTGAATTCGATGAAATATATAAAAAGAATAACTTTGACAGGAATCGATAATGAAAAAGAGTAATTGCTAAAATGCTAAGAAATGCTCCAATAAAACTCCAAAAATATTCTTGCCAATGTAAACGTGGTGGACGCTGTTCATGTAATCCAGCAAATTTATTAAAGTAAGCTCGAATCCATTTATACAATTCCCCTTCAACAACTTTTAATGCTTCCTTTTGAATCGATTGCTCAGCAGTTGGTTCTTGCTTTTGATTTGGTTTTTCAATCGTTGATTCTTGACTTTCACTCGATAGATCAACCGTTGATTCCTGACTTTCACTCGATAGATCAGCCGTTGATTCCTGACTTTCACTCGATAGATCAACAGTTAATTCTTGCTCTATTTGAATAACTGTTGCTTGTTGATCACTATTTATTTCTTTTGCAGTAGTTTTATTCCCTTTCATAATCGATCGAATGACAGGCTTGAGTGAATACGCACGCCCCTTTTTCATATTAACCGTTACTTGGGACATGTAGAAAACGATATGCGTAAGTGCGCATTGTACTAATACGACTTCGTATTCTCTTTCATGATGAATATTTTCAACTATTCGAATATCGACTGTTAGGAGAACGAACTATATCTTTTTCTATTACATCATTATTTGTTCTCCCACTATTGGAATAATCTCTGTCGCGCCATCTAGATAGGAATATCACTCTATGATCGAGCGTGGGAAGCGAACATCCTAAGTTCGATCAATAATATGATTGATGTGAAATATTTTAGCGCTGAAAAAATATTATTTTTGTACTTTTTTTTCAACTTAAATAAAGACCTTGCTTCATCAGTGCATGAAAGAGAGAAACAAGTACGATAGCGCACACAGGTAATGCAGACGAAAAAAATGATTAATGATCTAATAACCGTCTATATGTTATGATGAAACAAGAAAAACAGTACAATTTTTTAAACGAATATTGTATTGTCATATGTCGACTTGATTGATTAAGACACTAGGATAATCCATTTCTAACCATATGTTCGTTTCAGTTCTCGTTATTTTTGTATTATTTATCTTGCTATCAATTATACAAGAAAGGTAAATATCGGAGGCGTTAGATGTATATGTTGACGACTGAGTCATCATTCAATATTACTCAAAGAAATAAATACTCGTTTCTTCGATCACTTTTATCGAATATTAATTGAAGTTAGCTTGTTATTTTCGTGAATCTGACGTTCTATTTAGATGACAGTTTCAACAGCACATCGAAAAATAGGCGAATTTATTGCACGAAATTCATTATTGACTGATCTATTTCAAATATCGCATATCAATTGCGTACGAAATGCATTCGCTGCTGGTTTTATTATCATGATAATGAAACAAATCGTTTACGATCTTGTTCGATATGAAAAGTGACTCAAATAATTGCTTCTTCTTCTTAAAATTGAGAAAATTCTTTAATTAGATTGAATTGGTCATTTGAACTTCTTTTTCTTGCGGTTGGACAATTACATGTTGTGTTTATCGTTTGGCTATCAATGCAATTAGTTAGTACTTTCGGTGTTTTCTATGCAATTCATATATGGGCAAATAATCGAAAAAATGTTCTAAAGAATCTCGGTAAAAATTTTTATTTATCAAAAATTTTGAAAAATTAGACTTCAAATTTAGAACTTTACGATCTACTGTGGTTATGTCTGTATATTTTTTATATCGTAGTTTTATTGATTTTGCCATGTTGGCAAATTGTGAGATATCAATTGCCGTATGCATCATCTGCATTGATACTTGGCGAACAAGTTCGTTGAATTTAAAAGAAAAATAAAATGTTTCATATTGAATAAATATACTTGATTTAGTTGAGACTTTTAATGAAAGTTCATTCATTCGTACGTGAAAATGCACGTCAACAAATATCAATTCAATTCAAACATTACATCTACTTTCTCTTTGCTCCGACATTAATCTACCGTGATACTTATCCTCGAACATCAACAATTCAATGGGATTTTGTCTTCAAAATGTTCGGACAATTTTTGTTTTGTCTATGTTTCGTCTATCATCTTGTTGCTTATTATTGGTTGCCAGTTTTTCAACAATTCTACACACATTACAATCTAACAGCTGATAAGACACTTGTACTAATCTATGAGTTGATGTTACCTGGTGTTCTTATTATTCTATTAGGCAAATCTTGTTATGTCAGAGAGATGTTTTTTTTGATCGTTTTTGATTTTTAGTGTTCTATGGATTTTTTCATTGTTGGTTGAATGGTTTTGCTGAATTACTTCGATTCGCTGATCGTAGATTTTATGAAGTAAATAAGAACTAAAAATAAATTAGATACAATGTTTGTCGTATAGGATTGGTGGAATTTTACATCGGCTGCAACATTTTGGCGATCGTGGAATATTGTTGTACACGAATGGTTGTATATCTATGTTTACAAAGATCTCAATCGAGTATTTAGAAATAGAAATTCTTCTAAATCAATTTAGTTTTCCGTTCTTTGATTAAGATATTTCATGGAAATAAAACACTCTCGACTGCAGGCGTTATGATTATTTCTGCAATATTTCATGAATATGTCATGATTTTTACATTGAAATATTTCTCTCCCGTATTACTCGGTTGGTTTGCTTTATTTGGAAGTATGTTTAACTTTGAAATCGAATGAATATAAACATAATCATCATTTTCTCTCTTCAAGTGTTTTTTCGTTTTGCATTTCCAAAAGCAAAAGGTGCTCAATGGAATATATTTTTATTAACATTTATTCCGATTTGTTCCGGATTGGTTCCGTATTTATATGTCATAGAAGCTACATCACGTTCTCGTTCAATTATAAAATCTTTCCTTTTCTAAATCAATCGAAATTAATAAAACGATGTAAATCAATTGATGCTATTGTAATATCAACATTCTTCAGTTCGTTTGATGTTAATTCGTTTTCTAATATCATATATGCTTTTGCCAAATCACTTGTGTATATTAGCAAATCGTTTTCAAAGCCGAGTTGCCTCAATTGTTTAACTAAACGAGCACCGGCATTATGAGATGGATCTTCGTTTTTTCGAGTCATATCAGAAACAATTCGAAATGATCTTTGATTTTTTAAACGTTGTCCAAATGGTGATCGAAGAAATGACATTGCAGTGTCGGTTGATGATTTCGGAATGAAATGTACATTCGAATTCAATGCTTTTGCTGATGCATATTCCATATGAGATTTATTCTCCCAATTTTCATTGAAAATTTTATCGTCAACCCAGAGTATTGATCGAGATGAGAGACCTAATTCCACTTGTCGCATATAGATCGTATGTTGAGTATCATCCTCTGATGGAACATGTTTGAGAATGAGAAATGTTGAATGTGGTAAGAATAAAACTTCATCTTCATAATCATAATTCGAAAAATCTTGTATTTTTCGACCGGTTAATGAGTAAATTTTGAAAACTGTATTTCTCGTAGTAAAACAACCCTCTGCTACTTGTTTACCTTTTGTTGAACTACTGAATTGAAGCCATGTAATCAACGTTCCAGCTACATAACGTTTAAGTTCATCAGAATTTAATTGACACGAACGTGTAGCATAGCCCCAATAGTAAGGAATGTAGGACAGACCTTTAACTAAATAGTAAAGAATAATTGATGCTTCCTGTAATTCATTGATAGTTTTGTCTTCAATGATAGTTCCATTAGCTTGACGTGTAATAAGACTAGCTCCTCGACTGCAAAGTTCACTTTTCGTACCAGTATAAAATGTAATGGCAAATGCCGATGCTCGAGCATCATCTTCCGAAAGACCTCGTTGCATAAAATATCCATGTGATTGATTCGCAATTCGTTCATGTTCACTAATGACCATCTTGGCATCGTTCTCTGAAGTTCCTTCATATTTATGACAAATATGTTTCAGTTTTTCATAGGATGGAGATCTATTCAAATGTGATATTAATGCCATATTAAAATTATCTTCAAATACGAAATGATTCTGGCGTAAATTATTTAATTCATCGATAGTGTAGTCTAGTGTCATGTGTTGTAACATAATTTCGACTTCTTCACATTCCATTATTGCAAGACTATCATCGACTTTATTTGAATTTACATTATCTTCGTCTAAATATTTGATCATATCATCAAGTAGTGATAAATATGAAGGATCTTCTACTTGTCCAACAACTACCATATAGCATGAATGTGCTAGACGATGATCATCAGATGCAGTAGCTGGATTAAATGCGGTTAACTCTGCGATTATTGGTATTACACATCGTGACATATCTACAATTACTTCCTAAAGTAAACAAATAACAACCAGCAAAAACAAACATGATTCATAGTTGTATGGGAAAAAAACAGGTCGAAATCGTTTGAGCGACATCATTAGTTTTCGATTATTTTTCTTTCGTTCTTCTTACGCATGTAGACAACTATCAAAGGGCTTTTTTCCTTACCTTGAATCTGCCTGCTACGATTATTTTTCTCTTCCTTTTTTTGTGTCAACATATAAATTATCAACAACAGAAATTTCAGTATCTATTTTAGATATGAATACAGCACATCGTCGAATCCTTGTCATCGATAATACTAATGGAAGCAAATCAAGTTTTATCAATAGGCTTTCGCCGGGACCTATAAACAATAAAATATTTGAATTTCAAGAAACAGACATTTATGAACATAATAAGAATCTATATCGATTTATTATTGTGCCTCAACTACGAGAAGAAGATTTCTACAGAAATGCTACGGAAGCAAAATTCTTAATTCGGGAACGTTTGCTTAATTATGAAAAAGATGGACTTCATTTGATTATTTTCTACACAAACGATGCATTAACATCTTTATTGGCATACAATACATTGAATTTCATAGTTTGGAATCTAACTCGATCGATACCTGTTGTTTCTGTTCTGAATAAATATGAACATGAGAGGAATGTATCGATTTGGAAATGTCAAAATGAATTAACAGCTTACATAGGCAAACATTGTGATGGCGTTGAAGCTTTAACAGATCCGTATGAACAATCCAATCCTATGAGAGAAATTTGGAAAATCATAGAGAGATATGCGCTGAGTCAAAATGATGATGTAAGATTAATTAATGTGAAAGAAGGATCACAAGAACCATCGAAATCTCTATCAATCCATCCTAAAGGCAAAGAACAAAGAAAAATGAAAATACAAAATTCATCAGGTATATTCAAAGTTTTCTTTTTTAAATTGACTTGTATATTAAATTTTGTTCAAGATGATCCATATGTAATGGTTGAACCAAACCAGAATATACACGAAAAATCCATGTACAATTCGTCTAACACACATATTGACCGTCTTAAAAAAATTATACAGGCACGTCAAGTAGCTGAGAGTCCCAATAAGTAAGAATTACATAATTTATAATAGTTTTGTTTCTTCTTCTTCTTTTAATGTTTAGTTGTGTTTTAATTATCACCGGTTCTTTCAATCCTATCCATCAATCGCATCTTTTAAGTTTATACTCGGTCAAACAGTATCTCGAAAAGGACATTAAAAAGCCATGGAACGTTCTCATGGGATATATTTCACCGTCACAGTATGTTAATTTAATCGAAAACGATTTTCTTCTCAATTTTAATTGTTGTTATGAATAGAGATAAGTATGTACAAGACAAACTAGGCAAAACCAACTTAATTCCAAGTATAGATCGTTGTAAATTATGTGAAGAGGCAATTAAAAATGAAGGAGAAGCATATTCGTCATGGATTACAGTATCTGATGGCGAATCTCAATGGTCTCCTAATTTTGTTAACTTCGATGTGGTAACAGAAAATCTTCGAGATTTTCTAAATAATTCACTTTGGAAACGAGACAATTTTCTCAAACATCCATTGACAGTTGTTTATGTCTGTGGTTTAGATCATTACAATAAATGCCAAGAGATTGATATTTTAGTAAAACAAAATCATGTAGCCGTTGGAGTTATCCATCGGCTTAATCAGGATGAACGAAATGTCCAACGATTCAACCAATTACCGAACGCTTTCTATATTCCATTAATAAATAATCGTAATAAAAATCAAGATTTAAGTTCCACACAAATTCGAAATCATTATCAAAATTTCAAAAATGACATTACTGCTATTCCACTAGGTGTTTGTCCTGCTGTTCATCAGTACATGTTAAGATACTATAAGAAATAATTGACAATTATATTTTTTTTCTTGTTTATTTTCACAATAAACTATCATTTTAATTGATTACTCTAATACATTCCAATCGAATTTATATTCGTTGTGTAAAATTAATAGTCATGTCTGTTCTTCGATCGTTATTCTTTCGAAAACGCCGATAAACAATTTCTCGAACGGATTTGTTCATAAAAAATTGAAAAACAATCATCAACGAAAACATATTTGTCATGATCGTAAAACCGACCAAATACATTGGCTTTGGCAAAGGTATCGTGGTAAATTTCTGCCAAAACATATTAACAAGATAAAGACCACCTGCTCCCAATAAACAACCAGACTGTTGAACTAATTGTCGAGCAATACGTAGCTCACGTTTTGCATTTGTTCGCGTAAGATTTGAATTCGAAGTGTCATTAAATGCTGTAACACGTCGACTTGATTGACGAACTTGATAGAATATAACACCGTAAACAAGCGTAACAATACCCAATGGAATCGAATAGGAAAATATCGATGCAAACATAGCTGCTCCAAAGACTTTACTCGACATAATACAAGCACGTGATTCAATTTCAAGACCATAACCTCGCTCGTAAAATAGCAATGGAATTGCTGCAACGGAAAAGCCAAGACACCAATTGGCTATCACCATGATAAGATGCGTTCGCATTGAAAGAAGATATGGATATTTATAAAACACAGCAAAAAACATTCGACTCACTGCTTGAAGAGAATAGGAATAGCACATTGTACCGATGAATGAAACAGATAAATAACCTCGTATTGTACAATACGGTTCGGCCCAAGCCCAATGATCGCCAACACCATACATAGCTGCGACAAAGGCAATAGTCATATGTCCAATTGTACCCAAACATGTACTACAAACGAGAAGATTGGCAACAGTATGGCATTGTTGTTTGAAAATGACTGTCAAGATAATTATGAAACCAAAAACAAGACCGATCAATGTAACAACAAATTTCAACGAATAGTTTATCACATAAAATAAATCTGATGGCATGTCTGAGCTTGTAGTATCCGCCATGTTGCACTTTTAATACGATAAACTGCTAATGAATTTCTGTTTCTTGTTATTTTTTATTCAAAAAAAAATGTCAGTTGGATACAAATTTTTTCAATGATTCTTTTTTAGGAAAAAAACAAGTCTAATTAGAGGTATTGTCATTATCATAACCATCCTTCTTTTCAAAATCATGACAGATAGTATACCCACTTGTTCGCTTCCTGGTTCGGTGGACAATTATGCAAAATAAAAGAGAGAGAGAGGCAGACTCGGTTTTAAAAACGATCATTATCGTATTTATACACTTGAATGCATTCTTTTCAAACAGTTCATGTGAATAATATGCGTATATATATATATATACTATGTTTTTGCATTCAAGCGTGACATTAAGACATCGATAACTGCGTGTTTCTACTGATAAAAATGGATTTACCAAAACTGAATAGACCAGCGCCATTTTTTCAAGGAAAAGCTGTTGTAAATAATGTAGTTGTTGATTTGTCATCAAATGATTATAAAAATAAATATCTTATTCTCTTATTTTTCCCCATGAATTTGTAAGTAGAAATTATTTGCAAAGCAAAAAAAACTGTTTTCTTTTCGAATATTTATTCTTCAAGTACGTATGTTTGTCCAACAGGTTTGTTTAGAAATTCTTCGATAATTGTGATTTTATTTTTTTTTCTACTTCATAGAATTAGTTGCATTCAGCGATAAACTAAATGAATTCACCGCCTTGAATACACATGTTGTTGCCTGTGCAACTGAAAGTTTTTATTCTCATTTAAAATGGTACGAAAAAGCAATTGCTTTCAAATATAAAATTCAATTGATTTTCTTTTTTCTATTGCTTCAATTAGGCTTAATACTCCTCAAAGTGAAGGTGGTATACGAGGATTACGATTGCCTTTATTAGCTGATAAATCAATGTCTATTGCTCGAGCATTCGGTGTTCTTGATGAAGAAGAAGGTTGTGCTTATCGGTTTGTTTATTATTTTCTTTAGTTGATAGTCTTGAATTTTTTTTTGTTCTTATTCTTAGAGCAATGTTTATCATTGATGATCAAGGAATTATTCGGCAAATCACTATTAACGATCGTCTTGTAGGTCGAAATGTTACCGAAGCTCTTCGATTGATAAAAACTATTCAATATGCCGCACAAATGCGTGAAATCACTCCAGGAAATGGTTTTACCGAAGGTTTAAAAGATCGAAAAATTTGTGTTTGAAATTCTTTTCTTTTTTTTTATTAATGCATAGTTTCACCATCAAGTATTGAAAAGCCTCGACAGCTCCGTTGTGTTGCAGGGCCTTCAGCTCGTGATTTAATTGAATAGAAATTAAAGAAGAAAAGAAAAGAATAATAATAATAAAAGAAGAGAATCAAAACAAAAATGATTCGTTTTCACACAGACACACCAAACCAACAAAAAAGAGGAATGTAAAAACAAAGAAAATCTCCATTTTCTGTACAATAATAAATCAAGAGAAAAGACACGAAACATTTGTTTTCAATAAATTGAATTCATGTTAATGATCTATTATCTTCTATCATATATTTAACCGCTAAATTGTTCAATGTGTGTCCATCACTTTTCGAACGTCTTCGTGAATCTTCATTATTATGATTCCTTTCGAGAATTGGTGTGTAATTCGATGTCATTGAATGTTGATCACCGGTAAACGATGTCTGATGAATTGTAACATCATTTGCTGATGAAAGATGTTCATCGTCATGTTCATGTTTAATAATATCCGTGTCACATGTTAGCCCATCGGTATCTACAGTTGTCGTTTTAATCAATTGAGTTTCAGCTAATAATGGTTGAACAAGTTCATTTTCTTCGATAATTATCGGCGGTAGATTTTGTGTTTGTTCATGATTATTATTATTGTTGTTGTTGTTGTTATTATTATTATTCATTTCATGAAATAATCTCGGTTGATCTTGTTCAAGAATTTGATTTGTTCGAATATGTAAACACGGACATATGAATGAACAAAATTTTCTCCAGCAAATTTCATGTGTTTTATATGTTAAATTCGATGGTGAAGATGAGATTGCTCGTTGTTTATCATTTCGATTCGGTATCGATGATTGACGACGACGTCGATCACTAAATGATATTCGAAATACGGATAAACGTGTCGATAATGTATCACCAGCTGAACTACGACGAACATTATCATTTGTTAATAATGTTCGTTGAACTTGTCGAAGTACTTCATGACGAATTTCTGTATTGAAATAAAAATAAATTAATGAAGTAAAAAATCCCTATGAAAACAAATTTCAATGACGAATATTCTTTGATTGATGATTGTTTGTTTTTTTTTACTTGTAAATCTCCGAAAACAGCTTTGAATATAACAGCGATGTAATACCAAATAGTATGACCTTGATTTTTATGATAGAAAACCCACATAACAAATAACGAATGAAGACCAAATAGTGGAATTAAGATTAGTATTGATTTAATTAAATGTCTAAATAAATCGAAAGAGAATTTTCGCAGTGATATTCATCGATGAACAACAATTTTCTTGTTTACCGATTTCCTGTTCGATTTGTTTGAACATTATTCGATTGATATTTCGAATATAATAATCGAACAAGAAAAAGAAATATACCGAAATTAATAAGCAAATAAAACGCATAGGGTACATAGAAAAAATAATAGAAATAAGTCGTATTATCAGCTTCTAACCAGCATGTTGACCGATTTTTTAAATGATCAGTTATAATATGTGAACCAATCCACATGATTAACCAAACTAACGGACTTAACCAACCCCAAAGAACGAACAACAAACAACCACGATCGCGAAATAAATGGCTGGTCAATGCTGTAAATAGAAACATTGCCTCACAAAAGATAAATGTCTGTGCAACGGCATCCGTATACCAAAATAATGACGATAATACTCGACAGCCTATCGTCTAAAGATTGAGACGAGCAAAACAAAATATTCAAAAAAAAACAAAACAAATTCATTTTTATTTCTATTACATGAAATAGATTCGATGATTTCGAGATAATTTCTATGTTTCCACATGGATCACGTGTATAGGTAATCATAGTACGTGTGTAACCGCCGATGATAAGATGTATGAAAACTAACTTGACAATTGAACGAAAAATAAAAGCAAGGAAAAGATGCATATGAAGCAGGTTACGGGGTAAATGCAAACGTCTAAATGTAAGCAAATATCGACATAGACAAGGTAAATTTCGCGAAACAACTAAATATTGAGGTTTAGGAGGACGAGGAGCTGGATAAACTCGTGTACTCAAATCAGAAGGATTAAGACGGAAAATTTTAATGTAAATATAGGAAACATACTTGACATTAATCATGCATAGAATAGCTATGGTTAATGAGAGCAGGGAAAGACTTAAACTCATTGTTTCAATCATAATACTGATTGAATTGAACTAGAGAAAAAACAAATTCATTTCAGCAAAGATTAGAAATATGATTTTCTACTTTAACTGGTCGACCATTGCCAAAACATGTTCTACATTGGATTTCAAGGGGTGTTGTCGTAGCCCATGTACCATTATTTTGACAAAACCGTTGAATAGTACCTTGAAATAAGAAGAAATCAATTCGAATTTGTAGGATTCGTCGTCATTTACAATTCATAAGTCCATGACGAACACCATCATAAAAATAATTCATTCCATAATCATATTCAATTGTATTCCATGCATAGGAACCATTTACTGTTGCATCCCAACAAACTTCAGTTTCTTCTTCGTAATGATACGGACATGAATATGGAGCTACAGATAAATAAATCAAAACATTCGAAGAAGATCTTGAAAATGAACTTTATACTAGGCAATTTATTTAATGTCTTAAACTGACGACAACGAAGATATTCATGAAATAATCGACTTGGTGGTATTGCAAATGGCTAGAGAAAATATAAATGAGAACAGCAAATGTGTCAATCTTAAAAAACGATAATATACTTTGGATGCAACCGACAGATCTGTTGTCAGATTTCCTGTTTTCATTGTCTAAAGATTTATAAATAGATAGAATTTTGTTTTTTTTTATTTTGATTTTAATGAAAAATAAAAACGAACTACAAGTGAGAATGTATCTATTTTGACAGTTGATTAGCGATGACATGCTTTTTATCTATTTAGTTTTTCAATTTTAATCAAATCAATTGACTCACATCATTTAAACGAAGTAAAACAAAAAGTAACCAAGATGTTACCATTTACGTTTTATTCGTCTGTTCGATATTGAGATAAATTCCTAATCAAATATTGACGATCGTCTAAGTAAATCGATATCCAAAAGGACGGATTAGCACTATCAAAAGAATGGCAACAACTTCTCTTTTTCTCTATTTTTTTGATATTATCAGATAACGATACTAAATATGTTTTCTTTTTTTCGTTCTTCTCTGTTTCTTTCTTCGACATAGAAGAATTTCTTATGTGACATTTGTATCTAAATGTGCCAATTAGTTCTCTCTCTGCGTCAAGAAAATTTAATCAACTGTCAAATAGACAAGACTACGAATTTAGTTTTTGTTTTGTGTTTTCTACGGACATACGCGTGTTTTAGCTAGAGCATTATTATAAATATTCTAGAAGAATGATTTAGATAGAGTTGTAGCTTTTTTTTGTATTTGTTCACATTGTACTTACCTTCATTCGTTCGCTTTGATTTGATTTTGTTGTCGATATTTTGATAATTGTCTCGTTCTAAGACGAAGAAAAAAAGTCGATAACATTTTAAATTTTGACGAGAAAGAGAGAAAGAAAATCAATAAAATCACATCGATAGATTCTGTTATAGTCTGTTATTATTGTAATGAGAATAATCTGCATATGACTCGTTGTGCATATATACATTCATTGATTCTTATCAATTGAAAAAAAAAACTAAAAAGTGCCTGAATCGTTTTACCTGTGGAATTAAATCTTCCGTTGTTACTTGGCTAAATATAATAAATAAAAAACTCATAATCGTTAGTGTCAATATGTAAGACATGATTGTCTTATGATGTTTGTCGATGTTCTTTTCCTTTCGTTAACAAATGAAATAGAATATTGTCCATGAGTTTTGACTTGTCGATGATAGTTAAAAGATAGGTCGGTGTCAATTACGCGTTTGTCGACTGGAAACTATCTGTGTTCTTGTTATTTCAAGAAAAAAAAACGATACGTCGATAATTTTCAAAACGAAGAAAAAGAACAAAAAAAGAGAAAAAAAGAGAGAGAAACAGAATGTATATATTACGTCTGTCTGAAACAAAACTATGCGATATAACGATAATTGGCATGAAATGCGAATACATCGAAGAGTTCGTGTTCTTTTTTTAGATTCGCCAAGTTACTTGTTTTCTTTTCAATGTTATCATAGCTATGGTACAATAAGAAAGATAATTAACTAATCTTTAATGATAAATCTCTACTTAATAACGATGAGAAAAATAGCTTTTCTTTTCCAAAAATAAAACAAACAAAATAAGAAAACGATCTTGTCGATGTTAGTGCAAATGATCTCATCTTTAATCTAAGACGTATTTCACCACCTCGAACTGTCAGAAACACAACAACTATCTCATCAGCAACATTTTATCTATCTAATAGAAAAAAAAAAGATGAAATATCCTAACAATTAGCTTTTGGCTTTGTTTTCTAATTGAATTTCAATGATTTGTAAGATGTTTGATTTTATTCGACAGTTTTTCTTCTATTCCTTTCTCATTGAACAATTGATTTGAATAATATTCATTTAAATAAATACGATAGGATTCCGGACGACAGCCTATCGTTTCGACTGTGTATAGCATGTTGATGAACAGATAGACGATGAGCAAACTAGAGAATAAATCTCCTGAGAAGACGATTTTTTTTTCTTTTCTTTCTGCTATTCAATCTTGTTTAACGTTTGTTTCATTGAGAATAAAAGAAAAGAAAGGATATCGAAAATGGAAAGTATTGTTTCTTTACATAACGATGTTTATCCTGTTAAAATTAAACATAAAAAATTATCGATTTATTCAATGAGACGACATACATTTTATCGACCGACGAATCCATTGAGAAGATTCTATCGTCATATTAAAACAATTTTCGCTCAACGAACAATCTATATATTCGGTGTTATTAACCTTAGTTTAGCTATAATTGCATTAATTTGTGTAACACATGCTGAAGATCATTCGGAATATTTCTTTCTTGTTTATATTGCCATAAGTATATTCATATTTTATATGTTAACTATTATTTTAATTATAATTCGACAAGTTATTGAAACATATCAAGAACGACAACGTTCGTCCGAATCAATGAATACAAATTCAAATAATCTTATTGTTGAATGTACAGAAAATCAAACGCAGCCGATATCTCGTCTAGCACGAAGTCAAACAGTACCTATAACTAATCTTCAACCAACAATATCTCAGTCGAGTTCATCATCAACTCTCAAAGAAGCTCATCCATTGATATCAACTCTATCACCAACTCATCATTCGTCTCATACTTATCGTTCATTTGCTCTGACAACTAATTATCCATCATTGATGTCTTTAAATGCACTACGAGCAACACAATCGGGACCATTGATCAAACCAATTCCATTGCAATGTTATATAAATAGAAGTAGACAACAGTTAAATGACGATTAACGGACGTTTTTTTTAAATTTTATTTTGGACTTCGAATGAAACTATGAATTGCTGATGGCCGAGAATCAGCAATCGATCCTAAATTAGCCAATGTCATTCGTTCAATGACGGATTTTTTCGGTGCAACAGAATATCGTTGTTGTTGTTGTTCGTCTGCTTCTTCGATTTTCATTCGTTTTCGATCATAAAAAATACTCAAACTAATAAGACAAAGTAAAAAAATACCGCAAGCAATTAAGATATAAATTAGACGAAGTAATCGTTGTTGACTTGTTAGCGATGGATTAGTCGATGATCCATAGAGAATACATCGAACGGAGAAATTTTGAAAATCATTCTCTGCAATTCCAACATAGAGAAAATGTTTCTCATTCACATTGGAAAGGAAATAATCATTTCGAAGATTTAAACCATTGAAATAAATCGTTTCGATAACTCAAAAACAAAACTTGATCATATAAGAAAGAGAAAGACAAAAGCACGATGATCTTTTGTTACCATCAGAGAATTTCTTATTTAATTGTTCTTGCCGAGGCCAATCGTCGTTTCGATAGTTTTTCGAAAAAATACTTTCATATGTTTGCAATAATTCGTCTCGATTCGTACAACGTTTATATGCGGCTAATTGAAGTGTTAAATCGATTTGTACAGATTGTTTTCGTTGTGAATTAATTTCATTGAGAATATTCTCGTTTTTATTTTGAATTGAACAAAAAATTATATCGATTTTATTTATCAAAAGAAAAAGAAAAAGAAATAGAAGCATGCATAAAGCACAACGAAAAAAAAAATTAGTCTGTTGTTTTTGTTTTCATTTTTGCTTAGATACAAAACAGTTTTTGCTATTGATTGTATCGTGCTGTGTTTAATTTGGTATTGGGATTGGTGATATTCGCAGCAGCGATACGAATTTGCATTTGTCGATGACGAACTACAAGCAACAGGATTTTAGCGAGTACGATGAGTTGTTTGTCTTACTTTGATCGATTATGCTCGAATTACTATATCCATCGTTGAATGCAATTTGATTTCCGCGTATTTGTTGTTGTTGTTGCTGTTGTTGAGTTTGTTGACCCGTCGTAATCAAACCCGAAAAGAATTCATTCATAGTTCCTTGTGGTTGCTAAATGAAATCAAATGATTCGAACTATTGATGATGTGAGAGAATGAGAGATTACAGCTGTTTCGGTATAATAGATCTCGGCTCGAAATCGATCGTCTTCACTGATCATTTGTTCGTCGAGAATTTGAATTTGTGGTAAACGATGCATGACAAAAAATCGATACGTTGTCTTTCTCGAAACCTATTATTCAAAGTTAATTTTAGATTTTTGTTTTCTTTTAAAAAATTCAAAATTTTACTGGATTATTAATCAGCGATAGTTCAGCTAAACAGATCAGTTGATTTAATTTTTCGATCTCACAAACTTCCTAAACAAACAGATTTTCTTTTGTCATCTTGACTAAGAAGAATTGTTACCGAAACTTTATTTGATCCGAGAAATAACTTTTCTAATTTAATCATTCGATCGAAATATGATAATTCTCGAATTCGATTTTCTTCCAAATGTAATTCGATTAAATTCGTTTGAAAGAAAAATGATGTTTCAGTTATGACACGAATCTTATTTTTATCCAAAACTAATTCACGTAGACTACGCAATGCTTCAAGACCATCGACTTTACTGATTTCATTTCCTAGAAACAGAAAAATTTCGTAAAACGAGGAGAAAGTGCAATTGAAAATTCAACCTTGAAGAAATAATGAACGTAATGACGGAATTTTGTTTAATTGTAAAACAGTTAGATCAGTTATGTTGTTGTAACTAATGATAAGATACAAATATTATTTAGTGAATTTGAGGATATTCTTACGCAAGATGAAGAACTTCGAGATTTTCGAGAACAACTCGATTGTCGACAGTTTCCATAATTGGTTTTCCTCGAGCATCGACTTTTGATTTCACTGTACGAGGTAAAATACTCTCGATTCGATTGTAATTCAAACAGAGAACCTAAACATTACACCAAAAAAAAAACTTCACATGATTTTTCTTCTTATTTATTTTTCAAACCTTTAAATTCGGTAAATGAATTAATCCTGAAAAATTCGTCAATTGATTATGTTCGAGATTGATGCATTTCAACGCTCCGAATTGATTGTTTAAATCAACACCTCGAATCGAAGATTGAGGTAATTCGAGCTGTTTGATTTCCAAGAAGTTACTGTGACCTAGTTTTTCGACGATAAAATCCGGTGTTAATTTACCACCGAATGTTTCACGAGCTTCGCCACTTTCTGAAAGAAAAATAAAACGCTCGTTATGTCAAAGTGTTTTCTGTTTGATTATTTTGGGAACCTTGGATTTCAACAGCAAAACCGTCGAAAGCTCGAAGTGATTTCAAATGATAAATAATAAATAAACGATATTTCTCGGCTTCATGACAAATCGGATTTCCCCAGAGATCTAAGATCAATAGATTGGACAATGTCTAGTCAAATCAAATCGAAAAATTCTTCGTCATCAAATAGATTTATTCATTTTTACTTTCAGATGAAATATATCTCGAATGTTTTTAATAAGATTATTTCCAGCATAGAGTTCGATTAATGTCGAACATCGACCGAGTTTGGCCAAACTATGCAGACGATTGTGATCGATGGCTAAGTATGATAAACGTGTTAGATTTGTAAGAATTTGTCCTTCGAACTCGGTGATCTCATTTTTCGAAACATTCAAACGTCTTAAACTAGTTAAACCGTCGATTCCATCGAGAATCGTTAGAAAATTATTTTTCAATGATAATTCTTCTAATTTAACCAATTGCTCGAGACCCTATTTTAACAAAACATCATTTTGTTTTTCGAAGAAACTGAATATTTACACGTATTTTTGTTAGACAATTATTATCAAATGATGCCCAACGTAAACAAATCATATTCGATAAATCCGGAAGTTTAGTTAGATAAACATTATTTAAACATAAACTCGTCACTTTTGACATCCAATAGACATCATCGATTCGCGGTTGATGAATACCAAGTGGATCATTCGTATGAACTTCGTAATATTTCGAAATAAAATGACAACGTAAATCTCGTGGACGAAACGGATGTGTGCGACTATGAAGAATTAAATTTTCCTAAACAATAAAATATTTGTCTTTTGTTTTCGTTTATTTTTCCGTCGTTTTTTTTACATGTGAACATGCATATTCTAGTTGACATTCTTGTGCTTTGTGTCGTTCATCGAGTGACACATTAATTCCATCGAAAACATTCAAATTCGGCAGTAGTGCTAATGCCCGAGCACGATGATTTTCTGTCTAAAAATCAACATGGTTAATAGTTTTAATAGAAAAAAAGACTTTTCTTAATTACTTTTTCAAAAGAATTTCCTCGAAGATCTAAGTGTACTAAACTTGTGCAATATTTTTTCAATGTTAATAAATCATCCAGAGATTTTTTCAAGAAATTATTTGTTGCAAAAAGGAAATTTAATTTTGTTAGACCTTTCATTCCGTCCAATGATACTAAACGATTGTAACTTAAATCAATGGATTCAAGCGAATAGAAATAACATAGATCATCTAATTTAATCAATTCGTTGAATGAGAAATTTAATGAACGAAGATTTTTGAGTTCGGAAAGAATTTTCATTGATTGTAAATTGCAACAACTTAGATTTAATTCAACGATATTGAGCAGATTCGTTTCGTGAGTCAATTTCAGAAGAGATTCTTCGGTTAGATGAGAACTAAAATTTTCAATAATAAAAATGACAAAATTATTTTTTAATTCAAAGAAAATCGAACATTTTCGGAGGGAGTTCTTCATCTTTCGATGGTAGAACGTAACTATCACGTGTGATTTCTTCGTTGTAATTTGTCATTGGTGTATCATCGATTTTTTCGAGTTTAATTTGACTTATTTGATCGCATAATGTATTATTCGCAACCTGAAAATAAAAAACAAATGATCTCTTCGAAAATTCAATTGATCTATTGTCTTACAGAAAATAAATATTCATAATCGATGATGTATTCAGCATAAGCATGCTGAGGATCGAACAGAAACCATTGCTGTTGTTGAGCACCACAATCGCAATGACCTTAATGGAGAGAGAGAAAACGAATTCGATTGAGACATTTATTTATTGGAAAGTATACCTGTTTTTGATATGGCCCGTTCGGGAAAGGTGACATGTCGAGATACACTGGCATGATTAGCAAAATTTTTTGGTGTGATACTAAAAATACAGATGGAAAACGAATTTTCATTGAAGATCAATCAAACTTTGGATCTAATCGATAATCAGGAAATGGTAATCTGTTAAAAAAATGAAAATTTTGGTTTTTAAACGAGATTTTTTTTGTTTATACGAACTCTTTCTCTGGTGTCGTTGTTGATGAACCAATATAGACTTTAGCAAGAAGAACACTACCTGAACAACAACGAGACATTCAACAATGTAGAAAAACCGTTTTCTTTTAGATTACCGAAACGATATTTATCTCGATTATGAAAGTCAGCTAGTTCGATACGAAGATAATCACTCAATGCAAGTGAATTAGAAAATGGAATTCCTTCTTCGTGTCCAAGATGCTATTCGAGAAATAAATCATTTTCTCTTTTGATTCAATTTTCAAAACAAACTTTATATAATTCAACATTAGGAAATCCATGTTCAGACACAGATTCAATAGTTGTGAATTGATGCATATGATGATTTTGTTCTCGACGATAGGGTGCCGCCGAATAGAATAAATACTCGAGTTTAGATTGAATAGATTTTGTTCTAAATACACATTTAGTTAGTTAATACACCATGCTGAGAATGATAGTTTATTACTTGATTGGATCGTCTTCTTCTTCGAGAATTAAATCCAAACTATGATCAAATTGTAATTTCTTTGGTCGATTAAATAAACGTGTTATACGATGAATTTTTATGCCAGTTATATTATATCGACTGTAGATTGATGAACAAAACCGAGATAGAAGAAGATCTTTCGCAGCATTGAACCTAAATTTAATTTTCGAAAAGAAAAGTTTGTTTTCTCGAGAAAATTTACCAAACATCATTGACAGTGCCTTCTTCGAAACGAATATTTCCTCCGCTGATTAATTCTAATTGAATACGTGAAGCTAATTGAGCTTTTTGTTGAAGAAGAATAAAATGAGCAGTTTCATATTGACCAGCAAGACTAAAAGAAATATTCGAAAATACATTCAACTGTGTCGAATATTCATACAGATTTAGAATATTTTGCCAAACAATTAATCGTTGTCGAAGAAGTTCAATTTGTTTTTCAATTCTATCACGTTCCTTTTTTACAAAATAAATCAATAAATAACAAAAACAAAACTATTGAACTACATACATCTCCAGCACCCGAACGATTTCGATGCGATGTATCTGTTGCTGAAATGTCTTGTTTCAATCGTTGAAGACATTTTGTTAACAAACGTATATGTTCATCGGGCACATGTTCATTCTTTTTACGTAATTGATTGAGTCGACTTTCGAATTCATCATATTCACGTTCTAAAGTTTTCGATTTCATGTGATACCACATTTTCTTTTTCGTTACTGTTGCCTGCGGAAAGAAAACAGAAGATCTTGACATTCGAAATCTAAAATTTACCTCTGCTTGTTCGGCCACCTGACGAGTACTGATATGTAGTCCATCAATATATTCTAATTGAGGTAAATGATACAAAATATGAACATGATAATTGGCCATCGAAGCCACAGGACTTTTAGCTCCATAGACTGGATCACTGAAAGCAATATTGTGTAACTTTGGTAGCATTGTTAAAATAGTTATATCCTATTTTTTTTGTTTGAAAAAAAGAAGGATTATTCAATATGATATCGATCGTTTTTTACTTGAAATGAGCTTATTTTATTATCAGCAAGATTTAGTACTTCTAATTCAGTATTTTCAGCAAGTGATTGACCTATGAATCTTATTTGATTTGATGCTAAATTGAGTTCTCTTAGATTTTTTGCACCGGATAGACCCTTGAATTTCAAAAACAAGTCGATATATAATTTGAGGAAAAACAAAATGAAACTAAGTCGAACCTCGATCTTTGTAATTAAATTTTCATTTAACCACAAACTTTCGAGTTGTTGTAATCCATCGAGATTTTCGATTGTTTTTATTGCATTAGCATACAAATATAAACGTTGTAGATTGATGCATCGATTAAGACCTTCGATTTGCTAAAGATTACAATGAATATGAAATATTTTGTCCTACAAGTGCGTTTATTTAGTCGAATTTATTATTAAACTAAGATTAACAGTATTATTTACACTTGATGTCATAACCTTTAAATATTTTTTATTGTGAAATTTTAGAAGACATGTTTTTTTTCTCTCGTCTCCAGATAAAGAGCTATGGGTATTTACATGCACTTTTTCTGTTCTTCTACCTAGCTCTTTCTTTTACAAACAAATCGAACACACAAACTGCTCGTATATATATATATATATATATATATCTGTCTTGTCTTATATGAAAAACAAAACACTTGCAAGATTCGATAATAATCATAAGACGTCACAAGACTCCGAACTAGGTACGTATGTATACATACTTTGAGTTTACATTCAGTGATCCACAATTCTTGTAAATTGACACATGTTTCTAAGCCTTCGATACGTTCAATAAGTTGATTAGCAATAACAAGTTTAAGTAAATTAGGAAACGGTTTGAAACTTATCAGACGAGGTAAACCAGAAAAGAACATTTCAAGTGATTCAACATGTGTATCGATGCCATTGTTATTACGTTGCATTGCATCGTAATTAATTCCATTTGAATCACACTAACAAAAAAAGACAGCATTTCATTATAATTCAAGATGATATGCACGCATAGATAGAAGAAAAATATCGTATAGCTATTTACAAAACTTACCACATCTTTGAGAATATTTTCATCGTCAACACTTTTCATCACTTTTGCACATTAAATCGGATAATTTTGTACAATAAACGTTTTTATATTTAACTATGTAAATGAATTTCTTTTCTTTTTCATTCTTTTTCTTGCTTCCATGATCCATCCATCTCATAGTTTTTTCTCTTTATGTTGCCTAGTGACATCGTCGAACTGCATTGATTATAACGTTTATGCACTATAGAGCAATTAAAATTAATTTAAATGACTTTCCCAGTTCACTAGTTATAATGTACCGAGTATTTTCGTTCGTCATTATTTTGTCCGTCTATCGATCAAAACAAATATCGATACTTCATATTTTATTAGCTAACTATAATATATTCTATTTATTAATCACATGCTGTTGCTACTAATATTTCTCATTTTATTTCACTATTATAATGTGTGACAACAAAAGGGGCATCATAAGTGTTAAAAGTACATTCTTTTCCTATTTAAGAAACGATTGACTTCATTGAATTTATGTAAACAGTATGCCGAAAAAAGAAGATTGCATAGAAATATAATGTAGAATCGATAGATTGAATTGCTCGTTTGTTAAAAACATTACTGAGGTAAGAAAAATATTATCAACTGACATTTTTGGAGAACGAAAGGGTGTTTTGCCAGACAGGATCGTGTCTTATCTAATTTTGATAATTATTGAGCCATAACATGGCTATATGATTTGTGAATAATCAAAGATACATCGTTAATATAAAAAAAAGTTTTGTTGTGAATTTTAACGTACAGATCTATTCTCTTTTTCTTAGCTATGACGAATATTCATGTTGGCGATGGTGATCCAGCGTATACTGGAGATCGTCGTTTCAGTCGTAATAGTATTGTATTAGATCGTTCGATTGTAACACAGAAATCTTTCGATAAAGTATTCATTCCAACAGCATACGAAGATCGAACACCGGTCATTCTTGGTCAACAAATACGTGGATACGTACAAAAGAAATGTGTTCCTTCGAAACAATGTGGAAAATCTTATTTGAAAATACTTTTCCCATTTTTGTCCTGGCTCAAACTATATCAACTTTCTTGGCTACCAAACGACATTATCTGTGGAATAACAGTAATGCACTTTTAAAAACCTATTTCTTGAAATTAATTTCAATCGTACATTTTTAAGGTTGCTATCATGCAAATTCCACAGGGAATGGGCTATGCTCTGTTAGCTCGTTTGCCAGCAATCATCGGTAAAATGATCGTTACAAAGTTATTTACTAAATTCATTCATAGTCATTTTTATTTCCAGGTCTTTATATTTCTTTCTTTCCTTCGTTGATCTATGCCTTATTTGGTACATCGAGACATCTATCGATGGGTTCGTATGATATGAATTTCTCGTTTTTAACTCTTATAAATCATTTGATTACAGGTGCTATTGCAGTAATTAGTTTAATGACCGGTAATGTTGTCGATCGGCTTAGTGTTCAATCGGTAGCAACAACAACTGTTTCAACTCTTTTAAATAATAGTACAATAACAGTAACTTCTTCTGCTGATGCTTTAATCGATCCAAATTACTCTATATTAATTGCAACAACTCTGGCATTTACTGTTGGAATTGTTCAAGTTAGTTTATTTTGTTTTCTGATTGAAAATATATTTTCCCTATAGCTCATTTTATGTGTATTTCATCTCGGTTTTGTTACATCGTTTCTTTCCGATTCATTCGTCAGTGGTTATACAACTGGCACAGCTTTTCTTGTTTTTACTTCTCAAGTACCGGATATATTCGGTTTGAAGTTGAAACGATTTGTTGGACCATTTAATGTCGTTTATGTAAAGTCATAATTTTGTTTTATTTGAATTTTATTTATTTGATTGAGATTTCAGACGTATATTGAAATATTTAAAAATTTGAAAAATACCAACATCGCTACATTGATTATATCCATCAGTTCGATAATAGGTCTCGTTCTTGTAAAAGAATATATCGATCCATTTTATAAAAAACAAATAAAACGATTAAAACTATTCAAAAAAATCCAAATTCCCATTCCAATTGAATTATTAGTTGTATGTTTATTTTATTTTATCTTCGAGATACATTTTTGTTTGCTATAGATTATTGTTGGAACAGTCGTTTCCTATTTACTTGACTTAAAAGGTCGTTATAATGTTAAAATTGTCGATACAATTGGTCGAGGATTTCGTCCACCACAAGGTCCATCATTCAGTCTCATGCCTAGTCTTATCAAAGATGCTATTATCATAGCCATTGTATCATTTGCTATTTGCATATCATTAGCAAAAACTTACGCAAAAAAGTTTAAATATACTGTCGATTCAAATCAAGAATTATCTGCATACGGTCTTTGCAATGTAAGTTATTGTCATTACTGTTAGTGATGATGGTATCGATGTTTTCATTTTCATTAGATATTCGGCTCATTTTTCTCGTCATACGCTTGCGCTGCATCTCTCTCTCGCACAAGTGTATTTGTTAATGTTGGCGGTCAGACTCAAGTCTGTTTATTATTTAAAACGTTTTTTTTGTCTTCTTATTTTTAAACATTACAGTTAGCTAGTCTTGTTTCAAGTATTTCTTTACTGGTGATTATCCTTCAAATTGGACCCCTGTTTGAATCTTTACCGAAAGTAATATCGATAAAAAAAGGCACGATTGTTTATCTGAAACAAGCGTTTTGCATTACTAGGCATGTTTAGCATCGATTATCGTTGTTGCTTTGAAAGGTTTATTTCTACAAACAAAAGACATTTATACAGTTGGTCGTGTGACTAAACTCGAATCAGTAAAAGAAGAAAAAAAAACACATACATTCTGAATCTAAGTTCTATTCTATAGATTGTTTGGATAGTCACATGTTTGAGTACGATTATTCTCGATGTTGATTACGGTTTAATTGTTGGTATTCTAATGTCATTAATCGTTGTTATTCTTCGACAATTTCGGTAAGATTAATCAAAATAGCTGAAGTCTTGAAAATTGATTTCGTTGACATTAGACCACGAACGACTATTCTTGGTCAGTATGCTCGAAGTGAAATCTATGAAAACATTAATCGTTATTCCAATGTAAAACTACTTCTAAGATAAATACGTCACCGTTTTTCGTTCTTTTATGATATAGGTTCATGAAATTCCGCAAATTCGAATCTTTCGTTTTGAATCTCCGATCAGTTATTTCAATGCTGATTATTTTCGCGATAGTATATTGAATTCTGTTGGTATCGATACAAAAACTGGTCAGAAACAAACCAGTTCTTTAGACGATAGTCGAACGATAGCTTATATTATCATTGATTGTTCATCAATGAATCAAATTGATTATACCGGTGGAAAAATCTTTCTTCAAACGATTAAAGAACTTAACGAATGTCAATTTATTGTCTTTCTATGCAATTTACGATGTAAGAAATTGAAAACGAAGACAAATTTTTGTTTAGTTTCGTTTTCAAAGATTACAATTATGATGTTTTGGAAAAACTTGAAATGACGAAAACTTGTTCAGTAGCCATTGTTGCAACAATTCACGATGCTGTACATAAAATTCAAGATGAATATCTTGAAAATAATCAACAGGTATGTTAAAATAGAGAGAAAAAAAAGCATCTTGCAATTGATAGTTCATCGATTTGTTTCGTTCGAAAATAAACATGAAATTCTTTTTAGCCTTTACTATCGAATATAGATTCATAAGAAAAAGAAAGTAATTCACGCTATGAATTAATGTTCTCACATAATACATATTTGTGTTAATGTCACCTTCATTGTTTCGTTTTTATTGACATATTAATCATAAACAAATTGCTTTTCTCGTTCGTGATATTTGAATTTGTATTTTAGGAATCTCAAGTGAACTTACCGACTGTGAAACGATTTTGAATTTAGTTAGTTTCTTATTTTTAGTACAAAACATTTGATAGATTGAACTGTACGAATTTTTTTTTATTAAGTAAATAAATTAATTAATGAATTTGCATTAAGAACAGAAAAGAAAGAGAAAAAATTAATTATTTAATGTTTTATTGGGTACAGAACCTGATTTTGAGCCACTTAAGCCATAGAATACTAATTGAGCGTCTTTTTCTGTTTGAATGGGAAAGTGGAATGTTTCATTGGATGTCGAGTTTGATTTTAAACCTCGTGTGCCGAAAGATGCCGATTGTGAATCTTTGTCCGTTTCATTCAATGAAAGAATTGGTGTTGAGATTTCAATATTCTCTTCGGTTGAACTTGGAATCTCAGATGTTCCATCGGATAATAAAATCGATGTTGAAGTTTCCAAATCATTAATTACTGTTTCAGAATCATTTATTGGTTCTTCTGGTAATTGAGATGTTTCATCAAATGAAGAGATTTGTGTTGAAATTTCAATATTCTCTTCGGTTGAACTTGGAATCTCAGATGTTTCGTCTGATAATAAAATCGATGTCGAAGTTTCTAAATCATTAATTACTGTTTCAGAATCATTTATCGGTTCTTCTGGCAATTGAGATGTTTCATTCAATGAAAGAATTGGTGTTGAGATTTCAATATTCTCTTCGGTTGAACTTGGAATCTCAGATGTTTCGTCGGATAATAAAATCGATGTCGAAGTTTCTAAATCATTAATTACTGTTTCAGAATCATTTATTGGTTCTTCTGGTAATTGAGATGTTTCATTCAATGAAAGGATTGGTGTTAAGATTTCAATATTTTCTTCGGTTGAACTTGGAATCTCAGATGTTGAAGTTTCTAAATCATTGATTACTGTTTCAGAATCATTTGTTGGCTCTTCTGGTAATTGAGATGTTTCGTCGAATGACGAAATTGATGTTGAGTTTTCAATATGATCGAATACTAATTGGGGATTGTTTACTGTTTTATTGTGGAAATAATGTGTTTCATTAGAAAACGAGAATGTTTGACTGGGAAGATCAGATATTGATGTTTGTAAATCATCAGCGACTGTTTCATAATCGTGTGTTGCCTCCTCTAGGATTGATGTTGAAACTTCTAAATCATTAAGAACTGATTCAGAATTGGTTGTTGTTTCATTAGAAGAATCAAATGTTTCATTGTATAAGGGAAGCGGTTTCGATTTGTGTAAACCGTAGAATACCAATCGGGTATCTTTTCCTGTTTGAATGGGAAAATGAAATGTTTCATTTTGTTGAGAGAGTGTTCGATTTTGATCGGAGGCGAATGTCGGTGGTGTTGTCACTAAAATAGAATACAGTAATAAGCGATTCGAGTTGTAGTCAAGATCTTACACTCGGATATCTGTCGGTCGCATAATCTTCCAAACCAACCATCTGAACAAATACAAGCAAATCGTTGTGTTGATTTCGGAATTGTTCCAATTGATTCCACGCAAACACCATGTTCACCACATGGATTAACTGGATTACATAATGATTGTTGTGGTGGTGTTACCGGTGGAAGAACTGTTGGTAAAGTTTCTGGTGAAATTGTCCAAGCTGTTGTTGTTGTTGTTGTTGTTGTCGAAGTTTCAGATGGAATAGGCCATACTATTGTAGTTCTAGTGGTAGTTGTAGTCGTAGTTGTTGTGGTGAAGGTTGGTGGCATGGTTATTGTCACTAAATAAAACTTGATTTGTTTTGTTTTATTTTTCTTATTTCAATTACTTGTTGTTGTTGTTGTTGATGATGATGGAAAAACAACAGCCGATGCCCAATTGCATGCTAATCGAAGTGCATCCCAAACAAGATCGCCACACGAACGAATAAATGCATTACCATGATCATCACATTGATAATATTTATGTATATCTACTGGATTCGGATAGAAATATACACCTGCTTGACTTTGACATGGATTATATGTTGATTCATCAAAGATTTGTTCTAATAATACAAAATTGATAAATTAATTTTCATTGAAAAAACAATTTATCGAAATATTTTACGTGATAAACTTGCGTGAAAAAGTGCTAAGACACAAGTTACAATTAACAGTTTGTACATGTTTTCGACTTTCGACCGATATGCAGAATAACCACGTGTTTACATATATATTTATACAAATATAGAAGTATATATTCATCGATCCAGGGTTTTCCTTGTTTTTCAATGACTAGTCAACTTCGATAAATAACAAGAAATCATTCAAAGATCGAACACAATTCTGACTATTTATTTTAGTCAAATAGAAAAAAAAGGAATACCATTTTACAAATGTGAAAATATAGTACATAATACAAATATTTTATAAAAAAATACATCATGATTAAAGGTAGAAAAGAAAATATTTCTAAAGGCAAAATTCACTGATATCAATATAGTTTTATGATTGACAAATTTGATTGATTCGTGTTCGATTAGTGGATAGTTTTTTTAATAACTGTTCATGTTCTTTTTCGAGTTCGATCAGTTCAACTGACCGTCTAAACAATAACAAAATAGGAATAGAAAAAAGAATCAAGATATATCAAACAACTGTTTACTTGACTCCTTTATGTGATTGACCATTTATTCCGTTGGTTTTCTCAGGTGAACTTGTTTTGAAACCATTCTTTTTTATTGGACTTAATGATGATGAATTGATCATATTTTGTAATTGAACTTCATTACTTGTTTCGATTGCAATTATTTGTCGGAGAAGTCTATGAAAAACAGGAAACAAAACTGACTTTACTAGATATGAATACGAATTTACTCTTGACTTCGTTGGGCTACATTTCGATATTGATCATGTAATAATGTCGTTTCATCATTAAACACAAATGATGGTATTAATAATGGTGAAGGTGACTCAAGATTCGGTGTCAATGCGGTGAATGATTTGGTTGCAGGACGAAAATCTGTGCGAAGTAAACCAATGAAATTTTCGGCTATCAATCGATTGATATTGTCCAATGCAAAGAAGTCATGTGAAGGAAGTTTAAATTTGGATCGGAGAATATTTTTCGTCTAAATTTGTTTATATTTTAGTGTTTTATTTACAAGAAAAATTCGTCTTACTGCTTCAGCAAAATGATAGAAAGCTTTTTCTAAATCAATACGAATATTTTGATCAGTATTTCGTAAATTTGAATCACAGATTTGATCTATTTGAAAATAAAATAACATAGAGAAAAAACAAATCTGATTTTTTTACTTAAAGATTTCTCAAGATATTCTTCATTCTCGCGGTCTAAGTAATCACATATTCCACCGATTAATATACGAAGTTTATCCTGAAAAGAAATCAAATCAATAGATGATTATCAGTTCAAATTCTGTCTGTTCAATTACAGGATCTAAGATTTCTGTTTCTCGTGATTCTTCAATAAAATCCATCCATTGATTAGTTATCTATTAATTAAAAATCAAAATGAGCAAGCTAGCCGAGAATTTCGCCTTACAGCTGCTTGATTTTCTGGGTCACGAAGAATTGCTGATAGTTTCGAACGACGCGAATGATCGACTGAAACTTGACTAGCAAAAGTCGGTGTTGGACTAGATTATAAACGAGATTAATTAACAAAGAAAAAGAAAATAATCGAACTTACTGAAACAAAATATCATCGTCTTCATTTGCACTTCGCTGAGGTACGAACTGAGATTTCGAAAATCTGATTCCACTAGAATAATCAGATTTTGTTATTCAGTTTTTTTTATTGAATCGTTATCGTCGATTTTACTTTTCTGATTTTTCGCCTGATTGATCTAGAAAATGAGAGAACATTTTTTGTTTCTTTTCTCAAAAAATATTTGCTTACTAGTGCTTGCCTCTCGAGACAATCCAGGTTTCATTCTAAATAAAAAGTATGATTTCATCAGTAAGTTATATTTCGAAATTCTTTTCAACAAAATCACACTCGTATTACACCAGAATTGAGTAATTCATTCTCTCATTCAATTGATTGGACTCAAATTGCAGACTCCCCATTATTTTTCCGTTTGCATAAAAACTCGTCAATATTAGTATTAATGAAGCTTTAGAAATGACTCAAAAAACATCGACTTCTGTTTCTATTGACTCACAAGCACAATTAGTCATATAGCAAAAAACGTAAACTCTATCAAAATATTATTCATCCCATTCGACGTGGACGTAGAAGGAGGAAGTAGAGCTTCACATTTAGATGAGCCAATGGCAAAGCAACATACTTTAGAAATGGATGATTTAGTAAATCTTTTGCTGTGGGACGATTTTCTGTTGTTTGAAAACATCTGAATGGAAATAGTCAATGAAAATAAATCTTCTATCGAAATGAATATGCTTTTACTTGGCAAGAAAATCTTTAGCTAGATCTGACAAATCCGATGGAATTTCTGGTATTTCTTTTTTGAAGACAAGTTTATGTACAAGTGCATATTGATCAGCAACATCGTGAAACGGTCTTTTGCCCGTTGCCATTTCGATAACTGTACATCCAACACTCCAAATATCAACCTAAACCGATAAATTCAAATGACATTTTCAGTGTGTCTGTGTTTTTATGATAACATACAGCTGGCCCATAGCCTGTTGGCGGCACGGCGACAACATTCGGATCCATATGTGAAAATGTTCCTAAGAAGAATTTCATGTTTTTATACAAAATCGTTTTCGTTTTGATTCAATCAATTGAAATTTACCAACAATTTCACCAGTGCACAGTTTCAATCCTGTCAAACGTCTTGATGTGCCAAAATCAGCAATCTTAATTTCTCTATACACAATAATCGAAGCACTTTTTCGAAATGTTTGATATTTATTTTTACCCTTTGGAATTAACGAGTATGTTTGCTGATTTAATATCTCGATGTACGATATTATTTTCATGTAGATATTGTACACCTTCGAGAATCTGTCGTGTACAATTTGCAATTAATTCTTCGGAGAATTTGCCTTGTTTAGCTAATAATTTCGATATATTTCCTCTGGAAAAAAAGTCGATTATCCAAAGAAAAAAAAACAAGCGATTTTCTCTACGAACCGATCGACATATTCCATAATTATTTGAAAGATGGGTGGTTTTTTCTTCGAATCGATTGCTGTTCCATAATAGCTGACAACTGGAATCACAAAATATAAATTTATTGAAAAGTCTTTGTCTTTTCGTTCGACGTACTATTCTTGTGATTTAATCTTGACAAAATTCGGATTTCATTTTCTAGGTCTTCTTTATACGATGGAAAACGTATAGAGATTTCTTTGACAGCAAATTTCTTCATCGTTATTCGATCGTAAGCAACATAGACTTTGCCAAATGATCCTTGACCAAGACATGTACGTATACCATCATCATCATATTCGAATACCAACTTAAAATACGAGATAAAATAGAAAGGACAAATATGTAAATAGGATTTTTTTTACATCAACTTCAGGTTGAGATTCAGGAATGGCTGTTTCAACACGATATTTCGACATTTTTTCATTGAATCTAAACGAATAAATGCCGAAATAGTTTCGTTTCGTACGAGTTTTATTTCATTTACGCTATTCGTCTTTCTGCAGATGAAAAATAAATTTGTAATTCAACAGATGAGAATATATCAGAATTTTCATAAGCATATAAATAAATCGATCGATCATCTCGTTTGACATTTCTAGAAGAGAAAAAAACAGTCAACATCGCGTTAGTTCCTCGTTGCATGACATTTTCACGTACGTTATCGAACGAATCGAATTCATTTCGATTTTTTTCAATAAATCTCCCATACGTTTTTGTTTCTCTTCGTCGAGTATATGTATAGCTAATGTTTCTCGTTCGTTTTCCGTATGAAAATTTAATTGTAAATGACCTTCGATGAATATATTTTTCACAATTGTTCCATCGGTTTTTTCGAGATTATCACAGAGAAGAATCTAGGAGAAAGATTTCGTATAAAATGAGATAGATATCGATTCCTACCGGAACTTGTGCAGGTAGTTCACGTTCTTCGACAATAGGTGAATTCGATCGAACAGCATCTTTGAAAAAATCAATCCAAAAATGATAGAGTTTCTCATCCGATGAGAGAAAATCGGGTTTTTTTCGTGAACGTTCGGGATCACGAATACAAATCGCTTGATAGAGTATTGTGAAATTGTTCAATGTGGATTTTAAATACCATGTTGGAGGATTGAGCAGATACATGTGTAATGCGCCTTGACAAGCTTTTAACCAATCATGTTGAATAGAATGTAATTCGAAATAGACAGCTACATCCCAATAATCAGTAAAATCTTTCAATGAACGAGCTTTTTTCCCCAAGAGTGCATTTAATTGTAAAACTAAATGAAGTTTTAAAAAAAGTTATAAGTTGTTTAAAGATTTCTTGTTTTTTTTTACTAATTTTATGAGTTTCATTATTTTGTTTTAAATCTTCAGTTGTAATTGCTAAGAAAAATAATAGATTGATTCCGGCACTAGAAAAACACAAAATCAAGGACATATTTTCGAGTTGTTCGACATACAAGACGGTATGACTAGCTTCAAAGCCTTTTCGATACCATTCAATCGTTTTTTCGAATGAATGTTGATCTTGACAATTCGATTCCATGTATTTATCTTTATAGATTCGTCCACATAGACATGTAATATCTGTTGAAAGTTCCGTTTCAGTTTTCTTGGTTATACGTAAACATTCGAGTGTGTGCAAAGCTTTTTCTCGATCGTCATCTCGATTTCGTCTGAATGAAAAAAGCAAGAGAAAACATTTTAATTGTTAACTTTTTTTCAAAAATGAAAATTCTTTACCGACTACGAGCAAACGCAGTTAAATAACAGATCCGCGTATTATTCTGAATTTTATTCGAAATTCTATCGAATTCACTGCATCGTTCGCTCAAGCGAATCATCGATTCATAATCTTGAATATCTCGAAAAGCATACATCAATTGTGTTATTAATTTTGGTGTTGCATAGTCTTGATTTTCTTCGGTAAATATTTCATTACAAATTTTATCCCATAGATACTAGTATAGAATAAAAATGCAAAGAAATTAGCAGATAATATTCATACATCACGTTCGGATTGAATATCACGATTGAGATTTTTACGTGTTTCTAAACGTTTAAAATATCGATCAGAAAGACCTTGGCTAAAAATGAAATCGATAAATTCTAAACAAATAATAAATATATCTACCGAGTAGTTTTCGTAGCTTGTTTAAGTATATCTTTCAGACTTTCTTCAAGTAAATCCTCAGTTCGTTCTGTTACATCATAAAATGTTCGATTTTCTTGATTGTATTGATATTGAATCAAATATTTTATCGTACAAGTCGTCTGTAAATATGAAGATTTTCAAATTGATGATTCAATCGTAGAAACTACTTTGAAATCTTGAATTGTATCATCATTTTCAATATCACTTGCTTGAATTAATATAATATCATCTGAACAATCAATACCCTCTCGAAATGCTTTATGATACATAAATGTCGGATGATTATCTCGATTTGTTACGTCCTAAATAGACAAAAAACAAAGTAAGATGAACTGTATTTTTGTTATTTATTTCAATTCAAACCATTATCACGAGATCTGCATTTGTGAATTTATTTAATGATTCATTTTCTTGAAAATCTAATCGATTTAAATCGACGCTATCAAATGAATATTTAAATTCATTGGCAATCGTTTCGATAACATTTAACAATTCATTATTAATATTAAATGTTTTAATTGTATCGGATGTTTCCCTATCATATTCAGTTAATAAAACGACTTTAATCGTACTCATCTTGCAGCGAATGATGATTATTTATGCATCATGTTTTTTTTTCCTTCTTTGATCTAAAAAGAAAAACGATTTAGTCATCGAAGTATCTTGTTGTTTTTCTTTTCTTTTTCAAACAGCTCGAAAATTTTGTAACGCAATCGCGTTTATCGTGTGTTTTCTTTCGATCATGCCATCTATAATCGATTTTGCGTTCGTTATTTATTTTTTCTATGTTCTAATCCAATAAAAATTTTTTTGGCAAAAAATAGAGAACAAAAATGCCTTGTCAATGGCGATGATGGCAAGCAAATAGAAGAGACATAAAAAGAAACGCTCGAGCTCAAAGAACAAATAGAAACAAAAGTTTTTTTTTTTTTGCTATTTTAAATCTTATTTTCTCGGCTAAAATAAAGTTCTTCTTTTCTTTTCGAGGCGCGTTTTGATTGATTTAATATTCGTTTTGTGTTTTAATTTGTTTTGTTGTTGTTTTTTTTCTTTTCTTTTTGTACCTTCGATGGAACGAAACACGTCCGGTGTTTCGCAGATTAGATTTGAGAGTTGTAAGTTCGAATATCGATTCGATTGAGTTCGTTTGGCTTTTTATTTTCTAGAATTTTTTCTTTAATCAATTATCTTATCTGTGAGTGTCTTGTGATCTGAAACAAAAATTCTAATAAATGGGTCAATTTTTGGAAAAACCAAAAGTTGAAAAACACAATGATCGAGGCAAAAATGATGATATTCGATATGGTCTTGGATCTATGCAAGGATGGCGGTAAAGACGAATAAAAAATCATTTCTTATTGACTGATGAAATGAAATTTAGTGTTGATATGGAAGATGCTCATGCAACAGTTCTAAAGCTAGACGATAGTCGTTGGTCTCATTGGGCCTATTTCGGAGTATTTGATGGACATGCTGGCTTTCGTACGGCTGTGAAAGCATCAGAAAAACTCCATTCACGTTTATTAAATTGTTTGAATACTTTCGCTCAAGAACAATTTAATGGCAAAATTCCCTCGACAATTCTTTCGTCACAATTAGATCATCATAAACTTGAAATGACAATAAAAGATGCGTATTTTAAATTCGATAATGAATGGAGAGAAGAGAATCGAACGAATAATCCAGGTAGAAAATCTTGAGCAAAAAATCACAAACATCGAACTTTTCGATTTCTGTCTGTTTCAAGATGATAAAAGTGGATCAACAGCGATATCGTGTCTGATCGATTCGGAACGAATTTATTTTTTAAATGTTGGTGATTCACGTGGAATACTGGTCTCGACAGAAGGACGTGTTCTATTAGCAACAAAAGATCATAAGCCAAGTAGAACCAAAATTTATTTTCAAAAAACAAAAGGATCGTTTATTTTGTCTTCGTTCGTAGATGATCAAGCTGAACGTCAACGAATTCAGGAAGCCGGCGGAACTGTTCTCATTCAACGTGTCAACGGTTCACTCGCTGTGTCACGTGCATTAGGAGATTTCGAATATAAAAATAATCCCAATCGTCGAGCCGATCAACAACTTGTCTCACCCGAACCAGAAATATCATCTCATACGAGAAATCTATCCGTTAATACTGGTAAACAAGAAGAACATGTTGCATTTGTTGTTCTTGCTTGTGATGGCATTTGGGACGTGATTACGAATGAAGAATTAGCAGCCTACATTCTCGGACGAATGCATGTAACAGATGATCTTAGTGAAATTTGTAATTCTATACTTGATATGTGTTTATACAAAGTTTGTTCGATAATTAAGTCGAAGAAGATTTTTTGCTAATGTGTTTGTCTTGATATCTTCTAGGGTAGTAAAGATAATATGAGTTTGATTATAATCGCATTTAAAAATGCACCAATACCAAATGCCGAATGGAAAGCAAAAGATGAAGCATTGGATAATGAAATACGAAAGAAAACAACTGGTAAAACGGATAAAAAAAATAAATATCAACATATTGAATGTTTACTTTTTGTCATAGAAATATATAATCGAAATTCAAATAAAACTAATCTTGATGCAAATGCGATTTGGCAACAAGTTGTTACATCACTTAATGAATTACCATCAATCCGAGATTCTTTGCCAATCGGCGGTGGTTTTATTTCCAAGTACGATGAATTTTTATTCTTCGTTTTGATAAATCTTTTTTTTTTGTTTCGATTTTAGACGATCAGTTTTTGAAAATCAATTAGATTCATTGACAAAAGGAGCACTCAACAACAGCGGCAATTCCACAACAGGGGTAAGTTAAAAACCAAACTCTAGGTCAAAAAATACAAACAATTTACTGGACTTGAGTGAAAACTATCCCTTTCAGAGAAATGCAACATCATCGATGCGGTATTTTTATCCGAATTTATTCTCTTAATTTTTGCCTATCGGCTCTTTGTTCTGTATGCATACATATCTATATATATATACATTCACCTGTTTTATTTTCGTTTGATCACCTTACTTAACTTCTTCCATTGATTTTTATTTTGTCATTTTTTGTTGAGAGATTTCTTTCTTATTCTAGTTTTTCAAAAGTCTAATGCGTGAGTTTAGCTTCTCTCATATTGCTCTGCTCGTTTATGCCTCTCGATGTGTGATTGATACGAATTATAAATCGCTTATTCAGTTTTTTTATTGTTTATTAACGAGCTTTTCGAGTTCGAGAAAACAACAAAATAACTTGCTCGTTGAGTGTTGAGTTTGGAAACAAAATTCGAAATCTTTTCTATACATTCGCACTTATCTGAATTATTCACAATTTCTATCCTTATAGGACGAATTTAATGAACACACCTTCTCGAACTCTACCGTCGCAGTTTCGGTACGATACGAAACTTTCCTCTTTCGCACGATTTCTTCATTGAATTTTCAATTAAAAATCTTCGTTGTTTATTTTATATTTCTATTGTTTTTCTTTTCTTCTTCTAGGCGTTAGTAAACGATGAACAAGAATCGTCATCATCAACTGATCTCTCACCACCAACCAATAATCTAACAGCATTGACACAATAGTTGTTATTTTTTCTTCTTGTTTATTTTTTATAAAGTATATTATATTATCTTTCATGCATTTTTTTATATATCTGATTCAACAGACATCGGCACTTGTCCTTTTCATTTCTTTTTCTTTTCAAAATAAAACAACAACAACAACTCATATGGCAACTATCGTTCATTTATTCCTTAACATACAACTACTGTTTAATTCATTGTCAAGTTATTTTCTTTCGTTCTTTCTTTTTTTGTTTGTTTCTTGTTGTTGTATGTTTTTTTTCTGAATCGATGAGACAAAAGGAGAAAAAAAAACACGCAAAAAGAAAATATTATTGAATTTTTTTTATTCGAGCAATGGTTGATAAATAATTCCTTTTAAATAATAATATCTGATATTTGTAGATGGAATGTACGATATTAAATGATGGTAAAGGAAAAGCTCGAATAGAATTCATCTAAAATTAAAAATATCAATTTAGAATCATTCGAAGATTTTCTTGGCGATGATTTCGATATAAAATCATTTTCAGCAACTATTCTACAGACAAAAATTGTCACTGATTATTTGCAACATTTGAATGAACTTATTCGTACACTTGATGCAGAAATTAAACAACAAGTAGATAATTACGATCGATTTCATTGATATTTTCTCATGATCTTAGGTTTCAACAAATGCACCGATACTCTTTCGTCAAGCATCATCGATTGGAACTATCGAAGATGTATTAGATAATATGCAATCAAGAATTCGATCATTAAAATCGACTGTTGACAGGTTTGATTGAACATACAAAAGAAAAAAAATCAATTTCATTACATATGATTCTATTAGAATATCATCGAAAGTAACAGAACCTTATAATAAAATTCTAATTCGAAAAAATCAATTAACTCGTCTACAAGTAATTTAGAATTTTAATGTTTGTTTGTTTGTTGATTTGATTTCATATGATTTCATTAGAATACATGTGATCTTCTTCGACGAATCAAAGGTATTATGCAACAGACAAGCAAATTACGACAATGTATGAAATTGAAATCAGGCCAACAACAAATTGAACTAGTTAAAGCTTCGCAATTTCTCAGTGAATTAGGTAAATCAACAGACTAGACAAACACACACACATTTTTTATTTAAGATTATTTTACAACCGATGCTGATTTCACTGGTATCGATGCCGTTGAAGATGATCTTCAATTTATTGTCAAAGCTCGTCATGATGTTCAAACTCAAGCACAAGATGTTCTAGAAAATGGTTTAAATCATTTAGTTCGTATCAAATCTGTCTGTAAGATAAACTAAAATACGAAACATATTTCTTCAATTAGAATCCTGCACAAATTGGTACGGCTTTACAAGTGTTCTTCAATTTGGGCACATTGAATGATCATATTCAATCGATCGAAAAACATTTATTAGAAAATTTTCAAATTCAATTAGCTGATTATTTAGATTTAAAACAATTATCGAAAACTAAAGATTGTATGTCAATAACAAAAATAATAAACGTTCTTATTTTTGGTTTTGATTAGTATCCAATCCAGGTCGAACAACTATGCCAAATATTGGTAATACACCTCAATTTCGTGCTTCACTATGGATTAACGTTGAGAAAGTTCTCAATCTATTGTACACTTATGTTGCACAATTGGTTAATTTGTCGAGAGTTTTATCGAAAAAGAAAGATCCAATAACACATTTGAGTTTTCTCGATGATTTAATCAAAGTAAAAATAAAATTTTGTTCGAAATTTTACTGACGTATTTTGTTGTTGTTTAGCATGGACATAGTGGCGAATTAGTCAAGACATTTTGGATAGAAGCTATGAAAACATTGAAAAGTCAATTGAAATTATCGGCATCAGGTAGAAAGGATATGAAAATATGTACGAAGAAATACAATCGAATAAAATTTAGACTCATTTCATCTTCGACAAGCTCTCGAAAGCGAATATCCGAAGCTATTAAAACTACAAAATGATCTAATCAATCGTTTAAATCAATTACAACCAGGTTTTAGTGATATCGAAATCGATAATCTCGATGACGACTTGAATCATTCTGAGGATGAATGTGAAAAACAAAAGTTGATTGATTGACTTCGTATTTATTTCCTATGAATTCAATCTTTCGTTTAGAACAAATTTACAATTAAATCAATGTTTTGATATCTTCGAAAAATCTTATCTCTCTATTTCATTATCTCGTCTATCCGATCCAATCAATTTAATGTTCGGTAGTAATACAACGAAACCATTGCCAACTCCACAGGATTTAGAAAATCTAATTAAAATTATTCTTAAGTAAATAACTGAAATTAACAAAAAACAAACGAAATCTACAAGTTTTCATTTTCGTCTAGTGAATTATCTGTGACAACGGTTAGTGAAGTTTTAGTTGAAAAAGTTGCTCGAAATATTGCAAAAGCTATTCAATTATTCGCAACAAAGTAAAAACAAAAAAAAAACATACGAAATAAAATTCAACTGTCTCGGTTTTATTTTTTAGATGTGAACAATCGGTAGAGAATCTTGTGAAAAACAAATCTAATCAATCTGTTTTCTTCTCTTTCAATTAGATTTGTACGGATAGTGAAGGCAGTCAAGTTGTATCCGCACCAACACCTGCTCAATTACGAAATATATCAGCAATAAATATTCTCTATAATTTCGGTTCAATGATCAATAAAGTTTGTTTTTCATTTCGAAAGAAAATTAATTAAAAATGATAGTTCGACTCGATTTTAGATGCTTTCCGAACAACAAAATCTTTCATCGAATGCCATCACTCGTATAGCCGATGCTTTACAAGTAGATTCGCCTTTTTTTATATTCTCGTACGAAATCGAATTTCGTTTATCTAGTGTGTGCATTCATTGATGAATACAGCAATTCATCCATTTCTTAATTCAGTTGCTGATTGTATCGAAGCAATACTTGTCACAATACATAACGAAGATTTCTCTCAGTATGACAAAAAAAGAACACGAACAATGAATGTTAAATTTGTTACTTTTAAGATCGACAGCAACTCGATCAGATTCTCAAAGTTCATTGTATATGAAAGAATTACAAGAATTCCTATTACGTATTCAAAAAGATTATTTCAATGAATTTCAGTGTAAAGATTTTATGTATGAAAAGTAAGTTAAATTCAATGTTTGATTTCTCAAGCGAATCCTCGTTGTTTTCAAGTCTTGCTCCAATTGCTTGTCGTGCAATTTCATTGTTTCTCGAACATGTCAGTCTTGTTCGTCCATTGACTGAAGGTGGAATTCTACGTTTAGTTGTTGATTTCGCTCAAATGGAATTAGCACTTTCGCCATTCTGCCGTCGATTAATCGATCTTGGCAAACATTATAAAATTCTCAAAGCATTCCGTTCATTGATTATCTTATCGCCCGAAGAAATTCAACAGAATTCGGCCGTTGGTGAGGTCATTCCATATGATATCGTTCTTCAGCATTTATTTTCTCGTGCACCATCGGAACTTCGTTCGCCTCATCAAGTAAATTTCTTTTGTTCGAACGATCTTCGACAACAATTTCAATTATTTTAGGTTATGGGCTGGTCCGTTAGTCGATATATTCAATGGCTTGATGATCATCCAAATCTGAACGATCGATTGACAATGATGAAGTTCGATTGATCGATCATAAAACGATCTGTTTTTAATCTTTATTTCTATTTTTTTTTCTTCTAGAGGAACATTAGAAACTTATGTGCAAACAGTTCGCAATCGTCAACAGAAAGAATTTACACCGATCTATGTAATTATTCTTAATATACTAGAAAAAGGCTTAGCTGCATCTTCATAGAACAAAACAAAAAATATTTACTGTTTTCTCTTTCTATTTATCACCAATCCTTTTTTTTAATTTTAAAAATAAAAAAAAACCATACACACACCTGGGCTTATCGGATTTTAAATAACAAGCTTGTTCTTTGTAAATATCGAATGAATCATTTTGCTTGTGACATAAAAATCATAAAAAAAAACATTTCGTGCAAATATTTGAGATTTAAACGAACAGAAAATGGAGTGTGTCAAGGTCGTCATCGTCGGAGGCGGTGTTGCTGGTCTCGGTGCTGCGAAAACCTTAGATTCTAAAGTTGATTATTTGCTCGTTGAAGCACAAGATTATCTTGGCGGTCGCATACGTACCGTTGACGCAGGTTATTATTTTTATTCTCGTTTAACTTTGATGTTTTGAACTTAACACAACAAAACCTTTTTTTTTCTATTTTAATTAGCTTCCGACGCCGTCATTGATCTAGTAAATATAATCCTACGAATTTCTTTTGATGCTAATTTTGTCATTGTCATGTTTGGAATATAAACTAGGGTGCTCAATTTGTTCATGGCGAAACAAATAATATTGTTTATGAAATATGTAAACAATTGAATTGTCTATTGATTGATAAGAGTAATAGCAATGACGATAATGATGGTAGGAGAAAACAGAATAACTAATGAAATCTTCTTATTTATTGAACAATAATTCAATCAACTGTTTTCATTCGATATAGATATGCTCGTCTTGACATCGAACAAAAATCGAATTGACTCAGATTTAATGATGAAAGCCATACGAATTTGCGAAGAGATTCTCGATGAAGCAAAAGATAAATTTCAAGATGATTCATTGTCAAGTCAATATTCATTTGCTGATTATTTACTTGCAAATTTAAAGCATTCATTGAGTTCAAAATTGCATCTATCCGAAGAGTTAGCTGATGCTATGATTGATTTCTTTGACAAAAGTGAATTAATCGAAAATGGTTGTTTATCGTTGAAAGATTTGAGTTTAAAAGGTGAAACGAATGTTCAAAGTTCAATTAGTTTTCTATTGTTGTTTCTTTCATTGAAGAATACGGATCATTTAACTATTTGCCTGGTAATTATGATGGTCAACTTCAAAATGGTGGCTATCGTCCGTTGATTGCTTATTTAAAATCGTTTATATCTGATCCAGTGAGACGAATTTGTCTGAATTCAGAAGTTATTCGAGTCAAATATCTTTCCGATCAACAACGAGTACAACTTGACATTCGTAATACTATAAATCAAACGATTCGACAGGTTCAATGTGAACATGTGATTTGGACAAGTTCGTTAGGTTATTTGAAAGAGAATTTTTCATCAATATTTCAAGATGAACCTGAATTGATTAACGAGAAACAATTAGCTATTGAAAATCTTGGATTTGATACAGTTAATAAGACAATTTTAGTTTATAAAGAAGCTTGTTGGCCAAACGATGTCTCCGAAATTCTTGTTTTAAATACAATTAAAGAACGTTTAAGTGATACGTTCGAAAAATATAAACAAAATCCAAACACAAGAAAAATTATTGAATCCATATTTCAATTCGATGTTCTTCCATCAACAAAAGTGCCCGTGCTAGTTTGTTGGTTCGGCGGAGAAGCTGCAATTCTAATAGAAGATCTCGATGAAAATCTTGTCGGAGATATTTGTCACGAGGTGTTATGTTTCTATTTGAACATTTCGCCACAACAAAATCGTCCAATTCGCGTACTCAAGTAGCGATTGACATTTTGTTTTTGTTTTTTTTTTATTTCGTTCGACTTTTTCTCTAGGAGTGATTGGCATAAGAATCGTTTCGTTCGAGGTTCGTACACATATTATTCGACAAAATCAACACAAATCGATGGAGAACGATTAAGAAAACCGTATGCACCCAATGACGTATGAAAATAAACGAGATAAATTCTACCTGGATATCGTTGTTTTCTTTTCGAAGATACCACGAATACAATTCGCTGGCGAAGCGACACACGAAACATTCTATTCGACCGTTCATGGTGCTTTAGAAAGTGGCATACGTGAAGGCAATCGACTTTTAGCATCGATCCAAATGCAAACAAACAACTGAATGAAAGATTTTTATTTTCTTTCGATCTTAAAAGCAATCTCTCATATTTAAAATAAAATATCAGAAAGAAAGGAAAATAATAATAATAAGAAGAAGAAGGACTCTTAATGGTCTCTTTTTTTGTTGTTGTGTTGACCTTACAAAATCAATCGAATTGTTGTCTTCGTTTTTCTAGCCAGAGACACTTTTACAGCCAATAAAACCATTGCAAAAGAATCGTTTTTGTATGTCATGGGCTTCAGTTGATGTTTCCGTATTGTTGTCTTCGACATGAAAATGTTTAGCTAAATAATTTTGATGTATTAAATCGACAACATATTGACACGCATCAGCGTGTGCTGGACCAAAATATCCCATAATACACATACGATTTAATTGTTCACGCAATTGATTTAAAAGAATACTTCGTTCAGTTGGATTGATTTCTTCGAGAAGATTTTTCAAATAAGTCACAAATGTATGATGTGTATCATCGAAATTATTTTCATCGATAAAATTATTCGGTGTTTCATTGAGAACGGGTGTTGATTGAATATGTGTGAATTGTAAAAGTAAAATTGAAACGAAGAAATAAGATAAATACATTGTTTAGTTTTCTTTCAAATGAAACGAATGAAAAGAATATCTCCGCAAGAGAAAGAGAAACGATTCCAAAATATATTTTCTGTTTCTATCTATGATCTCGTTCGAGATGTTCTTCTATTCTTTCCCTCCCCCACTTCATCGTCATCTTTGCTTTTTTTCAATACTTCGAGATTGCATGAGTTGATAGACTTCATAACCGCAGGCAGTCTCTTTTCTTTTTACTCAACGATTTTTTTCTATTATCAATTATCGATCTCGAAGAACAGCAGATAAATGGTAGGCACTTTACTTTTTAGAAAAAAATCAATTGATTTCTCTTGCCTCCATTTCGGAAACCTATTTGCACAGTTTGCAAGAAAAAAAGAAGAGCTACAACGAAAGCACATTTAAGTTCTTCTACGCACAGAATGTCATTAGGTGCAAATGACCTTTTCTCGAATGTCTATTATAATAATTAAAGAGAATAATTTTCTTTTTCTTTCGTATCAATATGCATATGATGTTACGTTTCGTATTTGTATTCAGTTTGTTGGTTTCAATCGAATGTCGACCGAAGAAAAAGTCGCTTGAAGAATGTAAAAAATTTTTTCAAGAAAAGTCTTGTGATTATTTTTCTTGTTTGGATTCGATCTATCAGTGTGGACCCGAGAATTTTCTCGTCCAATTTTCCTATCCATTTTGTAAGTGAACAAAAAAAATCAATGCCTTGTATTTCTAAGTACTAAAATTAATTAATTTGTCTATCAGGTAACGCTCTCATCGAACGGACTTGGCCATTGTTGACCAACGAAGGTCGTTCATGGGCGAATACAAGTCAGATATGTTTAATTCAAGAACTTGATTATTTTCTCAAAACGACATCGACGATCAATTGTGCAATAATTGATCGATTTATGCTTGGAAGATATTCGATTTGTTTAACACAATCTCATCCAACTCATTCGATATGTTCGATTATGTGTCAGAATTTAGAAGTTTTCTTTCGAATATTTGACAATTGGAATCTAAATCATTTGAATACACGACGTTTTTTCTTGAAAATAAGTCTTGCATGTCCAGAACAATCTCAAATGGAATATGTTCTCGATTTTGAACAATCGACTATTCGAACGATGCTCTGGTCGTTATGTTTGGATTCATTGAAAACAAAATTTATTCGTTTCGATCCCAATGAAATCATGACTCGAATCGATACATCGAAAGGATTGTTTAATCATATGGCTGAAGAAGAACAGACTTGATGAATCCTTTTTATTATGATTTGACTTCAAATATTAATCCCAATTTTCTTCGGCTTGTTTCGAATTCGAAGGTTTTGACCGGGTCTTTTTCTTTTGAATGCTTCTATTCGACCACACGATATCCTTTTCAATCGAGAGACTTTCTCGATAAGTTCCTTTCACATACGGTAATAATGTCAAAGAATTTTGATCGGAATATGCGTAGAACAGATAGGCCATGAGAGAAATGTAATATTTCGCTAGATCACGAACCTAATCGGAGAGAAATTTTCAACGAGATCATGACCGGAAACAATAGGACTTACATGTGCAAGAGCACAGTATTTGTTCTCGAGAATGGCGTGATATTCACAAGGACGAGAATGAAGAACCGGTTGCTGTGGCGTTTTTCTAATTTTAAAAGCAGAAGAATTTTGTTTTGAAATTCAAATGAAATGTTTCTAACCCCATTAAAACTCCTAAATCACATTTGAATTGAGTTTGTTTATAAAAATTCTCGTAAATCACTGCAATTAATGATTCAATTGGATACAATGTATAGTCATCTGTTCGATGTTGTGTTGTCGGTTGATCATAGATCCAATCGAGTGCAGCTTTGATCAACCAAAATGATTCCATCGTGCAAAATATCGGCATTTTTTCATCTAATGAACTGATCATTTCATTGAGTTCATCAAGTAATTGATTATAATCTTGTGTACCGATTTTCTCATATGGTGTACATGGTAAACCATGAGTTCGTCGTGAATGTTCGAGAATATCTGCTTGATAGCCAGTAGGTAATTCATCGCCTGGATGAACAAAATCATGAAAATCATTGGTGATTAAACAAAATCGTTTGTAGACATTCGATAGACGTTCGTAATGTCGAGTAATTCGATCTGATAAATTCATCGTTTGAACTGTATTCGTACTGCCGTATAATTCAGGCCAAAATGTCGTTTCAACAAGTGAAATTTCGGCTGGTATAGCATACGAATCCGTGTGACAGTACGTATTTATATGAAGAATATAAATTGGACAGAATGGCCATCGATAGATATCGAGTTGTTCGTGAATTTGCTGGCAACTTTGTTGAAATAAACTTTGATATTCAGTCGTATCACGTGGTGTTGCACTGGTAATCGAGGGACGCAATGACATGTTATTGCAAATTTTGAAAATGAAAAATGATTTAACGGTCGATAAGAACGCATGATGTCGCTTTTTTCTCGTTCTGAGCCATAACTTTTCGACATCTTTTCTTTTGATTGATACAACGAACGAAAACATTTGGTCATGCTTGAACGCATCTCTCTTTTCGTGATTTACTTCGTTTTTGTTTATAAAAAATAGTCTATCGTTTACTCTCTTTTTACACCCATCTACGTACAACATCGTAGACAGTTAAGATTCTTAATTCATGGCAACAAAACTCGATGAAAATGACGTTCAAATTGACGAATCCGAATTATCATTCAAAGCTCGAATGCAATTACGTATTCAAAAATCGTTGACTTCACTTCGATATTTTATTTATAATCCTGCAAATCAAAAGATACTCGGTAATACAGCTTCATCATGGATTAAAATAGCGACATATTACGGCATATTCTATGTCTGTTTGGGCTTATTCTATTGTGGTATGGTTGCTGTTTTCGGTGCGATTCTATCTCGACAATCACCGAGATATACCTATCGAAATAATGATATGAGCATTGATGGACGTGCACCGATTGGTTTGAATTTTGAAAATTTTTCGAACAAACATATAACTGTTGTTTGTTTTCAGGAATGGGATTTCGACCAATGCCTGATATTGACGCTACGATAATTAATATTTACAACGATTCAGTCTCACAAAATGCAACAACATCATCGTTGAGATTATATCGAATTGGTAGAAATGAATCTCCTTTTGTTTTGTTTAAATTTATAGACATATTTGTTATTTAGCATTTTTGACACAATATGATACGACATATGTAGAAGATTGTAGTCCAACAGAGCCAGCATCTCAACTAGAAGGCAGTCGTTCATGTCGTTTTTCATGGTCGGACATTGTAACCAGTGACAGTATTGAATAGAAAGACAATCCGTGTGTTTTGTTTTATTTTGAAATAATTTCTTTTTCGTGTTTTAAAGCACATCCTTGTTCGGAAACGAATTCATACGGTTGGGCAGCTGGGCAACCTTGTGTACTTGTCAAATTAAATAAAGTAGATTAAAATTTCGATTGAATAAGATCCATTGGTTTTCTTCTTCAATCAAAGATCTATGGTTGGACACCAGCATCAGGTAGTGTAATTAGTCAAGTCGAAAATATGACAGGTCAATCAGTCGACTCAATTGACAGTCGTGAAGATAATATCTATATAACTTGTAATGGTATCGATGCAACCGATCA
>Ga0209915_1000582_pt1 | contig 74947 bp, 55 predicted proteins | sample ThiBiot_750_plan_FD_183952 | JGI IMG/M metagenome (GOLD analysis project Ga0209915, IMG submission 183952) | Wastewater bioreactor microbial communities from Cape Town, South Africa - Thiocy_cont_750_plan (SPAdes) | ecosystem: Engineered > Bioreactor > Thiocyanate-remediating > Anaerobic-Aerobic... | reverse complement strand
TTTATCACCAAAACCAACCATTCCAAATTCACACTCTGCCCAGCTAGTAGAGGGAATAGTTAAATTTTGTTTTATCATCTGTTTCTATGATTAATGTTAAATCCTAGCCTTAATTTATCCCTCTTTTGCAAGTAAAACAAGTCTTGTCCTCCTATTTCTATACTTGTGGGTAGTAGTAAGGACGCGTGTGCCAGCATGGGTTTTTCACTTGTGCGACTGAAGAAAGAATGAAAGAGCAAAATAAGTAGAAAATACAAATTTTTTGTGGCTACTGCTATCGTGTAAAAGTGAGATCGATTTATAATAATACTATAATTTGAGTCGTTTGGGATTGGCACAAGTGAAAAACACTTGCGCCATAAAGGGACGAAACTAAGTTCCGCGCTAGAGAAGGGTTTATACAGCAATTTTTTTCACTTGTGCTATCTCAACTAAACGAATTAGCTCTTCTTCTTTTCAATCAGTTGCCTTATCGCATCATTTGCTGCCCGATCTAACGGCGTCTTCCCATCTCGGTCTACTATATCTGTCCTAGCACCTTTTGCTAATAAAATCTCTACTATTCCTATATGCCCCTGAGCAGCGGCTAGATATAACGGCGTAGCATCATCTCCACCTTGTTGGACATTTATATCAATTTCCTTATTCTCTACCAAAGCAGTTACTAGTAGCCTATCACCTTTAAAAGAGGCTATATGTAATACGGTATTACCTAACTTATCCTGCTTATTTATATCAATATGCTTATTTTTAACCAATGCTTGTATAGATGCTAATTGTTTCTCACGAACCGCTAAATGAAGTGGGGTCAAACCAGTATTATTTGTTGCATTTACATCAGCACCGTTCTGTAATAAAAATTGTATGATATCCCGATCTCCCATTTCCGCAGCTTCATGAAGGGCAGTTATATTAGCCTTAGATGGATCTTTTTTATTAATATCTATCTTTTCTCGATTCTTGCTAATACCCACAAGTACATTCGTTAGCAAGGTAAATCCGTCTTTTTCACTAGCTGTAATCATCTTTTTAATCCTCTTCTTAGAAACAGATTTTCCCCGATTAGGAGGAGATGGAGGCGAATCAGGAATAGGATTAGGAACACTATCAGTAGGATTAGGGGCACTATTAGCAGGGGCAGAAGAATCATTAGAAGAGTTAGCTCTTGGAGTAGATGGGCTACTAGAACCCGATTTATTATTCTTACAGTTAACTAAAAGCACCACTATTAGTGGTATGCATATAACGCTTCGTATTATTTTATAAGCATGTTTAGTATATTTTTGTAGCATAAGTTTGGCATTGGATACTTAGGGAATTATTGAAGTGTTTTTTATCTAAGTACAGGAAAGGAGTTACTATACTTGGTACCACTTAAAAACTGACTTACATGTAATGTAGCTAACTGTCTGTACCCATTTACTCTTATATATAAGATAAAAAAGGTAACCGGAAATAAAAAATAATCTATGCTTGTGTAGAGATAGGATTTTGCTTTATCCTAATCCTAGCACACACGAGCCACCCTGCGCCAGCAAAGGGATATTGGTAATCAATCGGTAAGATCAAGCAATAGCTAGAACTTCAGAACCATCGAATTATCTCTTTAGTTAACAAAAACTTATTGACTTAGTTCAAGTCGTTATATATTTGCTACTGTTAGCTTCTTAATGAAGCTATTTAATTCTTAAAACACAAATTCAAAATAAATATAGTATGAAAAAAATCCTATTATTAATTAATTGTTTATTACTAGCTCTTGGAAGCATGGTTTATGCAAAAGCACCCGCAGCTAGAGCAAAGTATAAAGGATCAAGCAACAATATGGAACAAATAAAGTTTGGTCCTCAGGTAGGAGGATTGGGAATATTATCAGATAAAGTAGGATTCTTTGGTGAGTATGCATTAACTGAGAAACTGGGAATGCAAGCAGACTTATTATATTTTACTAATACATACTACATAGATTCAATCGATATAAGTAATGGAAAATCAGCCCTTGTTCAATTAGACTACATTAACATACCCATTATTTTAAGAATGTATCCTGGGAGTGATAGACAATTTTGCTGGCTCATTGGAACTCACTTGGGTTACCTAATCAGAGGGAAATTTAAATTCAGCGATGAGAATAATTTAGATCCTATTAATAATACTGAAAAATTTAAAAACGTATTTCAAGAAATCGGGTTTACTAACCTTAAAGATGTAGAAGAACAAGATAAAATCAGAAAATTCCAATTCGGTATTGTAGTAGGTTTTGACTACGAATTTGGATTTGGTTTAATACTAGGATTAACCTATACTAAAGACCTAATAGATATAATAAAATCAGAAAAATCCTTTTATAATTGGACCTTACAACCTACCCTAGGTTATAATTTTGGTAAATTATTATAATAATTTCTAATGCTTCAACTCCCTGGTACTATGAAAATTAGTATCAGGGAGTAAGCTTATCAAAATATCACCAATCACCCCAAATAGGCATACAACACCCAGCAAGATAGTCTAAGCCAATAGCATAAACTGCCTAGACTTTATACCAGACATCAAAATAGTCAGGTTTTAGAGGCAGAACTGTCAAACCACCCGTGATTAAACAACTCAAAAAACGATTTAAAGCTACCTGGCCCATACCAAATCAAGGAGTAAAAAACCAGATTCAACACAAAGAAAAATTTAAGCCAAAAAGTGATATAACTATTGTTAAAATTAATTTAACTTGCTAAATTAAAACTTAAGACTAGCTAAAAACACAATATTTCTCAACGAATCTGCATAACGGATTACTTCGAATGAATAAACATAAACTAAGTTTTTTAGTATTTATTAGCTGTTTGTTATTCTCCAATAAAGCGATAGCCAATCCCGAAGGTAATTTTGTCTTACATCATATAGCCGATGACCACGAATGGCATTTTGCTACCATTGGCAACACCCATCTTACCCTTCCTTTACCCATTATTATCATTTCTAAAGATCGGGGATTAGAAATTTTTTCTTCTAACCAATTTTTGGATGAAAAACACCAGCGAACAACTTACAAAGGTTATCTGATAGATGATCATAATAAGCTCATATCTACAGATAAGGAGCATACATTTTGCGATCTATCTATTACTAAAAGCATTGCTTCTATGATGATTAGTATGGTTATACTAACACTCATTGTGATAGCCGCTGCCAAGCGATATAAACAAAATATATATGCGATACCGCGTGGTTTTTGGGGATTTTTAGAACTAATCATTTGCTTTGTAAGAAATGAAATAGCCATTCCTAATATTGGTATAAAGATGCATATGCGTTTTATGCCTTACTTACTAACTATATTCTTCTTTATTTGGCTTAACAACCTAATGGGCATTTTACCTGGGGCTGCTAATGTAACAGGTAATATATCAGTAACGTTGGTACTGGCTTTTTTCACGTTTATGATGACTACCATCTATGGCAACAAGTATTACTGGGGGCATGTGTTTAACCCACCAGGCATCCCTAAATGGCTTTTACCTATTATGATTCCTATAGAAGTAGTAGGATTATTTATCAAGCCTATTTCGTTGATGATTCGGCTTTTCGCGAACATTACGGCAGGACATATTATACTTTTAAGTATAATTGGACTTATATTTGCTTTTCAAACAGCATGGGCAGGAATAGTAACCGTACCATTTGGTATTTTTATGTTTTTATTAGAACTCATGGTTGCCTTCTTACAAGCCTATATATTTACGCTTTTATCTGCTATATATTTGGGTATGGCAGTAGAGTCACATGATTAAATTATATGTAAATATCTTATTTGTATAACTTTTAAATAAATTTTTTTATGAATCATTTTGGATTGTTACTTGACGCAAGTTTAGCATTAGTAGGAGCTGGTATTGGTGCTAGTATTGTTGCTATAGCTGCTGGCTTTGGTATCGGGAAAATAGGAAGTTCTGCGATGGAAGCCATAGCTAGACAACCAGAAGCTAGTGGCAAAGTACAAACAGCCATGATTATTGCTTGCGCTTTGATTGAAGGAGTAGCTTTGTTTGCAGTACTTACTTGCCTACTGATTGCTACAAAATAGATATACCTATTGATAAAAGTATAACCCTTATGCTATGGAGTTAATAACACCTGATTTCGGGATTATATTCTGGCAAACCATCATATTACTATTTGTATTATTTATTTTGGGGAAATTTGCTTGGAAACCTATTCTGCAGACTCTTCAACAACGAGAAAGGAATATAGAGGAAGCCCTCAAGGGTGCTCAGGAGGCTAAAGAAATTTTAGCTCAAATGAAAGCAGAACAGGATCAGTTGCTAGAAAATTCAAGTAGAGAACGAGAAAAGATGGCCAATGAAGCAATAGTCACCAAAAATAGTATACTCGAAGCGGCTAAAATAGAAGCCCAGCATCTAAGCGACAAAGTTTTAAGAGATGCTAGAGAGACGATAGAAGTAGAGAAGACAATGGCCTTTGACAAACTCAAGCATGAAATAGGCGTGATATCTATACAAGTAGCTGAGAAATTACTAGCAAAAGAGTTGAACAAAGAAAATAAACAAGAAGATTTGGTGCGTAGACTAGTTAAAGAAACACACCTGAATTAATTTTCTCACTAATTTATACATAACCTAAGGTATTAAGCGTTAAAATAAATGCATATATCAAACCTAAAAGTAGCGTCTCAATATGCTAAATCTTTTTTAAAACAAGCTAAAGAGGCCGAAATAGTGGAACACGTTTATAGGGATGTATTGTTTTTAAAGAAGGTTGTTGAAGATAATAAAAATCTAGTCCAAGTTTTAAAAAGTCCTATCATCACCAATCAAAAAAAACTGTCTATTTTGGAAGCTCTTTTCAAAGCCAGAATACATAAGTTAACCTTTAACTTGCTTCGAGTAGTTAGCCACGCAAAAAGGGAAGCTATCTTGCCTGCTATCATGGAGGCATTCTTGGAACAATACTATGCTTATAAGAAGATTATCCTTGCTAGTGTTACAACCGCCTTTCAGTTATCGGATGATTTGATTGATTATTTCAAAGAGCTGGTTAAATCCCTGAAACCCTGTAAGGAGGTAATATTAACTGAATACACCAACCCTTCTATACAAGGGGGTTTTATACTTCGAGTAGCAGATCAACAGCTAGATAATAGCTTAGCCAATAAGTTACATGAATTAAACAAGCAATTTTCTATAGCTCAATATTAGCTAAGCTTGATACTATTAATTCTAAATGTAGATTATATAATAAATAAAAACCTATGGTAGATTTACAACCTGACGAAGTTGCGGCAGTACTTAAACAACAACTAGCCCATTTTAAAACGGATGCTGAATTAGAAGAGGTAGGTACCGTCTTACAAGTCGGAGATGGGGTTGTCCACATTTATGGGTTAACCCGCATACAAGTAGGCGAACTGATAGAATTTGAGAATGGGAAAAAAGCGCTAGCGCTCAACTTAGAAGAAAATAGTGTAGGAGCTGTTATCTTAGGAACTACAGAGGGGATTGAAGAAGGGAGTACAGCAAAACGAACCAAAAAGATCGCCGCTATTCAGGTAGGAGAAGGATTGATTGGCCGCGTAGTCAATACCCTCGGTGAACCTATAGACGGAAAAGGTCCTATTAAAGGTGAGCTGTTGGAAATGCCACTAGAACGTAAAGCACCAGGCGTACTTTATCGACAACCGGTTGCAGAACCCTTACAAACAGGTATCAAAGCTATAGATGCGATGATTCCTATCGGAAGAGGTCAAAGAGAGCTTATTATTGGAGATAGGCAGACTGGCAAAACTACCCTTGCATTAGATACCATCATTAACCAAAAGACCTTTTTTGAACAAGGTCGCCCTGTTTATTGTATCTACGTAGCTATAGGTCAAAAAGCTTCTACCATCGCTGGGGTTATGGCCGATTTAGAAAGATTTGGAGCCATGCAATATACTACGATCGTAGCCGCAACTGCTGCAACCCCTGCCCCACTTCAATACTTTGCACCTTTTACGGGTGCTACCATCGGAGAATATTTCAGAGATACCGGAAGACCTGCATTGGTCATTTATGACGACCTATCTAAACAAGCTGTTGCATATAGAGAAGTATCTTTATTACTGCGAAGACCTCCAGGAAGGGAAGCCTATCCAGGTGATGTCTTTTATCTACACTCTCGTCTGCTAGAAAGAGCAGCAAAAATCAATGCGAGTGATGAGATAGCAGAACAAATGAACGATTTGCCACCTTCTTTAGAAGGTAAAGTAAAGGGCGGTGGATCTTTGACCGCATTACCGATTATAGAAACCCAGGATGGAGACGTTTCGGCCTACATTGCTACCAACGTAATTTCCATTACAGATGGCCAAATATTCTTAGAGTCTGATCTATTTAACGCAGGCATACGGCCTGCTATTAATGTAGGAATTTCTGTATCCCGCGTAGGTGGTGCTGCACAAGTAAAAGCCATGAAAAAAGTAGCTGGAACCTTAAAATTAGACCAAGCACAATTTCGTGAGCTAGAGGCCTTTGCTAAATTTGGCTCTGACCTAGATGTAGCTACCCAAAGAACGATTGATCGAGGAAGAAAAAACCAAGAAATACTCAAACAGGGTTTACATCAGCCGATGTCGCTCGAAGAGCAAATTTGTATTTTATACGCTTCTACAAACGGATATTTAGATAAAATTCCTTTATCTCAAGTCAAAGAATTTGAAAAGTCTTACTTATCCCTTCTAAAAACTCAGCATAGTGGCGTATTAACGAAAATTGCAGCAGGTGAATGGTCTGATGGAATTACGCAAATACTTGCTGAAGAAGCGAAAAATTTAGCTAAGCTATATGTAAGTGACATGCCTACTAAAAACTAAATCTGCTTAAGCCTAATACCAGATGCCTAATATAAAAGAAATTGTTAGTCGTATTCACTCTGTCAATTCTACTCAGCAGATTACCAAGGCTATGAAAATGGTAGCCGCAGCTAAGCTAATAAAAGTTCAACATCAGCTACTTCAATTACGTCCTTATGCAGATAAATTATCCGGGATTTTGCATCAGGTTGTTTGTAGCACAGAGAACGGGTTAACGCGCCATTATACGGAGAAAAGGACTGTAAAAAAACTTCTGCTAGTAGTCATGACTTCAGACAAAGGTCTTTGTGGTTCTTTTAATGCCAATATTCTCAAAAAGACAGAAGCATACATCAATCAATTTAGTGATTTAACCCCGGAGCAGATTGATATACTTGTCATTGGGAAAAAGGCTTTTACCTTTTTTCAAAAAAGAGATTACAACCTGATTCCTACCTACACTTCCTTATCCACGCAACTTCGATTTGAAATGGCAAGCCAAGCTGCCGACTTGATGATAGAAGCTTTCTTGAACCATACCTATGACCAAGTAGAATTAATTTATAACCTATTCGGAAGCGCAGCTAGCCAGTTTGTACAAACAGAACCATTTTTACCTATTGTACATCCAACTTCCTTATCGGCTCACCATTTTGTAAATTATATTTATGAGCCTTCCAAAGCTGTTTTGATCGAGAACTTGATACCTATGGCCTTAAAAATTCAATTCTATAAGGCTTTACTTGAATCTAGTGCCTCTGAGCACGGAGCTAGAATGACTACGATGAGTAAGGCAACGGATAATGCTAATGCATTACTTAAAACGCTTCGTATTACTTATAACAAAACTAGACAAGCAGCCATTACAAATGAGATTTTGGAAATTGCTGCTGGTGCAGAAGCCCTGGCTCATTAGTACTAGATGTAACCGTTCACGAATAGTCTAAATTAACCCCATTAGTTGTCATTCCCGTACCGTTACTCTTGTTCAAACTCGCAAGCATGTCTAGCGGGGACCCAGGTTGAGAAAGCTGGAGCCTTTTCCTGACTTCTGACAAAATTCTAGATTCTTTCCTCGCCCTCAGAGTCACCCGTTAGGGGACTCTGATGAAATTGTCGTTCTGCACTTTCTTTCCCTCAGAGTCCTTTTCAAGTGACTCTGAGGGCGCTGTAATAACAACAACTACAACTATTTTATTGTTTACAAATCTAAAGGCCAGTTTGGGCTGGATATGCGGAATAACTAAAAAACGTGGCATGCCTGTCAGCAACATTGGTTATGCCTTTAACTGTTATGATCATTCTGTTATAAATGTTCTTCTATTTTAAAGGCTTAGTTTTATAAATTTTTTACCTGCCCAGTCTATCAAAGCGTCTATTTGCCTTCCTTGAACGAAGTTTTCAGTCAAATTCAGGTAAGTGAGCCCAGGAAGGTTGCCATTAACAAGGGCCCGGGCTCCGATATTTTCTATCGAGTTATATCCCAAATTCAGAGAAGTGAGCCCAGCCAATTTGCCACTAGCAAGGATCTCTGCTCCTGCATCTTTTATTCTTATCTTGCTGCTTTTCAAATTCAGGCAAGTAAGGTTAACAAGATTACCGTTAGCAAGGGCCTCTACTCCTGAATCTCCTATACTGTTTTTTTCCAAATCCAGCGACCTTAGAGCAGTAAGATTACCATTAGCAAGGGCCTCTACTCCTGCAGCTTCTATTTTGTTGCTTTCTAACTTCAGCGAAGTGAGGGCAACAAAATTACCATTAGCAAGGGCCTTCGCTCCTGTATCTCCTATGTTGTTTGCATCTAAATCCAGGGAAGTGAGTGCAGAAAGATTGCCTTTAACAAGAGCTTGCGCTCCTGAATCTCCTATGTAGTTGTTTTGCAAATTCAGCTTAGCAAGTGCAGTAAGATTGCCACTAGCAAGGGCCTGTATACCTGCGGCTGTTATACCTTCGTTGAACCCTAAATCCAAAGAGGTGAGGATAACAAAATTGCCATTAGCAAGGGCCTGGACTCCTGAATCTTTTATACTGTTTCTTCCCAAATTCAGGGAAGTGAGCCTAGTCAGATTGCTACTAGCAAGGGCTTGCGCTCCTGAAATCCCTATTTTGTTCTCTCCCAAATTCAGACAAGTAAGGGAAGCCAGATTTCCAGTAACAAGGGCCTGGACTCCTGAATCTTTTATATTATTGGCAGCCAAATCAAGGGAAGTTAGCGCAGAAAGGTTGCCATTAGCAAGGGCCTGGACTCCATCAACTCCTATACAGTTACTTCTCAAATCCAGGGAAGTGAGCGCCACAAGATTGCCATTAGCAAGAGCCTGTGCACCTGAAACTTCTATAGCATTGGATTCTAAAATCAGGGAAGTGAGTCCAGTCAGATTGCCCCTAGCAAGGGCTTGCGCTCCTATGTCTCCTATTTCGTTACGTCCCAAATTTAGAGAAGTGAGCGCGGTAAGGTTGCCGTTAGCAAGAGCCTGTGCTCCTCTATCTTCTATATTGTTCCCTCCTAAATCTCGGCCTAAATCTAGGCAAGTCAGACTAGTAAGGTTACTCTTAGCAAGGGCCTTCGCTCCGGCAACTTCTATCATGTTAGCCCGCAAACTGAGGTAAACGAGCCCAGCAAGATTTCCCTTAGCAAGAGCTTTCACTCCCGTATCTCCTATCTCGTTGTATCCCAAATTCAGGTAAGTGAGCGCAGGAAGATTGCCGCTAACAAGGGCCTCTGCTGCCGAATCTTTCAGCCTGTTCTTTGCCAAAACTAAATGCTTAATTCTCATAGATTGAGAAAGAATGAGTATTTTTCGCTTACCTAATTGACAATCGTTAAGGATCAGTGACGAAAAAGGCACTTGTAGTAGTAGCTGGCAATCTTTTTTAGCTAATCTCCTTTCTGATAAGTCTAGCGCGCGCTCTTCCCCTGCTATAAAGGCAGCCTTTCTCCAACCTTGGCAAACCAAAGAAGCCCTATGAAAGTTTTTTCCATCCAAAAACGATAAAATATAAGCTTGAAGCTCTATGGGCAGATTAGAAAATCCTGGCTGTGGTTGCTGTACCAAACTCGCATTCTCTTGCTCATCAGTTACAATAGTTTCTCGTTGATCCACTTCTTGGGTTGGCTGTGGGCTTAGTGAGTCAGGTGTAAGATTTAATGTATTACAATTCTCAAATAGAAATACGCTGAATAATAGTTGAACTATTAGTACCTTATATGCATTGGTATAACCTGCTTTGTGTTTGTCCATATTATTTTATTACTGTTTCTTTGTTGTGAACACATCAGTTATTAAACTACCACTATTTCTTGATATATAACGATCTTTTATAACTAGGTTTTTTTCGCCCGGTAAAAGTTTAAAAACTTGTAAATGAGTTAACCCTGGTCTATACACGAAGAACTGTGCTTGCAACACATATTTAAAAAAGAAGATTAATAAATAAAAAAGCTATTGCTAAGTCAAGAGATAATTACCTTTCTTCTCTGTTATAACGATATACTTACTTCTAGGATTAACTACTTTGCCAATAAATCGGCTATCATCACTTCCCAATAAATATAGCTAATGTGCTAGATGGCAAGAACAGCTCTATTTCAGCCCAGTTTAGATGGAATACATCTAATTTTTTAATATACGCTACTATATCTTCTATACAGATATGTGGGTATACAGTCTATTTAGGCAAATAAAAAAGCTGTCTATAAACTTAACAACTCTAATTTTTAAGAGTCGTTTCTCTATAGACAGCTTTAAAATTCTAATGACTAAACCTACGCTTCTTTACCTTCCCTTTCTTGCTTTTCATGTTCTTCGGATAGCTGATTATATCTGACACTCAGCTTACCAATAGCCACCAACCAACCTATAAGTATTGCAATAATGATAAAGAAAACATGATATCGCACGTTTACTATAAGCCCCTCTCCTAAAAAAGGTACTAAAATCATAGTTAGAATCAAGGATCCTAAGCTTTTTCCCAAACGTGATCCTACGCCATCTACTGCTGCTTTTCCTCTTACTTTAGACTCTTCATCTAAAGGAATATAAGCTCTTTCCTTAGTAGGATCAAACAATATATACTTAGCCGACTTAATAAATACTACGTTGAACAATCCAACCATAACAGCCATCTTGATAGGCGTGCTATTGAACATAGAGGTTATTGCACCAAGTGAATCCTGGAAGTATAAGAATACAAAGAAGGCCATTGTGCATACTAGAGCTACTACTGGTGTAAAGGAAGCAGCGAAGCGCCAACCTCTGTTCATAATAGGGGCTGAAAAGAAGAGCGTAAGTAGGATGGTAACAATACCGCTATAGATTCCTTGGTCCCCATATACCATTGCCGAAATTGTCTGATCTCCTGTTGCTTTTAAAAGCTCTTTGATCTCCGCTTTCCAAATAGATTCGAAAAGACTAATAAACATGTTATAACTTAAAACAAGAATCGCTATAAGGGCTAAATATCTAGACTTTGCTAAAAACCTAATAGATTCTAAGAAAGATGTTTTTACTTTCTTCTTTTTTGCCTTCTGTTCTACCTGATATAAAGCCGGATTCTTTCTAATGTCTTGTGCGAAGATGTTGTAAATAACCACCAAAGCAGCCATAAAAAGAAATACAAACCCTAGTAAGGCATTAAAATTATCTTTAAAGTGTTTAAGCATCGCACCGGCTATCATCAACCCCACACTAGCACCTAAAGATAAAAAACTGTAAAAACGTTTAGCTTGTTGGGTAGGCGTAATTTCATTAACAAAAGTCCAGAAAAGTACACTCAACGCTAAGGTACCCCAAGCTTCTGCATTAATATATAAAAGTGATAAAGGCCAATATCTAATACCCTCCCACAAGCCTAACAGTTTAGGCATACTTTGCTCTAAGCTATCTGCTAAATTATCTAATCTTAAACTCTCTAAATTAGGAATCAAAAAGAAATAGGTTATACCGAAAAATACTAGAAAATAAGCTATAACGATATTAAATCGGGCATCTCTACTTACTCTTTTACTAATTCTTGAATAAATAATCGTCATCAATATGATGCTTGGCATTACACCAAATACTTTTAGATAATAGATAACTTCTGCCCCCGTATTTCGTAGAAGAAACATATCCTTTAAGCTCCTCAGTATTGAGTAGTTAAAAGAAATAATGAAAAAAATTGATGTGAGTGGAATAAATTTCCTTAACTCACTCGTATATATAGGAAATATAATACTACGTATTTTACCAAACTCCTTTTTGTTTTCCATAATTATTGGGTTTAAACATATATTTAGCACAGGATTATTAATTAGCTCATTACCAACCTCTGTGCATATAGATTCTTATTATTTTATTTTGTTATAAATTAATTCTAGTAACCTACTTATATGATCTACTTGTAATAGGTAGATCTAACTCCTAGGGACAATCATATCCTAGAAGGACCCCTAGTTAGTAATTTTTTTTTTAAAGTGCAAGTTCTTCATAAAATTGTTTTGATTTTAGTAGCTAGTAAATAAAATGTTGCGTGGGATTGCAGCGTAAGTATATAAATAAGAACAATCTATTTTTAAAATAGACTTCTTGCAAAGCCGTCGCCTTGAGTCCTCTAGGTTCGTCAATAATTTGTTCAAAATCCTCATTTACTGCAGTAAACTCCGGTTTCTCACAAATTCCTTCCTGCCCAGAGAACCCAATTCTTGGTTTTACAAGAAGTCTAATAAACTGCTTATATAATTTAAAAAATTGTAGGATTCTATAGGGTGTTGGCATAAACAACTCAGCAATTATCAAAAACTAGATCATCTATCCTTAGACTCAACCACTTTCTACTATCTAGACATTTTACTAGCATTAACTAAGTTCTATGTATATATGTATAAAATTTTTCCCATGTGCTGTCAGGAGTTTCCTCCTGACAGTCCACATTGGAGTGTCGGGAATAATTCCCGACACCACAGAAAATCAATCAAATAAAGTCTTTGAGGATTAATTATCTATCCATATTTTTTGCTAAATAAGACGCTACCCCCTCACGAGTGGGCTGCATACCTTCCTGTCCCTGCGCCCAATTCACAGGGCACACTTCGCCAAATCGTTGCACATGCTGCCACATATCTACAATGCGCAATAATTCATGAATGTTTCTACCTAATGATAGGTCGTTAATAGATTGGTGCCTAATTATACCTTGTTTATCAATCAAGAAAGTTCCTCTATAAGCAACTGGAATACCAGAAAACTGCAGGATACCATCTTGATCATATTCCCATTCTCCCCCCAAGACTTCATAGTTAGCAGCAATCGTCTTAGCAACATCAGCTACAATCGGATAAGTAATTCCCAGAATACCCCCTTTGTTTCTTGGTGTATTAAGCCATGCTACATGTGTTTCTTCGGTATCGGTAGAACAAGCCACAACCGTTACTCCTCGTTTTTCAAATTCGTTTAACGCGTTTTGAAATGCGATGAGTTCGGTAGGACATACAAATGTGAAATCTTTCGGATAAAAGAAAAATATTACTTCCTTTTTACCCAAAAACTGTGCTAAAGAGAAATCATACACCACATCACCACCGTTAACAACTGCAGTTGCTTTAAATACTGGTGCCTTTTTACCTATCATGCTCATAATTATTATTCTTGTAATAATGGCTTAATGGCTATAATTAGTAAGGATAAATACCTTCTAGTACTTAATATAAAGGTTTAGGATTTACCAAACAATATTAGCTATCAGATAATTTAAAATATGATCACAAACATAGGTTAAAATGTGTTTCTTTAGGAAGAAAATAATAAATAACTCACCTTACGCAAAAAGAGGTCTACTATCGAAAAGGGGTGGAAAAACGTAAAAAAACCGCCTTGCATAAAAAGGCGTTAAAAAATTTGCAGGGAGGAGCGGCCAGGCCGGAGATCAGAAGGTATGCAGCGTTGGGGTGTTTTCGCAGGTCTGGCCGCTAAACTGTGGAAGGTGAAAATTTTAGCCTTTTTATGCAAGGCGGAGATTTTTTTGGTTACTTTTTTCATGGTTGGAAAAAAGTAACACCCGCCGCAGGCGAAACCTGATTCAAAGAAATAAGGCATTGTAAGATAATAACTTAACATTTATAAAAAGTATCAGGGTATTCTAATAGGCATAATTTGGTATGAATTAATATTAAAAAAGACAATTCTATAGGGATGAAATTATAAAATTATACCACAAGAATATCAATTTATTGTTTTACAATGCCTGAGTTTCAACTAGAAAGGTTTTATTTCATGGCTTAACAAGTGATAGATTTGCCTGGGCTGTAACTCAATTGCGTAACATGAGTAAATAACCTGCGCTCATTACAGAAAGGACATTGGAAGTAATTGTAGTTCCATTTAAATAAACTTTTAACTATGAGAAAGTTTAACAAGCTATATTTGCAAAGTGCATCAATTAAAAAACCATACTACCAGTTGTTGGCACAAGCGTAGACGCTTGCGCCAGAACTAGAAAGATGTTATCATTGAAATTACAAATATTTTATATACTGAATCCATGCCTACACTATTAATGATTATTGCCGCCTTGTTTTGGGGTGCTAGCTTCTTACTTACCAAATTAGCCTTAGAGGAAATCTCTCCAATTAACTTTATGTTTTTTAGATTTATTGTAGCGATCATTTCTATGCTACCTACTTTAGTCTTTCCCCCTATACCATTTACTAAGCAAGTTGTAAAACAAGGATTTATATTAGGAATTATTCAGATAGGTATCATGTTTCTACAAATAAAAGGGCTAGAAACCATCTCTGCTTCGCTATCAGGATTTTTAAGCGGATTTTATATTGTTTTTGTTTTAATCATTCGATTTTTTATACACAAAAGAATGCCTCATCTAATAGACATATTAACTTGTTTAATTTGCCTAGGAGGTTTGGGATTACTTACCCACAGTTTTGAAATTACTAATGGAATAGGCGTAGTATACACATTAGTATGTGCCTTTTGTATGGCTCTATATATTTATGCTTTGGATATTTATTCAGGGGGTAACAATCCAATTCTACTGACTTTTATGCAAATGATCAGTTTGGCCGCATTTCCTGGTCTTTTGCTGCTATTACCAGGCATTAGCTTTCAAATACCCACTAAATTAATTACCTGGATCGCCATCATTTTCTGTGGTGTCTGTTGTTCTAGCATAGCTTTTTGGCTACAAAATAAAGCACAAAAGGACTTGGGACCATTTAAAGTATCCATCATCTTAATGTTAGAGCCTGTATTTTGCACGATACTTAGCTATTTCATATTGAAAGAACAGCTCTATACCGAATCATATATTGGAATAGCCATGATTTTGGGCTCCATCACAGCAATTAACCTACGGCTTAAAGAAAATTAGGTATATACCAAACCTCTTGGATAACTTAAATAGGATTTTTATATGAATCTGCCTAAACTACCATAACCGAATCAAATCTTCTGATAGATCACAATGCCTCAAAGGCTAATAGAGTGTTAGTTATTATTTACTTCACGCTATTACGCTACAAATCTCACAGAAGTTTAATATATAAAATTGAAAAGTTCTGTGTACCTTTGTGGCAATAATTATAATAATGTTCCTTCTTTTCATTTAGATTAACCTTTCTATTAATCAAATAAAGATCCATATATATTCTTCTCGTAATTAAATATTAAAACAGTATTACACTATGATAATTCCTAGATTACATCTATTGTTAAGATCACGTTTATTTTCCCTATGCTTTTTAATTCTCCATGCATCTTTTCAATCTATTTGGTATGCAGGACTTGAAGAAGAACTAAAGAAAAATATCCAACCCGAACTAAAAGATAAACCAGCAAAAGAACAATATGCTGCTGGTGTCCGCTTGAGGAAGGGCGATAAACTATTTCCTGATTCTGAAATCTGCTACCCTAGCAATTCTTTAAGTTCTGTAATAGGTGCAAAAATTTGTTTTGAAAATGTTTTAGAAACTGAGTTCCCAACGAGAGACAACCCGGATTATTATGATAAGTTGATTTATAATCGGGCTATGGTTCTTCTTCGTTTATTCGAATTGAAAGAAAGCTGTAGATTATTTAATATTTCCTCTCTCAAAGAGTCTAGCAATGCATTAGCAATAATTGAAAAGATAAAGAAGAAGTTTCAGCTTGATAATTATATAGAATCCTACCAAGAAGAAAAGATATACTTTGAATTATTGTCTAATAAGAAGATTGCTCCTATTGAAATAACAAATGAAGAAGCCAAATTTTTTGAATTTAGTGAGACTGAACTAAAGCATCTTTTCGATGTTGCACAACAAATACAAAGACTTATCGCTAAAAGTGAAAAAGCTGTTGTAATACCTGTTGGCCGATCACCTTTTTGGATTACAAAAGCATTACGTCAATTCTCCTCAGTACAGATTATTCCAGTATCTTTTTCTCTTCCACGCAAAAAGAAAAAGTATGAGCAACTGGCCCCATGGACTAACAACCAGCTAATCGGCTATATCCATCATCTTAAAAATAAACTTAGCGAACTATCTGCAATACATGAAGTATATGTTCTAGACTATGTGGGCTCGGGACAGTCTGCCTTTGATTTTTGTAACCTGTTACAGGGTGCATTTGTTGATAGTCCAGAAACAAGCATACTTGACGGAAGGATTCACTTTATTGGATTAGAAAACCCTACTCCTGCATACTTGGATTTAAATTCAACAAGACAACCCCTTTTAAAGTGCTATGCATCTGTCAACTATATTGAATTACCGCCTTCATTAAGATTTGTTTCAAACAAATGTCCTTATTATAGATTTGCCTTTTTACCCTATACAGCTTTTTACCCTGAAGATTGGGAAAACAAAGAGAGGTCTAACGTCTATCAGGTTATAGAAACAGAGATTCCCAAAACAAGGTTGGAGCAAATTCAATCTTATTATTTACTCGACCATACGTGTACCAATACGAAATAGAGGGTTGGAAAAACTTTGTCATAGAAATCAGTATAACCAAACAATTGTTATAGAATCTGCTATATTTCAATACAAAACAACAAGCTCTATGCTTTTTAGGTTTCTAACAAAAAACCAGCAGCCTTTAATCAAGCATATGCCTACCTGAGCTGTATCGTATTAATAGGCCTTATTTTAGCAATAATTCCCACAGAAACTAATAATACTGAGCTAACCAATGCAAATAAACCTAAATTAAGCGCTAGAATAGTTTTTAAATCCCATGCGATAGGTATATAGGTAATATGATAATAGGTAGGATCTAACCCGATGAATTTAAAATAATACTGTAAGCTAGCCAAGCCAAGCCCTATTAGATTACCCCACCACATACCTTTCAAAATCAAATGCATCTGGTTCCACAACAGCACCTGATAGATTAACTTATCTGTAGCTCCCATACTTTTAAGTAACCCGATCATATTGGTCCGCTCCATAATTTGTATAAGAACAATACAAATGATGTTGGAGTTGGCTACTAATAAAATAAGTGTTAAAAAAACCAATATATCTTTTTTCATGATGGCTAACCAGTCAAAAATAGCAGGATAAGCTTGTTGGATACTTTTTATATCTAAATCATAGCCAAGCCAATCAAGCATTTGATCCATCAACAACTGATCTGCCTGCTTTTCTTTCAAAAATACATCATAGCCGCCTACGACATTATCCAGCCAATTGTTCAGATGTTGTAAAAGCCTTAAATCACACAAAGCCACTTTTTCATCAATTGCTTCAATATAGGTAGCATATAAGCCTACTACTTTCAGTTTACGATAACGAGGAGTTTGTTGAAGTATACAAACAGTTACGGAGTCCCCTATTTTTACGTCTAGCTTAGCTGCTGACTTCGTGCTTAATAAGATCTCATGGTTATATTTAGATTGGCTAGGAGTCATTAAACTTCCAGCTACTATATATTGATTGAATTGGGGGTAGACATGCTCCAAATCGATTCCTTTCAAAGCAATCCCTTCTAAGTTATCGTTGGCTTGGATCAGTACTGTTTTATGGGCAAATGCTTGAAGCTGTTGGATGTTCGTTGGGAAAGCTTCTTGAAGTCCTTTTACTTTTGTAGTGGAGATAGGCGGCTCCTCCATCGTATGACTTAAAGAATACTTAAAAATTTGAAGCTGCCCCTGAAAACTTGTAAGCTTTTCTTCCATGTTATCTTGAAATCCTTGTATAACTAGAAAAGCTGTAATCAAAGCAGCCAAACCTAAAGCCACACTAATGGTTCCTATTTTTTGAACTAGCGTAGTAAATGCTTTTTTGTCGGCTTTTCTTATTCGACGAGCAATAAAAAATGCAGTATACAAGTTAGGAAATGGTTAATTAACATACTTGCAAGATGGCAATAGATCAACTATTTTACCTTATAATCCAAAGTAATTTTAAACTTACTGATCATTCATCTTGTTTCTTGTAGCTATTAAAATTAAGTCACTGGTGATATTGTTAAACATATCTTAATTAAAATAAAGCTATAAGCGCATTAGTAAATAAGTAATCAATTATTAAAGTCGTGTCATCATTAATTTCAATTATTAAAAATATAGCTCTATGCATAGTTATATATATAAGATTTCAGCACTATTCGTGCTAATTATATTCTCAGCCAGCTGTACTGGCAACAGTAGTAAACCAGAATCTCCTAAAGAACTAGTTGATGAAGAAGTAGTTGATCAAGAAAAAATACTACTGGATGAACTAGCTAAGTTATACCCACATGGTGAGGACCAATTTGGAGAAACTCGCAAGATCATAGAAAACAATAGGTTAAATTTTAACAAGCAACCTCTATTATCTGCCAAGAAAGAAAGCTTATCCAAGCTAAAACAAGTGATTAAAAAGCTAGAAGAAGAGATAGAATCCTATAAAAAATTTTTACAAGATGGTATGGGTCCTTGGCAATATCATCCCCGAAAGGAAATAGAGAAGGGGTTAAAATATGATGAGAAACTATTAGAGTTATACAAGCTTAGAGAAGCATACTATGAGCGTGAGATAAAAGCTGCTGAATCTAAAAGCTAACCCTTATTAGTTATATTTACAATCTATACAGCACCAGAACAATTGACAGGTATAGCATACATTAAAAGGAGCTTTTATTCAGTTCCTTTTTTGTATCTTGGTCAAAAACTTTATATGCAAGTAGAAATTATCAATCAATCTCATCATCCCTTACCTGCTTACGCTACTGATGGGGCTAGCGGATTAGATTTAAGGGCTTATATTGAGGGAAATATTAAGATAGCACCCTTACAACGCGTACTAGTTCCTACAGGCTTATATATAGCGTTACCAGAAGGGTTAGAAGCACAAATAAGACCCCGAAGTGGGTTAGCGCTCAAGCATGGTCTTACGGTATTAAACACGCCAGGCACTATCGATGCGGATTACAGGGGAGAGATCAAGGTACTACTTATTAATTTATCTGATCAGCCTTTTGTTATTCAAGATGGAGAACGAATCGCACAAATGGTGATAGCTGCTTATAAAAAAATAGAATGGGTAGCAGTAACTACCTTATCTACTACCTCTAGAGGCACAGGAGGGTATGGTAGCACGGGTATTCAATAAATACAACAAAAAATGCTAAATCTAATCATTCCGATGGCTGGCAAAGGTAAGCGGATGCTACCTCACACACTTACCACACTTAAGCCCATGGTTCCTATAGCCGGAAAACCTATTATTAAACGCCTTTTAGAAGAAATAAGAAATTTATACAGCGGTCCTATAGGACATATCGGATTTATTGTAAAAGATTTGCAACCTCCCATCCAATCTCAACTCGAAGAGATGGCGAGTATTATAGGTGCTCAGCCTCATTTTTATGAACAAGAAGAAGCCTTGGGTACCGCTCATGCTATCACCTGTGCCAATGCTTTGCTACAAGGTCCTGTTTTAATTGCCTATCCAGATACGCTTTTTAAAAATCTTTTCCACTTAGATACCTCCCGAGAAGGCATCATTTTGGTAAATCAAGTAGAAGATCCCGCTGCTTTTGGCGTAGTACAAGTAGATTCAAATAATTTGATAACCGATTTCGTAGAAAAGCCTACCACATTTATTTCTGACCTTGCCATCATCGGCTTATACTATTTCAGAGAAGGAGAAAACCTCAAGCATGCTATCGAAGCAATGATCAACCAGAGGATTTGTAAGGCAGGAGAATACCAGCTTACTAGTGCCTTAACCCATATGCAGCAACAGGGAGTAAAATTTTATGCGCAAGAAGTTAAGGAATGGATGGATTGTGGTAATAAGCAAGCTACCCTACATACCAACCAACGCTTTTTGGATTTTCTACAAGGTAAAGAAGATTTGATAGCCCCTACCGCACAGATTAAGCATAGTACGATTGTACCGCCTGTTTATTTGGGGGAAAATGTAATTATTGATCATAGCGTAATAGGTCCTTATGTTTCTATAAGTAATCATACGCATATTACAGACTCTCACGTAAAAAATAGCATTATACAAGAACATGCTCAGATTAACCAAGCTAACATTCAGAATTCAATGATAGGTAATTATGCCTACATCCAAGGCAGTTTCCAAGAAATGAGTGTGGGGGATTATAATACGATCGTGCTTTGAATCGAATTTACCTTATTGAACTATTGAAGTATCATTTTAATCATTTTTGCTTATAAAAAAATGGCGACTTTCGATACTTGTGGAGCACTCGCCATCCAAGGGAACGGCTGTTTGGGGGTAAGGGGATATGAATAATCGAACATATCTATAAAATTCTTTCCTCAGGATTTTACATACTAAGTTTCTCAAACTATGATATTATACACTTACTCTGCTGCCACTTAATACGAAGTGTTGTAAAGTATAGTTCCACTCTAGTTAAATCTATATCCGGATGATTGTCAGGATACAAGGTCTTCCGCATTTCAAGGGCTTGTTGGTAATACTTCAATGCTTCTTCATACTTGCTTAAGTTATAATAAAGTGCTCCTAAAGCATACCATGTATCAGCTATATCTGGATGATTACCTTCATACAAAGCTTGGTACATTTCAAGGGCTCGTTGTAAATACTTCAAGGCTTCTTCATACTTGCTTAAGTTATAATAAAGTACTCCTATATTATAATTAGCACTAGCACTAGTACTATCCATTTCAATGGCTTGTTGAAAATACTTCAACGCTTCTTCGGATTCACCCAACTTTTGATAAACACATCCCATATTATTCAACGTTTTAGCTATATCCGGATGACTATCTGAATATAAGGTCTTACGCATTTCAAGGGCTTGCTGATAATACTTCAACGATTCTGTACGTTGATCTAAATCGTCATAAACACTTCCTAAATTATGCAGCGACATAGCTATATCTGGATGGATATCTGTATACAACACTTGCTTCATGGCAAGGGACTTCAGGTAATAGGTCCAAGCCTGCTTATAGTTAGAGTCTATTTTTCTATGATAGCTACCCATACGATCAAACAAATCAGTCAAAAAGGAGCTTGCTGCTACTTCTTGAGGTAGTTTTGCCAAAACATAAGCTACACTGTTAGCATATAGCTTTGCTTGGTCCCAGGTACTGTCAGAGGCTTCAGCTACCACAGGCATATGTTCATGCAGTACTTCTATAAGCGACAATAATAAATCTTGTTCTGATAGCTTGTCTTTGTCTTTCCAGCCTTGGTATTCTTTACATGCTGCTTGTACTTTGGATTCTATCCGTATGCCTGGTCCACTAGACCCATTCAGAAGGGTTATTAGAGATAGCTTTCTTAATTTAGCTAGTATAGCATTTAATTCTGCCTCATTACTTACCTTTAACAAAGCACTTGCTAAACATAAAGGAATAAAGTCCGGGTCTAAGTAAACAGCATACCGCATCAGTAACTCAGCCTGTGAATCTAATGTTTTTAAATTCATTTCAATTCCTTGTTTAAAGTACTTCGATGCTTCTTCGTGTTTACCTAATTTTTGATAAACACTTCCTATATTACTCAGTGTTTTAGCTATATTTGGATGATTGTCAGAGTTCAAGCTTTGTTTCATTGTAAGGGCCTGCTGATAACATCCTAATGCTTCTTCATATTGGCCCAATTCCTGATAAACAACTCCTACATCATTCAGCGTTTTAGCTATATCCAGATGATTGTCAGAATATAACGCCTTTCTCATTTTAAGGGTTTGCTGGTAATAGATCAGAGCTTGTTTATAGTTGAGGATCACTTTAGTGTTATACCTACCCATACAATTAAACAAATGAGCTAATAAGGGGCTTGGTGCTGGGTTTTTGCCCACATTTACTAAAACATAAGCCACACTGTTAGCATATAGCTTTGCTTGGTCCCATGTGCTGTCAGCGAGTTCAGATACCACAGGCATACATTGGTGCAATGCCTGTACAAGCGACAATAATAAATCCTGTTCTGGTAGCTTGCCTTTGTCCTTCCAGCCTTGATATTCTTTACATGCTGCTTGCACTTTTAGATTTATCCGTATGCCTGGTCCACTGGATCTATTCATAATGGTTATTAAAGACAATTTTTCCGACCAACATAATATAGCATTTAATTCTGCCTTATTACTTACCTTTAACAAAGCACTTACCAAACATAAAGGAATAAAGTTCGGGTCTAAGTAAACAGCATACCGCATCAGTAACCGAGCCTGTGAATTTAATATTTCTGAATTCATTCCAGTGCCTTGCTGAAAATACTTCAATGCTTCTTCGTATTGGCCCAACCTTTGATAAGCAAGTCCTATATTATTCGACGTTTTAACTATATCCAGATGATTGCCAGAGTTCAAGCTTTGTTTCATTGTAAGAGCCTGCTGGTAATAGCCTAATGCTTCTTCATATTGACCTAAATTGTGATAAACAACTCCTATATCATCCAGCGTCTTAGCTACATCCGGATGATTGTCAGAATATAACGCCTTTCTCATTTTAAGGGTTTGCTGGTAATAGATTAGAGCCTGCTTATGGTTGGGGATCACTATATTATTATACCTACCCATACGATTAAACAAATGAACTAACGAGGAGTTTGGTGCTGGGTTTTTGCCCACATTTACTAAAACATAAGCTACACTGTTAGCACATAGCTTTGCTTGGTCCCAGGTGCTGTCAGGGAGTTCAGATACCACAGGCATACATTGGTGCAATGCCTGTACAAGTAACAATAATAAATCTTGCTCTGATAACTTGTTTTTATCCTTACAATCTTGATATGCTTTATACGCTCCTTCTACTTTTTGATGTATCTGTATGCCTGCTTTGCTACGTTCGCTTATAATAGTTATTAAAGATAATCCTTCTAATTTAGCTAATATAGCATTTAATTCTACCTCACTACTTACCTTTAACAAAGTACTTACCAAACATAAAGGAATAAATTTAGGATCTAAGTAATCACTATATCGCATTAGTAACTCAACCTGTGAATTTAATATTTCCGAATTTAAACTTGTCTGAGGTATTAGTACTGTTGTTTTTTCTACCTCTTTTTCCTTTTCTTTTTCTTTACCTTTATCTTCGTTGTCTTTTTTCATTTCCCATTTAGGCCCTTCCTCAAAAATTGACACCTGGTCTGGTTGCGCACTACGGGGCGGATTGAGGTGCATAATCCTTTTTGGGGCTTCTTTATCGAGATGTGATAACTGGGTGACATCTATATCTTGAGCTATGCCTACAGGTAAATCCATATATTCTTTACTAAACCCTTTTGGTATATTCCTTTCTACATCTGCCTGTAAATCCCCCTCTTTCTCGTGAAAAGTAACGAGATGTCCTCCTTCTGACACAAACTCTTGATCCTTTAATGGAACAATATTTGTTGAATCGTTGGAGGATATTTCTACTTTAGGGGCAAGCTGATTAAAAGAATTATCACAGCTCTGTAGAAACAAGCTTAAGAATAAGAAATAAGCCATCAACCCGTGACTTAAATTATAATTTTGTTTCATATTTGACTGAATATAGAGGTTAATGATGAAGGTAACATAACTAATCGATAACACACCTGCAAGTATTTTCTAAAAAGCAATCAACAGAAAACGATTTTATTAAAAAAGTATACTTGGGATACTTAGTGCAAAACACTAAATAGAGTTTGTTAAGATTTATCTAACATCTGATAGCTGTTTTTAGACATAAAAACGATGATTCGAGAAATAGATACAAAAGCTAAAAATAGTTTTATACAAAACAACCATATAATTTAAATACTCTTTTCCCCTATTGCTGGTACCTATTGCTAGTAGTACTATACTATTTGTTAGAGATAGAATATTAGCACTCAGGTGGGATTAGCACCTTCATTGCCAGTGTGGGTTGAACATATATATAGGGTACTCCAGTGCACAACCGTAAGTTTGTACTCAACAAATGCGTCCCTGACCCTAATAGTTTAGCTATGTCTGTATGTCCATTTTCAACAGCGAGCTACAATCGGATCATTTCATAAATGTCCTGGGTAATTACCTTCGCTCCTTTTTCAAGTAAAAGCTTAGCTATTTCTAAATTTGCTTCTTTGATAGTTACAATATTCAAAGGTATGTAACCATCTCCATCCTTAGTATTTACATCGGTCCCATGTTCTAATAACAGTTTAACTATTCGCAGGTGGCCATAAAAGGCAGTAAAATGCAACGGAGTATAATCCTTATTATCTTGAGCATTTATATCTGCTCACTTTTCTATTAAGAATCCTACTAACGCTAGATTACCCTCTTTAACAGCATCGTGTAAAGAAGTATTTCCATATTTAGTTGACCCTTAACAATTTACATTCTACTTTAAACTAATTTTTAAGCCCTATTTTGACATAGAAATTAAGCTATATTTACGTTTTATGTTATTGTTATAGACCCCACTTTTACACACTTTCTCTAAACATACCCATCAAACTAAAACATGATCAGTCTATATAGGATTTTGACAGCCGTCTTTGGCATAGATACTCTTTATCTTTATAAAGAAGCAACTCTTGACTTAATAATATGGATATGTCTTTGTCAATAGTAAAGAAGAACGACCTCCAAGATAGGATTAGGAATTTTTCTCTTGATAGATAGATAATGTGCTAGGATATGACCTAGCACCGCGCCACTAATAAAAAGTATTTGAGAATTGAAGGCTAGAGGTAATAGACTTCTTCTGAAACCTTCGCCTTGATCCCCCTGGGTTCGTCAGTAATTTGTTCAAAATCCTCATTTACTGCAGTAAACTCCGGTTTCTCACAAATTCCTTCCTGCCCAGAGAGCCCAATTCTTGATTTCAGAAGAAGTCTAATCTAAGCTACTTTATTAAGAATTTCTTTGAAAGCTTCTGGGTTATTCATTGCCAAATCAGCAAGCACCTTTCTATTAAGTTGGATACCACTTGATGCTAGCTTACCCATAAATTCAGAATAACTTAAGCCATGGGTTCTGGCTGCAGCATTGATTCGCTGAATCCAAAGTTTTCTAAATTCACCTTTTTTAGCTTTTCGGTCTCTATAGGCATACTGCAGTCCTCTTTCTACCGCATTTTTAGCTATGGTCCACACATTTTTTCTTCTTCCCCAATAACCTTTGGCTAACTTGATTATTCTTTTTCTTCGTGCTCTCGAAGCAACTGCATTGACTGATCTAGGCATGGTGTTATCTTTTTAAATAAATTAATTGAATTGGGTCAAATACAAAGTAGTTTTTTAATTCTCTCTTTATCTGTTTTGTCTACAAAACCACTGTGAGTAAGTCTCCTTTTTTGTTTGGTCTGTTTTTTATCTAGCATGTGGTTTTTATAAGCATGTTTACGCTTGATCTTTCCACTTGCTGTCAAAGAAAATCTTTTCTTCGCTCCTGAATGTGTTTTTACTTTTGGCATGTTTATAACAGTATACTTGTTTGTTTAATCATTAACTAGTGTATTTGCCCACCATCGTGTATGATACCTTTTCATCAAAGAATTCCGAAAGTTAGCAGTATTTTATCAATTTTTAGAATTTTTGGGACTAATAGATAAATACATTCTTCTACCTTCCATTTTGGGCAGATGCTCTATCTTCCCGTATTCTTCCAATGCTTGAGCAAACTTCAACAAGAGTAATTCACCTCGTTCTTTAAATACAATGGTACGACCTACAAATTGTACATACACCTTTACTTTGGCCCCTTCCTGTAAAAATTTGGTAGCATGTTTTATTTTAAAATTAAGGTCATGCTCATCTGTATTAGGCCCTAGCCTTATTTCTTTAAGCGTATTTTTTTGTGCCTTGGACTTAATCTCTTTTTGCTTCCTTTTTTGCTCGTACTTAAATTTAGAATAATCAATAATCTTACATACAGGTGGTTCAGCATTAGGAGATATTTCTACTAAGTCTAACTCTCTATCTCGTGCCATCCGTAGGGCTTCCTCGATTTTATACACCCCTGCTTCTAGGCTATCCCCTACTACCCTTACTTCGGGCGCTGTAATACGTTCGTTGATTCTATAAGGTTCTTCTACCCTTTTATGGAATCTTGGTTGAAATTTTCTATCGTTAGTAGTCAATTAATTTAAAGTGTTTTGTTCGAATACTAGGAAGTACAAATATCCGAAAATATTACAATATAACAATTATAATTAATCCAAGTTGCTAGTTAAAAAGATGCTAGATATAGCTAATAGATTAACGATAAATTGTTAAGCTATCAAATTTAGTTCATCCCAACTGGCTTTTTTAGTGGCGGGAGTTTCCTCCTACCCTGATCAAGGACTAGGTACGGGGATGACGTATCGAAATTAAAGTATTTTATGAAATATCACCAACAATCTTTTGTATTAAATTATCGATGGTAAAACTACCCTGATCTCCCTCTCCTTGTCGTCTAACAGATACTTTTGCTTCCAGTTGCTCTTTTTCTCCTACAATGAGCATATAAGGAATCTTTGTTATTTCAGCATCTCTTACCTTTTTACCCATTTTCTCATCTCTATGATCTATAAAACATCGTATCTCTTTATCACGCAACTTTTGAGCTATTTGTTCCGCATAAGCTGCATATTTCTCAGAGATAGGCAAGATAGCTACCTGTTCTGGAGAAAGCCATGCAGGTAATTTACCAGCAGTATGCTCTAATAAGATAGCTATGAAACGTTCAAGCGAGCCAAAAGGCGCTCTATGAATCATTACTGGTGTATGCTTTTTATTGTCTTCCCCAGTATATGCTAGCTCAAAGCGTACGGGCAACTGATAATCTAATTGTACCGTACCAAGCTGCCAACTTCTACCTAGTGCATCTTTAACCATAAAATCCAGTTTAGGACCATAAAAAGCTGCTTCTCCCAATACTTTAGAAGTATTTAATCCCTGGGTTTTAGCTACTTCTTCTATGGCTGCTTCCGCTTTATCCCAATCTTCCATATTTCCTATGTATTTATGTAGTTGTTGAGGATCTCGAAAGGACAACTGGGCAGTATAATCTTTAAATCCTAGTGCGTTAAATACATAGGATACTAAGTTGATTACTTTGCTAAACTCTTCTTTGACTTGGTCATTGCGGCAAAATATATGTGCATCATCTTGCGTAAAACATCTAGTACGTGCCAGTCCATGTAGTTCACCATGCTGTTCATACCGGTATACGGTCCCAAATTCTGCTAAGCGGATTGGAAGATCCCGATAAGATCGGGGCTCATGTTTATAAATCTCACAATGGTGGGGGCAATTCATTGGTTTTAAAAAGAATTCTTCGCCTACATGGGGGGTACGTATGGGCTGGAAAGAATCTTCACCATATTTATCATAATGTCCTGAAGTAATGTAAAGCTGTTTATGGGCTATATGCGGTGTCACTACAGGTTGATAACCTGCTTTCACCTGAGCCTGACGCAGGAATCGTTCTAGCTGTTCCCGCAGCAGGGTACCTCTAGGTAACCAAAGGGGTAACCCTATACCTACTTTTTCTGAAAAAGTAAACAACTTTAATTCTTTACCTATTCGCTGATGATTTCTTTTTTGCGCTTCTTCTAATAGGTGTAGGTAGCTTTTTAGCTCTTTCTGATCTGGGAAACTAATACCATAAATTCTTGTAAGCTGCTTGTTTTTTTCGTTCCCTCTCCAATATGCACCTGCAATATTAAGAAGCTTAATAGCTTTGATAAAACCTGTATGTGGAATATGTGGTCCTCTACAAAGATCTGTAAAATTACCTTGCTTATAGAAAGTAATATGACCATCCTCTAACTCTTCGATTAACTCCAGCTTATATGGGTCTCCTTTCTTTTTAAAAAAATTCTTTGCTGCATCTTTAGTAACTACGAGTCGCTGATACAGGTTATTTTGATGAGCTAACTCCATTATCTTCTCTTCTATGCGAGGGAAATGGCTAGCATCAAAGGAATGGCTTCCAAAGTCTATATCGTAATAAAAACCACTGGCAATAGCCGGACCAATACCTAGCTTAATGCCAGGATAGAGGGATTCTAGGGCTTCTGCCATCAAATGGGCTGTAGAATGCCAAAACGCTTTTTTACCCGCTTCATCTTTCCAAGTAAGTATCTGTACCATAGCATCCTCACCAATCGGCCTAGTTATATCCCATACGCTCCCATTAACGAAAGCTACTAAACTATGTTTGGCTAACCCCTCACTAATACTTTGTGCAATTTCCAAACTAGTTACCCCTTTAGCAAATTGCTTCACAGTACCATCAGGTAGTGTAATATTTAGTTGATTATGATGCATAACGTTGAATTAATCATCTGCAAAGATGGGAATTTAGTTTGTAAATTGCTACTCAACTGCAAGAAGCTAGCTTTGATTAGATCATGTTTTTTGGTGATGTCAGGGGCCTCCCCTGACACAATTAAGAGTTCTTCCATAACCAAAAATTGAGTTCGTTGGGCAGGAAGGAATTTGCGAGAAATCGGAGTTTACTGTAGTAAATGAGGATTTTGAGCAAATTACTGACGAACCCAGCGGACTCAAGGCGACGGTTATGCAAGAACTCTTTTATGGCAACACCTTCTCTTCAAAGACTTGACGGGAAGAGGATCTTCCTATAAAATAACCTACTATAGCTGCCAATACGACCAGCAATATATCTTTATCGAGCATAAAAAACGACATCGTTAATTTGCGTTGTTCATACATGATAAAAAGCAAGTCTATATAAAGCAGTAAGTAGAGTATGCCAAAGCTGACCAATTTACCTAAAGTAGAAAAATCTTCCCGCCTCAATAGCACAACTATAAAAGCAGCTAGAATGACAAGGCCAATAGTTAACGTAGAAATGACGATTGTAAGTACAGGATGAAGCAGTAAATCGGATATACTACTATAGAGAAACACTACCCCACTCATAATTCCTGTAATTAAGCCTTGGCGCTTAGCTTCTCCTTCGATCAAGGTTTTTAATTTTCTCTCTTTTTGATTTTGATCTAAGGGTTGTGCTGAACTATCTGAACCTTTATCATTATTCTTCTGAGAGTTACTAGGATCTTCCGTATCACTTAAAAGTACTAATAGATGGGATGTATAGACAGGTCTAGCATGTGTTTGAATGCTATTGGAATTTTTCATTAATACCACCAATGCTAAACAAACTAGGTAAGCAAAATTTTTTCGTGTCAGAGACATATTATGGTTAGATTTTAGTACATTAATATAAAGATAATTAAAAAAATCTAGTTTATATTAAGTAATAAGGTGTATGTATTGAGCATTTTATTTACTACCTCGCATAAGCTTAATTTAAAGGTCAAGAGATTCAAAAAAATTCTAAATAATGCTTATTTTTAATTAAGGGCCATTCGGCAGTCTAGTTTCAGCGTACCATAAATAAGACCTAGTTATATGAATATAGAAGATAAAAAACAGAGCTTGCTTTTTAAACGTGGAGGAACCTGCCAGGAAGAGCGGCTATTACCAACTCTACTTCAAAATAACAAACTAATAGACAGCAAAGACTTAGACGAATATATTGTATTTACCTACCTATATACCGACCTACTTAAATTTTATGAAACCCAAAATGAACCCATTACATATAATGCTTGGCGCAATTTCTTAGAATATGATGATACGACGATTTATTCACTCATCCTGCATACACAAATAAATAAGTTAAGAGGACCCATCAGCAATTATTCCTTAGGACTGAAGCGAATAAAAAATCTAGAGGTAGACAACAAATATTTAAAAAGTCTGTTATCCATACTAGAAGAGCTGCTTGTATTGCTTAGTTATTGGTATGAAAATTTATCTGAGGACAACACCATTCGATTAGAAATTTATAACCTAATTAGTTATGAACTAAATGACAATATTACATTTTTGTATAATCTATTAAAACAAGAACGTAGCAATGGAATTATAAATACAGATGTAACTTTTTTTGAATTTATAGAAAGCTTATGGGATCAGTACGATGCTTGGGAGCGTAATGTAAAACCTCTCGATGAGAGCTTAGACAGCATGGCGATGCATGAACAGTTGCAAAATACGCTCAACGATTTATTTGAAAGCATTTTTAACGGCATGTCTAACTTACAACGGTTAGCCCAAGAAGGTTATGGAGCCACTTTAATCAGTCAACAGCATAAACCCCAAGCGGCATTAATCATTGTTTTTCTAAGATTGCTTGAATATGCTACGGCCCATTTGAACTATATTCCACAGCGCCACCTAGATTACTATTATAGAGAAGTATTAAAGTTTAATGAAGAGCCTTTAAAACCAGATAAAATATATGTACACTTCCATTTAAAAGAGAATAGAAAGAATTTTTTACTCGCTAAAGGCGTACAGCTAGTAGCAGGAAAAGACGAAACAGGGGAAGATATTATCTTTGAGACAGATAAAACGATTACTATCAATCAAGCTAAAATTGATCGTATTCATACATTTAATCTTAAAACACAGACCTATGATTCGGATGATTCTTATCCAAAAATAAACCTCGACGTAGCCAGCTATGATCCTGAAGCCTTATATGCACAAAAAGTAAACTTGAATCTGTTTACAACTGATTCTCCTGCTCAAAATACTACTTTAGGACCTATTGGTTTTTTAATCGCTTCTCCAGTTTTATACCTAAAAGAAGGTAAAAGAGAGATAAAATTGGGATTCAAATTTGACAAAAATACTTTTGAAACCTTGATAAAGACTGTAAAGCAAGCTCCTAATGACAAGCCCGATGAAATATATGATAAATTTGCAACCTCATTCAATGAAACCATAACCGTACAATTAACTACAGAAGAAGGGTGGACCACGGTAGCTCAAAGTGCCATTAATACTACGGTAAAAAGCGAAGAAACTTATGTAGAACTCACACTCACGTTAATGCCGGATGTTCCATCTATCATAAAGTTTAACAGCACCATACATGGAAACCTAGACAACCTAGAATCGCCTACTATCCGCATATTACTTCAGCCAGAATCATATTTAGCCTATATTTTTATGTTTAGAGACATAACTATAGAAAAGCTAAGCATGTATGTGAATGTTACTGATTATAGAGGACTTATTTTGCAAAATGATTTGGGATTAATCGATACTAGCAAGCCATTTGAACCTTTTGGTCCCTTTCCCAAACTACATGCTAATTTTTATATAGGTAGTGATGAAATCTTTTACAAAAAATTAGCCAAATTTAAAATCAATATTACCTGGGTAGGACTACCTACCATAGACAATGGATTTCAAAAATATTATGAAGCTTATCCTGGCAAAATAACGAACCAAGACTTTCAAGTAAATATCTCTTACCTAAAACATAGGCAATGGAATCCTTTTTATCCAGAGCATAGACAAAAGGTTGCTTTATTTGATGTTGAAAAGAAGCTTGCTAATACGGTAGAAATCTTAAAAGAAAATCGTACTATTGATGAAATAGATTTTGACAAGTTAGGTTTGCTCCCACAGGTATATAATATTAATCCTCCCCTATGGACATCGAAAACACTAACAGGTTTTTTAAAGTTGGAGATTGACGGCCCTGATATGGCTTTTGGACACACGATATATCCTACTGTGATGGCTCAAACCAATCTACTCAAAGAGAAAAATAAGAACAAAAAAAATATTGTGCTCCCAACCCTGAATGAGCCTTACACACCCCAAATTAAATCATTAAGCGTAGATTATAGTGCTGAAGACGAAATTGATCTCAAGAAAGCAGATGAATTAGCAACCCGAGCTGCTGGCAGAAGATACATCCAACTGATGCCTTTTGGATATAAAGTCGAATTTCCTAATACAGGTACTAAGTCCATTAGCTCTAGCCCTAGCACCAATATAAATGGGGACTTAGGTGAATGTTTCTTTACGCTTGGCATTCAAGATTTAAATGGTTCAATTCTACGCTTACATATTCAACTTGACGAAGGAAGTATTGATCCTGATAAAGAATTTGCTAAACCTACCTGGTGTTACCTCTCCGACAATAATTGGGTACACTTTAAGGAAAATGAGATTATTGCAGATGAAACGATGGGACTTACCAAGCCTGGTATCATCGTACTAGTAATACCTGCTGCAGCTAGCACAAATAATACATTAATGGGCACAGGACTTGTATGGCTTAAGATTAGTTTTCCCTCTAACTGCCATTCGTTACCTAAAATACTGGGTATTTACACACAAGCGGCATCGGCAATCAGAAAAATAGATTTAACCAAAGACATCAAGCAACAGCCAACCAAGCTACCCAGCTATTCCATACAAAATATACTAGGAAGCCCTATTGCTATAGAATCTGTAACTCAACCTTTCCCATCCTTTGGCGGCAAACCGGCCGAAACACAAATTAAACTATATACCCGCATCAGCGAAAGATTGAGACATAAAAATAGGGCTATTTCCCCTTGGGATTATGAAAGAATTGCGTTAGACCGATTTCCTGAAATATTTCGAGTAAAATGCATCAATCACTCACAAAAAATCAAACCTTTTCTACCACAGCCTGGAAAAATAACTCTAGTTATTATTCCCAGTATCAAAGGAGGTAACTTAACCAACAATCTATTACCTCAAGCAAGCAAACAATTATTAGAATCTGTCAAACAAGAACTACAAAAAGTGGTTTCTCCTTTTGTGACTATTGATGTAATCAATCCAACCTATGAAGAGGTAAAAGTAAACCTAGAAGTAAAATTTAAGAAAGGCTATGAAAAGGGGGTATATTCGAATGAACTGCAGCGATCTATCCGAATCTTCCTTTCTCCATGGTTGTTCAATCAATCTGAAGATATCCGCCTAGGCGCCACTATACCTTCTTCAAAAATTATGGATTTCATTAGTAAACGATATTATGTAGAAGCTATCGGAAATTTTTCTATCTTAAAATATACGGGTTCCAATATTACAAAGATTACAGATTACGATAATCAACTCATGTCTACTTACCCCTGGTCTGTGATGATTTCTTCAGACAATCACAGAATAACTGTGGTAGATGATATTGATCCTAATTCCAACTTCCGTTATGGCGGTGTAGATGATATGAGTATTGAAGATGATTTTATTATAGGTCCGTGGTTATCTACTCCAGAAAAAAACTGGATAGATGAAGTACAAGAGGAAATAATACAAGAAAGTTTAGAAGAATATTATTTGGTAACCAAAAAATATATTAAGCATTAAATTTATGGCTATAGCTAGTAGAGTACAACTCAAAAAAGCTTTTGAAAAAGGAGCGATCCCTACTCAACAGGATTTTTCTAACCTCATTGACTCGATGATCCATAAGCAAGAAGATGGATTAATTTCAGAAGATGATGGATTAAGACTTTCGCCAAAGGGAAGTGACACAAGATTACTCAGCTTCTTTGATAATCTAAGTGACTTTAAGCCTACTTGGGCTATTGAACAATATCCTAAAAACAGCCCGGAGTTTGGCCTCAATCTGGTAGACCAACAAGGAGAAAGTAAGTTATTTATTCGTTATGATGGAAATGTAGGTATTGGCACCATAAATCCCAGCACCAAGTTAGATATAAATGGAAACACCAGCATGCACGGCCGCCGAGGCACCTATATGGCTGGACAAGTCCCTGGAGATGGAAGTTGGTATACAATTACGCCCCAACTCAACCAATGTCATGCTTTCGAAATTATTGCCAAAATAAGCAAACCAGGTAGAGGCCTACATGCGATGTTACATGCATTTGCACTTAGTACCTTCAAAGGCTCCAAGAGTAAGATTACGAAGTCCCACGCTTACTATAATAGCTTTAGAGACAAAATAGACTTAAGATGGGCAGGAACTAATTTTAACTATTATCTCCAGATAAAAACTAAACGAAACTATGGGGCAGGCAATATGATTTCTTATTATATTACAAACCTTTGGTGGGAAGGGGACGAAGATATAGTAAAAGAAAATTAAAATAGCTTATAAGTAAATGTAGAGATACCCAAGTGTATCATGTAAAATGGCATTCAGAGTCTTCCCTAGAGGACTCTGAGGAAAATAGAGTTCTTGCAAAACCAAGAATTGCGTTCGCTGGACAGGAAGGAATTTGCGAGGAACCAGAGCTTACTATAGTAAATGAGGATTTTGAGTAAATTACTGACGAACCCAGAGGACTCAAGGCGACGGTTAGGCAAGAACTCTAATATATAGGATAGCTACTATGGAAAAAATAGAATTACGTTTAGATATCAACGAAGTAAATATCATCATCAAGGCACTTTCCGAACGCCCCTTTAAGGAAGTATATGAGTTATTGGGTAAAATACATAACCAATCTAATTTGCAACTTTCACAAAAGCCCTTTGAAGGAAAAAACGGGAAACCCAATTAGGGGTCTGTTGGCTTTTTATTTATTCGTGTAAATCAGTGCCTCAAAACATTTACCAACCTCGATCGAGATTGGCAAACTACCTATTTATATTTAAAACAAGAAATCGTAGTAGGGTCGCTCAAGTTTGATGAGAAGCCCCTAGAGTTCTTTCGAAACCAAGAATTTTGTTCCCTAGACAGAAAGGAATTTGTGAGAAACCTGAGTTGTGGTGTCGGGAGCGACTCCCAACACTCCAATGGACTGTCAGGAAAGATTCCTGACAGCACATGGGAAAACCCTAATCATCTTTACACAACCACCGTCGATTGATACTCAGGGGATAGCGGAAGTTACTCTCCCGCTACCAAAATAGAGCCTTGTGAATTATTGATAGCTTCAGAAGTCGACAAAGCTTCTACACCATGTGGATCATTGGGAATAGTGTGGTTATTCTTTTGCATAAATTGATAAAGTTCATCGATGATCTGTTTGGCTACCGCAGGATTTTTTCCAAACCCACTCAGCCTATAATGAGCTGATATGATAGGTGTATGCAGCATCTCACTATACAATTGAGGATCATTTGCTTTCAAACATTCCATATTAGGAATAACGCCAATCTCTTTTCCTAAACTTTCTAATAGTTCAACAGAACTATCATGAGGAAATTGAGGCCGTGGTTTTTGTGTCCTTATAATCAATTCACTATCAATACCTTCTAACATAGCCTTGGTAGAAGGCGAAGGTAAGATTCCAGCAAATACCATATTAGCCCATCGTGCTTGTAGTTCCATAACTCCCCAATTGGTTCCTCTGTAAATACCTACAAAAGCCATATTAGGCAACTTAGGATGGAAAACATGTTTATGTAATAAAACAGGTTGTAGCCGGTCTTCTGGAGCAAACGTTAAAGTTTTTTGTATAGAAGGATCTAAAAAAGATAAATCAAGCTGATAACCTGTACAAAATATAATCACATCGGCAGGTTGACGTTCTCCGTTGCTAAATACAATTCCTTCCTTATCTAATCTTACAATTTTATTGAGCATAACTTCCACTTTCCCTGATTGAATATCCTCCAGATAATTATCAGAAATAGTGATGTAAGGAGAATTTCCTGTATTAGGATCTATGGCTAAAAGCTTACAAATATTAGCTTGGTTATGGCAAAGTTGGCTATAGCGTTTATGAGCCTTTTGATTCTTTTCTTCTACAGTTAGTGTTAACTCCTTAATCTGTTCTTCTCTATTATAAAAGGTAAAGTCAACGGGTAACTTAGTTCCATCTGGACTAGCGTTAATATAACGCTGTAGTATATACATGGGACGACTAATAACATTCAGCACATAACTTGCATTTTTAGAAATATCCGTCGCAATCTGGCTACCACTAAAAGCTCCACCTATTATTACAACACGCCTGTGATCAAATGTTTCAGGTATTTTGTAATCTTTACTATGGATAATTTTGCCCTTAAATTCATCCATCCCTTTTAAAGCAGGCAAATATGGTTTAGAAAACATGCCTGTGGCTACAATAACAAAGTCAAATTTTTGTCGTTGCTTTTTGCCTGCTTCTTGCCAAGTAACTTGCCACTTATTTTGTATTTTCTTTACATGGATTACTTCACTTCTAAGGTGGATATATTTATTTAAATCAAATTTGTCTGCATAAGCAGTTAAGTAATTATAAACCTCGTGTTGATTTGGGAAATCCGCTGTACCTGGTTGCCAGGGAAAATCTGAAAACATGGTTGAATAATGCGAACTATTGGTTTGCATCGAATTCCACATAAGTCCACCACGTGGTCTCCAAGCGCCTCCAATTGTCTCATCTTTGTCTAGCAACATGGGCTCTAAGCCACTTTCTAAAGCAGACTTAGCAGCCGCTAGGCCTGAAGGGCCTCCCCCAATAATCAGCACACGCTTTTTTTGTGGGGATTTGTAAGATGCCAGTATAAGTAATAATGCAAAAATGCTTAAAAATTTAAAGAAACGTTCTGATTTTGGTTTTGGTTTTGAGTATATGATTATTTTGTTAATCTGGTACATAAATAGATAGGGTTAAGTTATAAAAATGGGGTTACTACATTTGGTCCTTTATATAATAATTTAACATAGTTAATCGCCTAAAACAACATATCAGCTATAAATTTTATAAACATTTAATTACTAAAATCGCTCATGTATTGCTATTTTTATGTACATTATTCGCATAAAATATATACACAATCGCCAACTTCATTTATGCGTGCTTGTTAAGAAAATTTGATGGGTTTTTAACAGGATTTTTCAAGAATTACAAGAGACTTTTTCTGAAACCAAAAACACGCTTCTTCTATATTCAAGTCAAGTAAGGAGGATTGTAGTAAAAACTTTTTTATTAAGTTCTACTTCCCTTCTAGCACTAAAAATTATATCATCTAAATCCATGCCTCTTTAAAATTTTCTTTTTTCTATTCTTGCATATATTCAATAAAGTTCATAACTATACATCTCATCAACATTATAGTTTAGTGTTTAACATTATAGCTATTATTTATAACTCTTTAAAAACATAGATTATGTGCAAGCCTAATCAACTTACAACTTTTAAAAGGATCATCGCCTTTATACTAATTTTTGGTCAGCTTTTAACAAGTTGCAAGCATCCTAAGCCAGCAACCAACCCTGGTAAAGATCCGGATCTAGAAAAAAAGTTGGCATATACTAAAGCAGCTCTTCTTCGGCCAAAAAGCACGACCAAACGCCCAGAAAAAGAAAAAGCAACCAGAAAACATGTGAAAGGAAATTCTTCTAGCCACCAACAGCAGATGCAGTATGAGCGAAAAGAAGGAGCAAGCATAGGACAAGATTTCTTTGAGCGGAGCAAAGAAGCACTTCGTGAAGGAGAGGAAAAATTGGATGAACTTCATCGAGACCAAGCAAGGAGAAGGCAAGTAGAACAAGAACAGCTGGAACAAAGTCATCGGGCTTGGCAAGAAAAGTTAGCTAGAAAACAGGAGCAAAGATTGCAGGAAGAAAAAGAGCGAGCAGCAAGAGAAGAAGCAGAACAAAAAGAGGAAGCAATACGTAGACAACGCGGGGAAACATGGTTACAAGAGGGAGCAGAGAATTTAAGGAAAGAGAAAGAAGAACGGGAACAAGTTCGCCAAGAAGCTGAACGAAAAGAGGAAGCAATACGTAGACAATGCAAGGAAGCTAGAGATAAGGCGTATGAAGAACAGCAAAAAGAGAAAGAGAGGGAACAACAGACACTTGAGAACTTACACTCCCTTGCAAAAGAGAGATTGGAAGAGAAAGCCCGGCAGGAAAAAGAAGAACGATTGCGATTGGAACAAGAAAGGCAAGCAAAAGAAGCTAGAAAAGCAGCAAAAGAGGAAGCACGTTGGAACAAATGGGACGAAGCTGAAAAAAGAGCACAAGAAGAAAGTCGTAGGCAACAAGAAGAGTTTCGGGATAAGATTCATAACGAGATAGAAAAAAATGAAAGAAAACGTGAATTGGAATGCAAACAGATGGAAGAAGCAATGGAAAAAGCAAGCCAAGCCATGGCTCAACTTGCTGAACTAGAAATACTTAAGCCTAAGCCTGTAGAACTAGATTCAAGCCCTACGCTAGTAGTTCCATTTCTCGAGCGGACTTGTTTAAGTTTGAAACTAGAAGATTTAAAAAAAGATGAGGATGAGGATGAAAAGTATATAGCTGATTTAAAACGCCGTCTAGAAAAGAAAGCATCGAGTCTCCCTGAAACAGCAACAAGTAAACCTACGGTGGTCCCACCTCCTGATTTGAGCGAATATGGTTTGGATCTTGATTCCGATTGGGATTGGGACAAGCATCATAAGGAAATGTTCAAGGAGTTAGATGAATATAGGACTAAAAATAATTGGGCATCTCCACCACCACAAGAGATGAAGCAATCGGAAAAATGGTTTGCTTGCCAAGACCAGCGCGGAATACCAACACCTGAAGAAAAGGAAGCAAAGAAAAAGCAGTTAATTACAGCAAGTACCACAACTAGTGAGCAAGAAAATCCTACTACTAGTACAGAAAATAAAACATCTGAGACAGAAAAAAAGCTAGGATTAGCAGATCAAAAATTACCCCAAGAAAAAACCAAGCCAACTACCCAAGCAACTAAAAAGAAAGTAGAAAAAGAGAAGGAACTTAGCTCGGGAGAAGAAAGTGATAGCTATGAAGATACAAGCGAAGAAGAAGACGCTGTGGAACTTACGCTAGAAAATGCAACTTCTCAAATAGAGGCTTACTTACAAGCTGTAGAAGCAGGCATCTTGAGTCCAGAAGAACAAAAGGCCGGATGTCAAGCATTGCTCACAGAAGTGGAAGTACTCAAAAAACGAGAAAAAAGACTATATCGTTTGTGCAATGAATCAATGATTATTAATAGCGATTTTGATTCGGAAGCAATAAAAATATGTAAGAAAGAAGCCCAACAACACAAGGAACAACTTGATTCATTGAGAACTTTGCGCAGTCAGCTTCAAAGAAGTTGTGAATTAACGACGGAAGAATTAGCAGCATGTAACATTAAGGTCAAGAACTCAACCGAGGAAAGTGAGGACGGATATGAAGTGGATTCTTCTGATGAGGATATAGCTTATCTTTATTCTAGAGGCGATTTAGCTTTGCGCGAAGGTGCAGCCAATGGGGTAGTTAAAGCACTGAAAAAAGCTCCTGAAAGAGTCGGAAAAGATTTGGAGAGCTTATTAACAAATCCATTAACTACAGTAGAAGGTCTTACAACATGTTTGAAGCAAATACCTGGACTTTTTGCTGCGTTACCAGCCTATATAGACAGCTTCGAGGGACATGAAAAAGAAAGAGGTGAGGAAATAGGCGAATTTGTAACTGAGCAAGTAATTAATATGCTTCTTATCACACTTGTTAAGCTACCTGTTGGTCTTAGGAGAATAGGAAAATTAGGAAAAGCAGTACAAAAGCTTGTAGAGGAAGCTAAACAGTTAGAAAAGCTGGGAAAGGCAGTAACAGGAATAAAAAAAGGTAATAAATTAGAACGACAAGCACAAAAGAAAATAAGGCAGGCAGCTAAACTACAGAGGAGGGCAAAAAGGAAAGCTGACAAGGCAGCTAAAAAAAACCAACAGCAGACAAGTGAAGGAACTAAAGAGCAGCCGGAAGTGCAGAAGGAGAGTAAGAAAGAAACAAAAGAATGGAATGGAAAATACAAGAAAAAGAAACCTGGTGTTAGTGGGAAAGAAGGAGCTAAAGGCGCACCTAGCTGGGCCAAGGAATTTCGTCCTAGAGAAGGTGAAAGTGGCAAAGAGTTTGCTAAAAGGATCATGGATGAAAAGTATGGGCCGGGTGATTATAAAGAAGGTACTGGTACTCAGTTTAATCAGATAAAAAAATGGGCAGATAGATCTTTTGAATAAAATAAAAATAGCCTATGGTTAAATTTAAATATTTATATGATTTACAACATATTGATGAAATCAGAATAGAGGATGAGGAAGAAATAAATGTAAAAAGACTAGGTATATTTACTTCTAAAAAACAAATCAATGAAGCAATAAAGGTATATACATTACTTCTAGGATTCAAAGATAAGTGCAAAGTTGCTGGTGGCTATGACGATCTTATAGAGGGTTTTTTCATTTCTCGTATGCCAATAGGAGTATCTGAGTGGGAAGGAGGCTTTTTTACATATTCGGGGTATATCAATGAACAAGAAGATGAAGATATAGAAATGACTTTAAATTTACCTTCTTGGTTTTCTAAAGATACACAAGACCAACCTGGTGAAAATAGTATCGACTTTGCAGAACGCATAATGCAACAAAAATATCATACTAGCGATTATCCAAGAGGACCACAAAGTGAGTTTTATCAAATCAAGAAATTTAAAGAATTATATGACAAACAATTATTATGAATCACATATACATGGTATCTCATCTCAATCCTAAAAATGATGATGAAAAACATATAGGTTCTTACCTCACTTATGAAGAAGCAATAGCAGTAGTAGAAAAGTACAAAACATTTAAAGGCTTCAAAGATGCACCAGATTGTTTTTATATAGATAAATATGAAGTAGGTAGATTATATTGGGCAGAAGGCTATTATAGCGTAAAAGTAAAGGTGGAAAATAAAAGCTAACAGGAACTATTAACGTATGGTATGGTGCGGCCATTTGGGAAATTACTAGTGCCAGCGGAAATTAGCCCGTTAAATAAGCAACATGAAGAAAATCCTACTCGCTGTTCTGGTACTTAGCTGCCTATCCTTCGATGCCTATGCACAACCTAATCAGGTAAAATTTGGTATTAGGCTAGGACCTTCTACTTCTCAAATTGATACAAGTATCCACGAAAAAAAGGACGAAGACCCTTTCAAAAGATTGCATCAACGGCCAAACTTCAAAGAAGAAAAAAATAATTTTGAATCCGCTGGCATTAGCCGGTACCACGCTGGCTTTTTTATCTGCCGTACCTTGTATGAGTACATAGATGTTTATTGGGAAATTTTATATGCTGGTAAAGGAGGGAAAGAAAAACGTCCTACATTTTGGAAGCCTGAATCAAATAAAATTGCTTCTCTTTTATCTTCAACCGTAAGTCTTGATTACCTGGTTGCCACCATGAGAGTAGCCTCTTTTCCAGGTCGAATAAATACAAATCACATTAAAAATTTATGCTATATACTTGGTCTTTATGTAGCCTATTTGGTCAGTGCCCAACAAAGTAAAACCTTTAAGAGCCGAGAGGGCGAAAAAGTACGTGTACGTAAAGATTTACTTAAGGAATTCCCAGATCTCAACTTCAGGAAATTGGATTTAGGCTGTATCCTAGGCGTTGGTTATGAATTCGATATGGGATTAGCCACTAGTTTCATAGCTCATTTAGGATTAAGAAGGATTTTGGAAGGAACAAGAGGCACAAATGTAGATGTAAACTTAAGTATAGCTTATAACTTGGCCAAAATAATTAATTTCTAATGGCTATTCTTATCTTTTTATGATGTATGATCAAAATTTGTAAAAAGCCTATATTTCGTTGTACTATCAAACAAACATTTTTTACGATGAATTATTCGTTATTTACTTATAATCGATGGCAATTTAGATTTCTGTATGGTTTTTTATTGTTCTTTGCCTTGCAAATAGGTAGTTGCAAGTGTGAGCCTAACAAAAAGAAGCCTTTAGCAAGTTTTTCAGAGTTAAAACTTGGAGGCTTACGCATGGAAGTAGCTCCTACTGAGTTGGTAGGACAGCAACATGGTCTATCTGTTAAGTTTATTCCGACCAATGAGCAAATTGTATTTTTAGACCGATACAAGCTAACTGTCCAAGTAGAAGATCGAGCAGGAGTTATTAATTGGCCAAGCAGAATACGTGAGCGTCGAGATCCGAATCTTATGAAAATTGAGCATAAACTCCTTGCTTCTTTTAGTTTGTTGAAGGAATTAAATCCCCAAAATAGTTATGACAACACACTCATTATAGATTTACAATTAGAACCTGGTATGGGAAGCCGACAAATTGTAATCAAATTCAAACTATACGATCATGAGAATAGGCTTGTACAAGAAGATGCGGTAACCTGGCGTATAAAACATCGAGAACCCATCCCTGTTCCTGAGGATGATATTGACCCCACGGCTGTTGTTCATCGTAAAATCAACTTTACTTCCGAAGATGAAAAAATAGCAGCAGAGATACTAAGGAGACAAAGAGAACAAGAAGACCAAGAAGCAGCGGAAGCAGCAGCGGCGGCAGAAGCAGAACGAGTAGAACAAGAAATACGAAAAAAACGTGGCGAAGAGTGGCTTGGAGGAGAAGGAGCAAGGTGCTGGCAAGCGCAAGAAGAAAATTGGAAACGAATGCGAGAAGAAAAGGCAAAAGAGGCCACTCGCTAACAAACAGAACGCGGGTGAATATCACCATAGGCTTCCACGCTGGATTCTCTTTTTTCCTCGCCATCAGAATCACCCGTTAGGTGACTCTGATGAAACCGTCGTTCTGCACTAAATCTAAATTTCTTTCCCTCAGAGTCCTTTTCAAGTGACTCTGAGGGCGCTGTAAAATCTCCATCCTTCAGAAGGCGAAGGAGAGAAAATGAAATTCAGTCATCACCACAAGGGGGATGGAATATTGTATTCGTTCACAGGTCTATGCTCTTTAAAATTAGTCCCCAAAGCATGATCTACTTACCAGGCAATTGATAAAGATATGTATTATAGGCAACTAATACAATTGATAGGATGAATTTACTGAATTTTACTTGGTTCATGCTAACAGCAGTTCCACAACGAATGTCATTCCTGCTCCATTCAGTTCTATTAAGGCAAAGGTATATTCAGGCAGGAATCCAGTAACACGTGACGCTCTTTGGAAATTTTAATTTTCATCGTAACTTCTCAGAGATCTTGAAAATATGCTCCTGCTTTCTCAATCTAGATCCCCGCTAGACATGCTTACGAGTTTGGACAAGAGTAGGGTGCGGGGATGACAATTAATGAGGTTAATTTAGACCATCCGTGAACGGTTACGGAATATTTTTAAAGTGGGCCCTGTAGGATTCGAACCTACGACCCTCTGCTTGTAAGGCAGATGCTCTGAACCAACTGAGCTAAGAACCCTTAAAAATATTATATAAAACTAAAGTGCAAATATAACCAAATTCTATAAACACCTACATATTTAACTATAAAAAGCTATCAACTAACTCTCAACTATTTACTTACATGTAAAAATAATTTTCTGCAGTTTACGAGAAAACTAGTAAGCTTTGATTAAATCTTACACATTGATAAGGTCCAACCTAAATTCTTTTATCAACCTACTCATATTCAACCACAACTTTTAGCTGCTGCAGATTACGCAGTTATCAGGATCATCTAAATCACATGTTAGAGGCAATTGTTGATCAGCATTTTTCTGTGCCGTTACCACCTCTCTCTCTTTTATTTCTTGTTCTTTTTGTATGGTGAATTTAATTGCATCTGCTGCTGCCTTAGTTCTTAAGTAATACATACCCGTTTTTAAGCCTTTTTTCCAAGCATAAAAATGCATCGATGTAAGTTTGGCAAAATTTGCATCTTGCAAGTGTATATTGAGACTCTGACTTTGGCAAATAAACGCCCCTCTATCTGCTGCCATATCAATAATTGCTTTTTGAGGAATTTCCCACACAGTCCTATACAACTCTTTAATATGCATGGGTATACGTTCTATGTTTTGTACAGAACCATTATTTGCAATTAGCTCATTTTTCATCTTATCATCCCATAGGCCTAACTTGATAAGATCTTCTAAAAGGTGTTTGTTAACTACAATAAATTCGCCTGAAAGTACCCTTCTTGTATAGATATTAGACGTATATGGTTCAAAACATTCATTATTACCTAATATTTGCGAGGTAGACGCAGTGGGCATAGGAGCTACTAGCAAGGAATTACGCACACCATGTTGCTGCACTTCTTTTCTAAGCTTTTCCCAATCCCATCTGCCAGAAGTTGGTTCTACACCCCACATATCAAATTGGAAAATACCTTTAGAAATAGGCGAACCAGGGAAGGTCTCATACGGTCCTTGCTCTTTAGCTAGATCCTTAGAGGCTGACATCGCAGCAAAATAGATCGTTTCAAAAATATCTCTGTTCAACCCCCTTGCTTCAGGTGAATCAAACGGCATACGTAACCGCAAAAACACATCAGCAAGTCCTTGAACGCCAACACCAACCGGTCTGTGTCTCAGGTTAGAAGTCTTTGCTTCCGGTACAGGATAATAGTTGATATCAATGACCTTATTCAGGTTTTTAGTAATTACCCGAGTTATTTCATAAAGCTTTTGGTGATCAAATTTACCTGCTTGGTTAATAAATTTAGGTAGTGCTATCGAGGCCAAGTTACATACAGCCACCTCATCTGGAGAAGTATATTCAATAATTTCTGTACATAAATTACTGGACTTAATGATACCCACATTTTGTTGGTTAGATTTTGCATTTGCACTATCCTTATAAAGCATATACGGTGTACCCGTCTCAATTTGAGACTCTAAAATTTCAAACCACAGGTCTTGTGCTTTTACAGTCTTCCTAGCTCTACCTTCACGCTCATATTTATCATAAAGTCTTTCAAACTCTTTGCCATAGCAATCTGCTAATCCAGGTGCTTCATGCGGACAAAATAAGGACCAATCTCCATTATCCTCTACTCGCTTCATAAATAAGTCTGGTATCCAGAGTGCATAAAAGAGGTCACGTGCTCGTAATTCTTCTTTACCATGATTCTTTTTCAAATCCAAAAAAGCGAATATATCTGCATGCCAAGGTTCTAAATAGATGGCAAAACTACCTTTTCGCTTACCACCTCCTTGGTCCACATAGCGTGCAGTCATATCAAAATTCCTAAGCATGGGCACAATCCCATTGGAAACACCATTGGTACCTTTTATATAGGATCCCGTTGCACGAATGTCGTGAATGCTTAATCCAATGCCCCCTGCAGATTGTGAAATCTGTGCACATTGTTTAAGGGTATCGTAAATACCTACGATGCTATCTTCTTTCATAGTAAGCAAAAAACAAGAAGATAATTGGGGTTTCGGGGTACCTGCATTGAAGAGCGTAGGTGTAGCATGTGTAAACCATTTTTCAGACAGCAAATGATAGGTTTCGATGGCTGATTCTATATCTTCTTGGTGTATCCCTATGGCCACACGCATCAACATATGCTGGGGGCGTTCCACTATTTTCCCATTTAATTTCAATAAATAGGATCGTTCTAATGTCTTAAACCCAAAATAGTCATAACCGTAATCTCTTTCATACACAATAGCGGCATCTAGTAGTGATGCATGGTCTTTGACAATTTTATATACATCTTCACTAATGAGCGAAGCATTTTCTCCTGTTTTAGGATCCACGTAGGTATAGAGCCGCTTCATGGTATTAGAAAAAGACTCACTAGTAACTTTATGCAAATTTGAAACAGCAATTCGTGCTGCAAGTATTGCATAATCCGGGTGATAAGTAGCCATAGAGGCAGCCGTCTCTGCTGCTAGGTTATCTAACTCTACGGTGGTTACTCCATCGTAAATACCCATAATCACCTTTTTGGCAATGTCTACAGGATTGATAAACTCGGTGTTTAGTCCATAACACAGCTTTTCAATTCTAGCGGTAATTTTATCAAATTTTACCGATTCGTATCTGCCGTCTCTTTTGATAACTAACATAACTAGCTATTTTGGTTTTAGTTTTGATTAAAAGCTTTGTACTACAAAAAATTAAAATTCTACGTCCAAGGAGAATCGCTTAACTTCCTCTTGGGTTTCTTTTTTATGAACACCTGCTTTCTGATACTCTCCTACCCTTTTTTCAAAGAAATTAGTTTTTCCTTGCAAAGAAATCATCTCCATAAAGTCAAAAGGATTTGTCGCATTGTATACTTTAGAACAGCCTAGTTCTAAGAGCAGTCTATTAGCCACAAATTCAATATACTGACTCATGAGATTCGCATTCATGCCTATCAGACTAACTGGTAATGCATCTGTAACAAATTCTTTTTCTATAACAACAGCATCCATAATAATCTCTTGTACTCTTTTTTCAGATAGTTGATTTTTAAGATGCTTCGTGTACAATAGGCAAGCAAAATCACAGTGTAGCCCTTCATCTCTAGAGATAAGCTCATTAGAAAAGCTTAGCCCAGGCATTAGTCCTCGCTTTTTAAGCCAGAAGATAGCACAGAAGCTTCCAGAAAAGAAGATACCTTCTACAGCAGCAAAAGCAACGAGTCGTTCAGCAAAGCTACCTTGGTCAATCCAGCGTAGCGCCCAGTCTGCTTTCTTTTTCACACAGGCTAGGGTATCAATCGCATTAAAGAGTTTATTTCTCTCTTGCGGATTTTTGATGTACGTATCAATCAACAAAGAATAGGTCTCAGAATGGATATTTTCTACGGCTATCTGAAATCCATAGAAAAACTTGGCTTCTGTATACTGTACTTCTGCCACAAAATTTTCTGCCAAATTTTCGTTTACAATCCCATCACTAGCAGCAAAGAAGGCAAGCACATGGGATATAAAATGCCTTTCTCCATCATTGAGCCTTTCCCAATCTTTTAAATCTTGGCTTAAGTCAATTTCTTCAGCAGTCCAAAAACTAGCTTCTGCCTTCTTATAAAACTCCCAAATATCATGGTGCTCTATGGGAAATAATACAAATCTATTTTTGTTCTCCTGTAAAATAGGTTCTATGACTGAATTCGGTTTAGCTGACATAAACTAGATTTTAAATGCTTTAATAAATACAATTCTTATATTACGAGGCAAACAAACTTCCCAGTGATAAATATTGATCAAAATAGGCTTATTTGAGCAATATACCAAGATTCATCAGCCTATACAAACCTAAGTAAAGCCGCCTAAAAGAGCAAAGCTATTTTTTAAAAACTTTGAAAAATACAATTTACATTTTACCAGCAAAACTGTTGATAGCGCGTTTTAATAGCTATTAAATTTATATAGAATGTTGAATCGTAAAATGAAGGAAAAAGGTATCTTCTGTACTGAGTACAATTAAATATAATTGCTTGATTATTGAAGCCCGCTTATTTAGGCTTTATTAGCATCTAATACCTCCCCATAAATTTTATAGACTACCAAGTTTTTATTTATATTGCGCCTTATCCAATAGATTTCTTCCAAAACCAAGAATTGGGTTCTCTGGGCAGGAAGGAATTTGTGAGAAACCGGAGTTTACTGCAGTAAATAAATAGGAAGAACCATTTACTGACGAACTCAGAGGACTCAAGGCGACGGTTTCGAAAGAAATCTAATTTGTAAACCCTTAATACTTCGCTTGCATCATGGTACTGGATAGAAAAACACCACCTGCTTTCAAAACAATTAATGACATATCTTTTCCATGGCCTATAGAAATGCAACTACATGGTAGTACGCCGCTTTATGTACTTGATCAAGGAAATCTGCCTATTATCAAGCTAAGCTTATTATTTGAATCAGGTAGCTGGTATGAACCCCAAAATGGAGTCGCTTATTTCACAGCTAAGATGCTACTAGAAGGTACTAAGAATAAAAATGCTCATCAAATTGCTGCATACATAGATTACTATGGGGCCAGTATAGAAATTATTCCTCGAGCAGATTACTGCAGTATTGAACTAGTTAGTTTATCCAAACATCTGATACCCATGCTTGAACTATTGGCAGAAATACTTGTATCCCCTACCTTTCCTGCAGCGCAGTTACAGCTTTTACAGCATTTAAAAATTCAAGAAATAAAGATTGAAGATGAAAAAAACAGCCAAATATCTTATAAACGTTTCAAAGAAGCTTTATTAGGAAAAGAACATCCATATGGATATAGCCTTACAGCAGCCGATATACAAGCTGTTACCAGAGAGCAGCTAATCGCTTATCACCATGAACAATTATTGGCAGGTTGCCAGGTACTGTTGAGTGGGCAAGTAACCGACCAGAATATCCAGGATGTACATGGCTATCTATCATTTCTAAATCTCCAACAAGCTTCTCGACCCAAGCATCCTTTATCTATACAACCTCCCTCTAAAATTTCCATAACTAAAGAAGGTAGCTTACAAAGTGCTATTTGTATAGGGAAGGTATTGTTTCCTAAGACACATCCGGATTATCTGGCTATGTATATTGTTACCGAGTTGCTAGGTGGTTACTTTGGATCAAGGCTCATGCGTAATATTCGTGAAGAAAAAGGGTATACCTACAGCATCCATGCTAGTATGGTACCGCTCAAAGAGGCTACTTACTTCCTTATCAGTACCGATGCGATCCAAGAATTTGCCGAACAAACTTGTACCGAGATTTATAAAGAAATCAAAACCTTACAAACTGCCGAGGCACCGTTAGAAGAACTTACAACGCTAAGAAATTATATGATTGGTAATTTCTTAGCTAGCATTAATGACCCTTTCTCGATCATGCAACGATTTAAAGAAACGCATCTACATGGGCTAGGCCAAGCGTTTTATCTACAGTTTTACCATACGCTTCAAACCATTACTCCTGCCAAGATCAAAGAAATTGCTAATAGCTATCTAACACTTGATAGCCTTACAGAAATACGGGTAGGGTAACGTAAGTAACCATCCCTTAGAATGCAGTGATCCATATTCCAACAACAGTACACTTTAAAGAACAAACGGGAACGTTTGCACTAGCTAGAAAATAACTTTCAAAAAGAACCTATTCTTAGCTATAATTTATCTTGCCGCTTATAAGTTTGTTTGCTATCAGGACAAGAATACAATTTTTCCTTTAAGATGATCGATTATCTCTTGCAAAGTATGCTCTCCTTGATAGAATTCGTCTGAATAAGTTTCATCATCCAGATTAATTTTATAATCCGCTCCTAGAGTTCCTCTTATTTTTTCCAAACCATTTATCACAGATTCAAAAGTATTTTTAGCAGCCTGCTTAATTTCTTTATCGCCACTTACTTGAGTAATTTCAAAAGCTCTTTCTGCTGTTTCGACAGCAATGACGGCTTCGTCTTCTAAGTAAGCTATCCCAGTTTCTACCTTAATAAGTTCTAAAGCATTTCCTGCTATATCCCGATAGCTATTCGTAAGAATTTTATTCAGAACAGTTGGGTCAATACCTAACCCATCTTCTTCTTTCACTAAACCTGCAAAGTTGGACAATTCGGCCAGTTGATCCCTTAGTAAGACATATGCCGTACCAAGGTCTACATTCCTAATGTGTTCTTTTGCTTGAATTGTAGACTGATTAGTAGAATTTTTCAATATTTCGAAACCAGCAACAAAAGCTTCTTGGGCTTTTTGAGTTATAGTTGGAAACTCCTTAGTCATCCGGTTATAAATTTCTTTTAATTGCTTAATAGACTTTGAGTCTCCAGCAATTGACTTAAAATCTGTAATACCACGGTTTGTTAGGAAATCTTTAAAGCCTTCCAAATTCTGTTTGTAGAAATCATAAGATGCTCTTACACTTTGTCGATCAAGTGACAAATTCTCATTAGAATTAGAATTAGAATTAGAATTAGAATTAGAATTAGAATTAGAATTAGAATTAGAATTAGAATTAGAATTAGAATTAGAATTAGAATTAGAATTAGATGTCAAAAAGTCTAGAACTTCTCCCACATTATCTTTCCTTGCTTTCACTTCTTCAGGAGCTTGCTCAATTGCCTCTTGCACGATTTGCATGTCCTTTTCTAGTTGAGTAACCGATGCAGCGATAGCAGCTTGCGTTTGGTCAATAAATGTTTCAGTTTGTCTAATTCCGTCAGAAAAAAATTTTTTCCTTTCATTTAACTCTGATTGAAAACCTGAATCAAGTCGTCCTATCTCATCAGCATTTTTTATCAAGATCTTAGAACCCATCAATATATTTTCTAATGCTTCTAAAATTTGTGCAAGTTCATCCGGCTTATCTTTGGACAATTCAAGTTTTTTTGGGAAATCTTCTATCTTTCCTAAGATCCCCCAGAATTTATCCATTTCTTCCAATCTTTTACTTAAGCACGAAAAAAGTTTTTTATCTAAAGAACCATCTTGATCATCTAGTAGTTCTAGAACTATACCTGTCGCAAGTTTGTTATCAGGCAACGTACCCATCTTTAAAGTTATGTCAACATTTTCATTCTTTTCTAATTGCATCTGGCCTGTAACCTCTGCTAAAGTTCTTTCGACATTAGAACCTGATACTTGATTTAATGTAACCAAAGAACCTGCTGTAGTGGTAAGTTTAGCTCTAACTTTACTTAAATCTACTGCCACGCCACCTATATTTTTTATAGTAATAGTTTTGGCTTCATCCTCTTTTAATTCCCGCTCTTTAGTTGAGATTGATAAGGATATTCCGTCTTTTACCCAATTTACTTCCTCTCTCGCCAATTCAATGTCACCACGTTTTATAACAATGCTTGCCGTAGCCTTCTCTTGATCAGTCTTATGATTTATTTTGAATATAATATTATTTGTTTTATCTCTAGAAGCATAGCTTGTTACATTTGACAACTTTACAACGCCATTAACCCAATTGTTATCTAACTTGCGGAGTTGAAAATCAGTCCCATTATCACCTTTTACCTCTACAGTAAGGGCATCAAGTTGTATAAGACTTAAACTTTTTAAATTAAAACTACCTTTTTGATCACCCACTAACCTATGTGCAACAACTTCTATTTCGATAACAGATTCTTGCCATCTAACTAATACTGGGGCATCTAAAGGTTTATCTTTGTACTTTAATTGAAATTTGAATTCAGCTTCTTTTACTCCTGAAGTAGGATTTATATATAACTTAATCTTATTGCCTAACTTGCCTAACTCAGGACCCACAAGCTCAGTAATAGCAGGCTCACCAGCTTTTTTAGAAATAGTCCCGCCAGATATTGCTTGTATAGCTAATTTTAGATGAGCTGGATCAATAGCACGGCTCCCAGGTAATTGGGTTATTCGAAGTTTGACTTCATTTTCAGGGCCATAAAGCGTATAATCTGACAAACCATATTTTTTAGGAGTCACAATTTCCAAAGGTAACTGGATGGGTTGAGCTTGGAATATTTGTGTTGACGCTGCTACGGGGTTATTATCATATAGCACTTTGAAATCAAAAGTAGCCGCTTCTGCTTCTTTAAAATCTAAATCAAGACTGCAACCAATCTCATGGGTAGGTGCCAGGTCACCTATCATCAATACATCACCTCCTTGCTTACCTTGTAATTGGGCTGACTTACCTTCTATATCCTCACTAACATTCTTATATACCAACTGCAATCCTTTGGCTGTCTCTTTTCCTGTATTTGTTATTTTACAACTAACCTGTCCTCTATCTTTGTCATGATCTACAGTAATTGCTACCGCTATGTCTGCCTTCGTAAATGTTTTTATTGTGGCAAAACTAGTAATTGGGGAGCCCTTTGCTTCATAGGAAAGAGTAAACTCAATTGCCGCACTCTTATTTGCATCACCAAAATTCAACGTACCTAAATTGTATGCTTTTACTTCAGCATTCTTATCTAACTCACCTAATTCTATTACTTTTTTGTCAACACCTCCAAGTTGCGCTCCAGGCGTCTGAGCAGCATTATAAGTAAGTTTTACATGTGTAGCTTCTTTTATTCCTTTATTATATATATCCGCGTACACTTTACCATCGACTCGATTATAAGTAATATTATCAAGCACTAATTTAACTCCCTGCTCCCAACTCACCTTGGCTGCATTACCTATATTCTTACCTTCATACTGCAGTTGAATGCTAAACTTAGCCTGTTTATCAGCTTTAGAATCTATGGTTAGATTATAGGGTTTCTTTTCTTTAGCTGCCAATATGAACGGTAGATCTATCATGTACACATTTGTGCTTCCTACACGCGAACTGCCTTGTATCATGGCAGAACTTCCTTCTTCTCGTGTAAGCTGCAGTTTAAGTTGGTTAGCCACGGTTGCTCCCGTACCCTTATTTTCGATCTCTAGACTAATCGTTTTTTGATCCCCCTCTATTTGCTCAGCACTAATCCTGTTGAGGGATAACTCAATAGCTTGATGCTGTTCCGAGCTCTCATCCGGCTTTTCTTCTGGAATATCATTCCTATTTTGGTTACACTTACATGAAATCATATGAGAAATAACCAAAAATGTGATTATCTGAACTACTGTTAAAAAGCGAGTAAAGGAAGTATTTGTAAATTTCATGGCCATTAAAAGTTAATTAGAGTCAATATGTAAAAGTAATTTAAATTTCCCAACTTAAGTCATCTAATTTTGATGATAGCTTGCCTCTATTTTACCCTAAGCTCGGTATCGAGTTGATACGCTTGTTAAGTTCATCTATTATCTCCTTGATTGAGGTTAGTTCAGCTTTCTTAGCTTCTATAAGGTGATTAGCTTTTATAAGATGATATACTTCCAGCTTATTATCGCCTTTTTCCTTGTTATATATATCTATAGCAGCTTCACAAGCTTGTTTAGCAAATTCACGAGCTTTTATAGCAGCTTGTTTAGTTGTTTCATCCTTAGTTGCTTGGGCAACTTGATAAGCATTCTCTGCTGCTTGCAAACTAATCTCTGCATCTCGAGCTAAAAGCTCTAAGGCAGGCTTAGAACCCTTACTATCTAATTTAACAAGCTCTAACCCACTTGCTGCTATACGCTGATAGTTTTCCGCAAACCAATGATTTAAAACTTGTAGATCAATGCCTAGCCCATCCTCTCTTTTTTTTAGTTTTTCAAAGCTAGGTAAAACAGAGATTTGCTCAATTAAACTGTTATATAATGCTCCAGCATCCTGTTTGTTCTTTGCTTCTTCATCTTTCTTTGTAACATTCTCAAATACTACTTCGAGGCCAGTATCAAAGTTGTCTTGTGCTTGTTGCAGTATAGTTGGAAGCCCATCAGCCATTTTCTTGTAAATTTCCTTTAGCTTCTTTATAGACGGTGAGTCTTCTTTAGCTGGTTTAAAATCTGTAACACCTTGCTGGATTAAAAAATCTCTACACGCTTCAACCTTTTGCTTATAAAAATCATAGGCTCCTCTTACACTCTGTTGCTCAAGGGGTTTATTTGTAAAATCACCTACCAAAAGGTTTCGAATTTGTTCTATATTATCCAACTCAGGAGATGAATCAAAATATGTTATTTCACGAAGAATTCCCTGTATAGCATCTTGTACCTTTTCTTTATATGCTTGTGTAGCTTTAGCCCATGCCTCTATAGATGTTTCATCCTTATTCAAAGCTAAAATAGCCGCTTCGGCATCTTGAATATACTTTTCCAACTGATTAATGCGATTAGAATACAATAACCTTTCATCATTCAACAGATGTTCAAAGCCCGAATCTTGTAATAAAATTTCATCACACTTTTTTATCACCATGTTAAAGATTTTCACCAAATTTCTTAATGCTTGTAGAAGTCGTTTCAGTTGCGCAGGATCATTTTGAGACAATGCAAACTGCGAGGGAAATTTTTCTATGGATCCTCCTATAGTTACTAAAAATCTATTAGCCTCTTTACTTACCCAATTATCTTGGAAGATAAAATATTTTTTATCCAAAATAGGACCTTCTTCTTCTAGAAAAGCCAGTATTACACCCATCATAATTTCGTTACCAAGCGGCGAATTCATTTTTAAAGGGATAACAACTTCTTCTTTACCTTCTAACTGAACTTGGCCTGTAATCTCTGCTAAACTTTTATCAATACTAGTTCCTGCAACTTTACCCAGCGTAACAGAAAATTTTCCTGTAGCAATAACTTTAACCTTAATGTCACTTAGAATTATTTTTGAATTACCTACATTTTTTAGATGAATATTTACCTCATCTTTAGGAGTCGATGTATCGGAAGTAATGGATACTGCTATTTCCTCATTTATCCAATAGATCTCCTTGCTCGTTAATTCAACGTTACCACGTTTTACAATAATTTTCGCTTTAGCTTTTCTTTGATTATTCTTTTGACTTATTTTAAACTTGATATCCTTTGTTTTTTGCCTCTTCCCCAAATCAGCATATTCCGCCAGATCTCTTAGATTTACACTACCATCAGTCCAATTTTTGTCTAGCTTGGGGAACTGAAAAGTGGTCCCGTTTTCGCTTTCTATTTCCACAGCAAGGGCATCAAGCTGTATAGGAGTTAAACTTTCTAAGCTAAAGCTACCTTCCTGTTCACCTACTAAACGAAGATCGTTTCCTATTATATTGAGACTATATTCTCTCCACTCAATCAATATTGGATCACCTAAAAGGTGGTCTTTGTACTTTAACTGAAGTTTAAAATGAGCTTTTTTTACCCCTGGAGTAGGATGGATATATAGTCTAATTTCATCACCCAACTTTCCTAACTCAGGTCCTACAAGTTTAGAAATACCAACTTGATTAATTGCTTTGTCTTTAGAAATAATACCACTTGCTTCTTGTATATCTAAGCTTACATAGGCTGGGTTGATAGTACGACTGTCAAGTTCTTGGAGTATTTGAAATTTTATTTCATTTTCAGAATCATAAAGGATATAATTTTCAGAAGCATCCTTTACAGGAGTCAGTACGTTTAAAGATAATTTGATAGGCTTAGCTTGGAAGGTTTCTGTTGTGTGCGACACAGGATTGTTATCATATAACACTTGGAAATCAAATGTCGCTGCCTCTGCTTCTTTTAAATCCAAGTTTAAATTAAAACTCCTCTCTTGGCCAAGTGTCAAATTACCTACAGGTAGCGCCTTTTCTTGATTATTATCTAATGTAACAAGCTTGTCTCCTGCATCTGTACTAACATTTTTATATACCAACTGCAATCCTTCTGCTACGTCTTTGCCTATATTTTTTACTTTACCACTAATCTGTCCTGTATTTTTATCATGATTTATAGTAATGGATATGGCTATATCTGCTTTTGTAAATGTCTCTTTTACAACATTCTCTGCTCCCCGGAAGCTATTTTCTTCACAAGAAAGGGCAAATTCAAATATTGCACTCTTATTCGTACCCCCAAACTCTAACTTACCTAACTCGTAATTTTTTATTTGGCCATTTTTATCTAACTCACCTAGTATGATCTCTCTTGTGTCAACGCTTTCAAGCTGTGCACCTGGGGTTTTAACTTGATAAGTAAGTTTTATATTCCTAGCTTTTTTGGTTCCTTGGTTTTTTATATCTGCGTAGACTTTTCCTGTATTTTGATCATATTTGATATTAGAAATCTCCAACACCACCCCTTTCTGCCAAGTAGCGGTAATAGGTGCCTTTATATCCTTACCTGCATACTGTGGTTGAATACTAAAACTAATCTCTGGGTCTGTTTTTGGGTCTATCTCTAAATCCCAATTTATCTTGCCATTCGCTCCTACCACCGGTAGATCTACTAGATATACATGGGTATTGTCCACTTGGGTAGCGCCTATGATGATGGCAGAAATACCTTGATCTCGCGTAACCTTTAATTTTAATTGACTGGCTTTAGTTGCCTCTATGCCCTTATTTTCGATCTCTAGGCTGATCGTTTTCTGCTTCCCTTCCATTGCCTCAGGGCCAGTTCTACGGATTGATAAATCAATAGCTTTCGGCGCTGACTTCCAAGTAACCACTCCTTCACTAACCATATCACCCGACTTAGTTGACAATACAAATTTTGCCTTCAGCTCTGTTGTAGTTTCTTCAGGAAATAACTCAAATAAAACTTTAAACGTAGGCTGCTCGGACGTTAATGAGTCTAAAGGGATAAAGTCCGTTAAGGACTTATTAAACCCAGGGCTTTTTTGAAGCGCCCCTGAGCTATCCTTATAGCTTATCTGATTACCACTACTACCTGTTTCTTCTAAAGACACTTGTAAAATAAAGTTATCTAATACAACTGTTTTATTCTTCTCTTCTAATGTAAAGACAACTTCCACAGATTTTTGGTCTCCTATTAATGGATCACTGGGAACTTGCATGACAAGGCTATCATCTCGACCAAGATCTTTATTTTTATTACACCCACACGAACCCGTATGAAGAATAGTTACGAAAAGGATTAGTTGGACTAGTGAAACATAGCGAGTAAGCATATTTTTAGAAAATTTCATGCTAATTAAAAGGATAATTTTAAGTTAATATATGAAAGACAATCAACCTTTGCAAAGGTAATTGTTTGATTGTACTTTACATCAAAATTATTTTTCTCTTAAATTTTCGGATCAACCTTTCTAAGTGGTAAGCCTAATGGTATACTAACAGAGACTTTTTTCTTCCCTCCTTCAACCATAGATGAAACTTTAAAGAGGTCTATTAGTTCTTCTTACTACTTTTTGCAAAAGGATTATAGGTTATAGCTAGTTGAATCCAATGTTCTAAATCTGATTCCAAGTCAAATCCTTCTGGATCCACAAATACAAATCCTTTCATAAGCCTTCCGTTCATCTCCGCAGGTCTACACCCTTTTCGGGTTAATGCAGCTGCCGTCGCATTTTCCCCAATTCTTGCCAACAATCGGTCCTTTCCTGTTTTTTTATCAACCCTGATTACAAGGCACATTTTATCATCGAGTAAAAAACAATATCCCCCCATAAACGCTCTACCTTCAAACTGCTTTACGTTTTGTTTAAGAACTCTTTCTATTCTTTCTTTCTGATATTCAGAATATGGCATTGATCAATTTATTTGTTTAATCTAAATCCCAGCCCAACGAGAAATTTCTTATTATCAAATCAGGTTATATAGGGCAATGAACAAGTTCATTGCCCTATATAACTCTTACTTCATGGAATGAAAGGCCAATTTATTACCTTCTGTATCCGTAAAGTGAGCCATAAAACCATATTCGCCGATAGAAGTTTTTGGCATTACAATTTTTCCACCAGCCTTTTCTACTTTACTGAGTGGAACACTTAGGTCTTTACCACCATTTAAATAGATAACAACCCCTTTTTGAGAAGGTTCATAGCCTTTTGTTTCTACAATTGCGCCTCCAACACCATCCCTATCACAAGGTAACATAGCCATTTTCATGTCATTGGGCATATTCTTATCATCATGAGCTGTTAAGGGCGTACCCAAAATAGTTTCATAAAACTTTTTTGCTCTGTTGAAATTTTTTACTGGGATTTCAAACCAATTAATTGCATTGTTCATGGTTTTACTTTGTTTAAAAGGTTACTATTTATTTTATTTATACTATACTACACTTGCTATTTGCAAGTGTAGTACAAAAGCAAGCAAACTTACTCGTCTTTTACAAATTTTTAATAGATATTTTTTTGTGCCAAAACAAACTAAAAGATCAAACTGTCCAATAAATCTTGCATTAGAACTTTTTGGAGATCGATGGACTTTGCTCATCATCCGTGATTTAATGTTCATGGGCAAACGCCATTATGGTGAATTTTTACAATCATGGGAGCAAATTGCCACCAACATACTCGCCAATAGATTAGCGCTACTAGAAAAAGAAGGGATTGTCATCAAGAACGTGGACCCGGTTCACAAATCAAAATTCATATACAAGCTCAGTCAAAAAGGTATCGATTTGCTTCCAATCTTAATTGAAGTCGTACTGTGGGCTGTTAAGTATTATACGTGTACAGACAAAGTTAAGGATTGGGTCGATCATGCCAAACGTGATCGCGAAGGGTTTATAAATGAAGTTACAAGTCGGTTGAAAGAGGAACTGCCGAACTAACTGGATTGTCCTACGATCAGGCCTTATAAACAGAAGTAGAATTAAAGCACTTAGTCTTCAATCAAGTTAATTAAGTCGGGATGGCGGGATTTGAACCCACGGCCTCTCGTACCCTAAACGAGTGCGCTAACCGGACTGCGCCACATCCCGAAGCAGCGATAAAGGTAGCAAAAACATGAAGATCCTGTATATAAATTTTAAATTTTATAACATTCTTTCAACCTAGTATTTAGCTAGTATGGGAAGATTACTCATCATCTATATTAGATCTATTATATAGGATCTACATCAAAAATAACTCTAACTTGTCTATACGGTTTTTGAGTTAGTAATCTCTTGGTTGCCTCTTGAATTTGTTCTTTAATCGCTAAAAGTAACTGGTCTGTAGACTTAGCAAGTTTTATCCATATATCCATCCGAAATTGGTTTTTCAATTTAGCTATCAGGGGAGCTTGTGGACCCAATATGCTATCTACATCCAAGAACTGGTGAAGTTGTTGTGTTAAATATCTGCCAGATTCTTTTACTAATGACTCACTCGGATGTTGACAAGTTATCTTAATCAATCTCACATACGGGGGATAGCGAAACTTTTGACGCTCGAGTAATTCTTTTTCATACATCTGTTCATAGTCGTACGCTACGATATCTTGTAAGATGGGATGAGTGGGATTCGCAGTCTGGATAATTACCTGTCCTTGCTTATCTCTCCGGCCTGCCCTGCCACTCACTTGAGTAATTAGTTGGAAGCAGCGTTCATTAGATCTAAAGTCTGGGAAATAAAGCGATCTATCTAAATCTAGAACCCCTACCAAAGATACTTGTCCAAAATCTAAGCCTTTTGTAATCATTTGGGTCCCTACCAATACATCTGTGTAGCCTTTTTCTAAATTGGCAATAATTTTTTCATAACTGTGTTTTCGCCTCGTAGTATCCAAATCCATCCGCTGAATGTGCTTATCTGGGAAAAACTGCTGTAAGGTTTCTTCTATTTTCTCCGTACCAAATCCCATATTTTTTAATGTATGCGCACCACATTCCTGGCATACAGGTGGTAACTTGAAGTGGTAGCCACAATAGTGGCAAACCAGATAATCTTTAAACTGATGATACGTGAGGCTTACAGAACATTGCTGGCAAGTAGGAACCCACGCACATGTTTGGCATAATATATAGGAAGCATAACCCCTCCTATTTTGGAAAATGATAGCCTGTTCTTGGTGCTGAAATACCTCCTCCAATGCTTGAATTAAAATACGACTAAATTCTCCTTGAAGCTTTTTATGTCGTTGTTCGGTACGTAAGTTCACCAAAGTAATTTTCGGTAAAGAAGTCTGGCTAAATCTTTCTGTAAGTTTTACCAATCCATATTTTTTTCGCTGGACATTATAATACGTTTCCATAGCAGGCGTGGCAGAACCCAATAGAACTTTGGACTGATGATAGGTCGCCAACATCACGGCAGCATCTCGTGCATGGTAGCGGGGTGTACCATCAAATTGTTTGTAAGCTGTTTCATGTTCTTCGTCTACAATAATAAGTTGTAATTGATCAAAGGGTAAAAACAAAGCAGAGCGTACCCCTACTACTAAACGGAGTTTACCACTTAATACATCATTCCAAATTTCAACTCGTTCATTGCTAGCATATTTAGAATGGTATACACCCATCTTATCTCCAAACTTTTTCTGCAGACGCTGTACAATCTGTGTAGCCAATCCTATTTCAGGCAATAAATAAAGTACTTGTCCCTGCCGCTCTATTACTTCCTGGATTAATTCGGTATATATTTCAGTTTTACCACTGCCTGTAATTCCATGCAATAAGACATTGTTCTTATTCTTAAAATTTTCTTTTATCTCTAATAGAGCCTGGGTTTGAGCTGGGCTTAAGATCGTATTAGACGTTTCTAGGCTCTTTATTTGTTCTATTCTAGATACCGTAATTTCTTTTTCTACAAATATCCCATGTTGGATAAGATTTTGTAACGAGCTGCTAGATATACCTTGTTGCAGTAACTTCTTTTTACTTATAAAATAATTCCCTTTGGGTTCAGATATTTCTGTTACAAAGGACATGTATTGCAATAAAACGTCCAGTTGCTTAGGCTTTTTTTCCAGTTGTTGAAAAAGTAATTCCAATTCATTAGAATCTTCTACATAGCTTTTATTTAGGCTGACTTGTTTCGCTTTTTTAGGGAAGTATTTTTCCTGGATTTCTTCTAAAAACATAATCGCTTGTTGCTGCATTAAGTTCTTAAGAAGTTTATATGCCTCTTTTTGACCTGCCAACCGTTCTACCTGCTGATAGGATAATGTTTTTCCATTTTTTAAAGCTTCTATCAGCCTTGTTTCTTGCTCTGAAAAAGTAGCATGCGCTTCATCAAAATTGGGATGCAGACAAATTTTTGATTGACTACTTAGCTTAAACCCAGCGGGAAGTGCGGCTTTTAGCACATCACCTATTGTACACATGTAGTATTGAGCCATCCACTGAAAAAATGCCAACTGTTGTTTATTTAGAATGGGCGATTCATCTAAAACATCCATAATATTTTTGGTGGCATAAGGAGGTGCCGTCTGATGCAACCTATTTACAATGCCAGTCAACAGTTTCTTATTTCCAAGAGAAACGATAACACGACTTCCTTCTCTAATAGAATTAAGTAAGTGAGGGGGTATACCATATGTCAACAACTTAGCTATAGGCAGCGGGAGTATAATTTCTGCAAAGTATGCTAGGTCGTCTTTAGTATGATTATTTGACATGCTGTGCCAACTTATTGATCATGCTAATTAATTGTATTCTTCCGATATTCCGAAGTCTTTATTCAGATTTTTCTCAAAGGTGCAGAGGTAATGATTTGGTATACTAGTTGGAGAGAAGTAGGACAACAGAGTAGAAAGATTATTTCGATTCTTGCTCGAGTCTTTCTATAGCATGTGCACTAAGTCCCGTCCATTTCATAATCTTTTCTATACTCTCCTTATCTCTAATCATATTCTTCGCTATAGCTATAGCCTTAGTTTCCATACCTCTTTTTTCTCCTCTCTTTTCTATTTGATGTGCAATGGTTCTCATGATTTTTTGCTGAACTTTTCAATCCCCTTTCTTAAGGTTCTCGATAGTCCCTTTAGGTAATTCGGTTATTTCTTGAATAGATTTGGTATTATACCCCCTCTTAAGCATATTCTTGGCTATAGCTATAGCCTTAGTTTCCATACCTCTCTTTTCTCCTCTCTTTTCTATTTGATGTGCGATAGTTCTCATAATTTCTTCTTTACTGATAAATAACTTCTCTTTAAACAAATTTACTAAATCTTCTTCAGAATGATATGCTGGATTCAACACATTTGATGCATAGCATAAGATCGATTCCCAATAATCAGCTCCTAAAGGTGGAGTGCTCATTTCTTCACCTAATATCCACTTCCTACATCTTTTCAGTTCTTCTCCCAGTACCTCAAACAGCTCTTTTTCTCTACTGTACTTAAAAAGCTTCCCATTTAAACCCACCGTTCCATAACTTTCTAGACTACTGTCTAGAGTAGTACTTAAATTTGTTAAATAAAATTTTGTAACCATGCCTAGCTCTTTAGCTAGGTAAGGATTAGGACAGCAGTCATATAGGTGGGTTGGATAGGGGTAAGGTTCATTAATTTTATAGTGAAAGAGGCACAGATTTAGAATAAAAGGCAAGTGTGTTTCTGAACTTTTTCCTTTAAGATATTGTTTGATTAAATGAGTATTGTATTCTAAAAAACGTACTGGCATGCGCCAATCAGGGGTTGATTGGTGCTCCAAACATATAAAACCTATATGACCATCAATCTGACAGGTAAATATAAAATCATTCTGTAATTCCTTATAAGAGTAGGAGATATATGATTAGGCTGGGTAGATACTATATTCTGTATAGCAATATACTCACGTAGATGCTCGGGTAAATAAGCTTGAAAGAAGTCATGGATAGCCTGAGGACTACTGAGAGTAACTTTTAGAAATGCGTCATGGGGATTAGTAACGATTCTTCTAGGCATTTTACGACCTTAATTAATTTTCATAAATATTGCTCAAATATAAAACAAAATAGATATGTTTTTGGCAAATTTTCATAAATTTTTACATTGGACCTTCTGCGAAACAAAAAATTAGGGCAATTTATCCCCTTACAAGGTATCTACACGTCCCTTTTTATATACTAAAAATATTTTCGCAGAAGGTCTATTATGTAATGTTAAGGAAGGCTCCCTAACAACACGATAGGTGGATTTTAACTTAATATAACTATAAAGGGAGACAAACAAGAATGATGAAATAACCCTCAAGCATTTATGGGTTACAAATCACAAATTTTGATTTTTGAAATTTGATGATAGGTATATGTTGATTATCATGGTGTTTACCATAGCTAAATGCTGAAAATATTTGACCAGGAAAAGCCGTATCCCCCCAATGTTTTTGAAAATACGTACCATATTGATAAAGCGACTTACCTAAGAATAACATCATATCATAACCTATTTCTGCATAGTAGTTCGGGTACATTCCAAACTGATCATAAAAACTACGCCTAAAACTATGTAAGCTTTCTTGATTATAGTCGATGTATTCTGGAGCAATAAAATGTATTTTCAGATGCTGTAGTTGATCTAAGGTAACCGAAGACTTCTTAAGCCAAGCCTCATCCCCTATAATAAAGGGTTTTAATTTCCTTATTTGAATAGCACTCAACACATTAGCTACAATCAGATCATCTTGAGAAGCTATATAGATATGAGTTAGATCATCAAAAATAAACTTGTCTTGTTCATCTACCTGCACTTCACTAGTTGTCCTCCTAAACATACCTAAAAACTCTTGAGAAGTTTTTGGCTCTAACTCTAACATGAGTTCTATCTCTGTGCCCATAACTTCTTCCACATATTCCCTATATAGATGTGCTTTCAAAGAGTCTTCTGCAGTAGTACCATAGATAATACCTATCCGTGGATTAAGGATGTTTAAATGTTGTTGAGTAAAATAAGCAGCTTGCTTAGCTTGGGTTTCTAAACTAGACCTAAACAAGTATACAAATGGATTATTACCAACAGCATATGAATTAATGGATAACGGATTAAATACATTAATTCCATGTTTTCTTGCAAAATCTGCTACCAACGGGATCGTATTAGCATATAGTGGACCAATAATCAAATCCATATTTTTGATTTCTTGCTGTGCTAATAAGTCGGCTACTACCGTTTCACTCTTTTTTGTATCATACGCATGTAATTCAATATTGAGTCCTTCGTGATAAAGCTTTTCTACAGCAGCTTGTATTCCTTTATATAGGTCCAGCACAAATTGATTACTGTTCTTTTCTTCGTAGTTTACTTCATCAATAAAAAATGGAAGAAAAACAGCTACTTGATAAATATCCTTTTTAATTGACTTAATTTCTCGTAATGGATCATCTATCGGATCAGTTAGTCCAAATTGTTTTGCTACTTGAGTAATCCGTACACTGTCTTGTTTCATAAAAGGCAACTGGATTTGTTTATTTAACCAGGATCTTGCTACCGAAACATCCTTAGGATAGTGTCTTAACAGCGTTTCTAATAAGTTTATATTTTCTGTACGAGACAAAAAATGATTCTTCATCTGCCCAATAGGTGTATCTAGGGATGGATCCTTGATTTTTGCTAAATAAAAAAAAGCGGTTATATAATCGTTTTGCTCAAATCTAAGTTGGGCTAACCAATATAAGACCTCGTTTTGCTCAGACCAATTGGGGTAACGTTTTTCTAGCTTGGTAAAGGTTATTTCAGCTACTTCAAGCATAGATTGACGATAAGCTGACAAAGCATAATAAAAAAGAGCATAGGGTGTAATAGAAGTCTGGGGAACATGTCCTAGCAAGGGAGTCAAAATCTGTTGACAAAGCTCATATTCTGCTTGTTTATAGCATTTTTTTGCTTGCTCGTAGATTTCTAATTGATAGGCCTCTTGCTGAGTTATCGGATTATATCCAGACAAGATTAAGATAAAGAATAGATAAATAAGTCTTATAAAAGATACGTTTTTTAGCATTGAATAAGCAGCCTATAGTTGCTTTGTAAAAGTAAAATTAAATTTTTGCAACTGCTAACCACTAGCGGTGTTTGTTGATTAAAAGTATGTATGGAGCTACGAGTTTGGTAATGGGTAAATTAGTTTGTTCTAAATAAGGTTTAACAAGCAACCACAAATAGAAGGGGCCATTATAATTTAAAGTTTTAAACCAATAAAATTTAAAACAACACAGCCATAGCCACAGTAAAATAAATAATCATACCGGTAATATCTACAATTGTAGTAATAGCCGGACTTGCTGCTACTGCGGGATCTCCATTAAAATATTTGGCAATTAGTGGCAAAGAAGCACCGATAATGGTAGAATTAATCACTTGAATACTCAATGCTAGCCCGATAGTAAAAGCGACTCGGTACACATTATAGGACTCCAACGTATCAAAGCTAGAAAGTAATAAAACCTTCATAAAAGCTAATACAAAAAGGAACATCGCCAATAAGATAGCTACTTTAGCTTCCTTTAAGATAATACCTAACCAGTCACTTAATGTGATTTGTCCAAGTGATAAAGCTCTAATCACTACAGAAGCTGCCTGGCTACCCGCATTTCCCCCTGTAGCTGCAATCATAGGCAGGTACATAGATAATGCGGTAATACGACCTAGTAAATTCTCATGTTTATGTATAACCAGGGTAGATAAAAAGCCAGCTACAAATAAACCTACAATCCAGGCCACACGTTTTTTAAAGTGTTGAAAACTAGAAGCCTTCATATAATCGGCTGTTTCTTCATCAGACACAATACCCATAAAGCGTTCCATATCTTCTGTCTGCTCTCTTCTGATTACCTCGATCGCATCATCATAGCTGACAATACCCACTAATTGGCCTTCTTCATTCAAAATGGGCATAGCTACTAATCCATATTTCTCAATTTTTTCAGCTACAGCTTCCTGGTCTTCATCTACGATCGCATAGATAAAATTTTCATGTAAAGACTTAGCTAGTGGCTCATCCGGATCAGCCATAATTAAGTCCTTTAACGATACAAACCCGATCATCCGCATATTTGCATCTACTACATAGATATAGTAGATCATTTTTTTAGAAGGGGCATCTTCCTTGAGCTTTTGAATGGCTTCTTTTACAGTCCTATCTCCTAAAACAGTGGCAAAATCCGTGCTCATGATACTTCCCGCTGTTTCTGAGGGATAAGCACTGAGTGCAATAACATCTTCTCTTACTTTTTTTGTCAAATAGGGAAGTAACCTAGCCTGCTCTTTACCATCTAGCTTTTGATAAAAATCAGCCCTATGACCAGAAGGCATATGAGAAAATATATTCGCAAAATCTTTTTTATCTGCCAGCCGATATAGGATTGATTGATATTCTTCATCAAATTCAGCAAATATAGCCCCCTGGGTAGTAACTGACAATTTGGTTAGAAGTCCTAAGGTCTTAGTAGGTGACAACTGAGCTAAGAAGTCAGCCACTTCTACTACAGGTGCAGCTTGTAGCGCATGAATTAATTCTTCTTCTTTTTGAGGAACTAATAATCCTTGCCAATGTTCTTTTTGTATTAACTCAGCTACATTGTTCATAAGGTACTCCTGCTTATAGGCTTACTCAATAAAAATAGAACTTGCTTGCCTAATTTTTGCGAATTATTGCTATTATTTGCTATGCCTAAATAAAACCATCACTTAATTATTTATTATATAGGCTTACTTAAGTAGTAGGTAGTACAAAATTATCTAAGATAATTGATCAATTAAACAACTCTTTTAAATTTAATTTAATAAATAACATATGATGTTGCACCACTTAAGCATAATCTAAGCATTTCCTTACAAATATTTAGCAATCTAGCAATATTTTAAAATTAAATAAGGAAGGATTGATCAGTTTTTTTAAATACTCCAATGGACTGTCAGGAAAGGTTCTTGACAGCACATGAGAATTGTAGTGCCTGGGCTGGGGACCTGATACACACTTACTGACGAACCTAGAGGACTCAAGGCGACGGTTTTGCAAAAAGTCTATTCTCTCAAGAACACAATATTTGCTTGATTATATGGTAAGTAGGAGGAGTATAAACTAGCTAATTAAAGAATTTTTTAAGAAAATCTAGTATCATTTGACGTATGACACTGTTTACTAAGAATGCTAAAGTAATAGAAATCAATAATCCTATAAACGCATGATTTACATCTCTTTTAATAAACTTGATACTTTGTTGGAGCATCTTTTTTCTCTTACTAAGATTTTTTCTAGCAAAGCTAATCGCGATTTCCCTCCCTCCTAACAGTCCAATAAATACCCATGTCGTGCTCATAGGGATATTATTTACATTTTTGAAATAGAAAAGAATGAGCATATACACGAGATTCACCAACATAGCTGCCCTGACATCTGTAATACCTGATTTCTCATTAACTAATTTTTGCATTTTATCGCCACGGAGATAGAACAATACACCTATTCCAAAAAATATAAATCCGATAAACAATAAGAGTTCCCATACATTTAATTTGCGTGGTAAGAAGACCGCAATATTCGAGGCATCTTGCATAATCCAGACCGACCATAATAACCCACTAACTATCCACTGAAATACGATCCATCCTTTCCAGGGTTTTGCTTTAAAATAATTCCCAACTATTTTAGAGAAGGCATACCAGAAGATAATAGCCACACAAAAAGCAATGATATACCCATAAAAACTTTTTTGTAGTACATGGTAAATAGCGATTGGTTCAGTAGCAAATACATTTAAAAGCAAGAAGGACGTAGATACTGGAATCCGTAAATGTGTTAAAATTAATAGAACAATAGGTGCAAACAATTGTAAGAATTTGAAGTTTGTAGGAGCTTCAGAGAATCCTTTTTCAGTGAGTCTTTGATAACTTACATCCCCTCCATAAACTACCCAACTATATGTTACTGTACCTACGAAGATAAGACCTATAAATAACCATAAATACCACCACTTCTTGTTTGTATTAGAAGCGATAAACGTTCCTATCGTCTGAATACTATCATTAGCAATTGCTGAATAACTGGCTAACATAAAACCAAACCATCTAGCAAGCATTGGATAAGGAGTTATAATCGCACTGATAATCAAAAGGAATAGAATGATGATTAAAAACTCCCTCTTTTTTTTAGTAATATCGAAAAGTTGGTACATGAGATAGGACAACCTACTTTGTCCCAATCGATTGTCGAAAATTTGCCTTTTGGGATGGCTGATTTCCACTGTAGAATTAGCAGTTTTATTGGGCTTATCCATAAGTATTAGTTAGATTCAGCAAAATGATATGAAAAAAGCTAGAAGAGTATGGTTTTAAGATTGCTGAGGCAAAGTCCATATTACAGCTCTTGTTGTTTATATAGTTTATAATACAGCCCCTTGGCTACCAACAGTTCTTCGTGTGAACCTTGTTCAATTACCTTACCCGCTTCTAGGACTAAAACTTTATTGACCAGGCTAGCAACAGATATTCTATGGGAAATAATAATCGTAGTTCTGCCCTGCATAACTTCCCTTAGATTTTCTAAAATATCATATTCTGTTTTTGCATCTATAGCCGATAAACTATCATCTAATATTAATAAATGTGGATTTCTAATGAGTGCTCGTGCAATAGCTATCCGCTGCTTTTGTCCACCAGAAAGTGTAACCCCCCGTTCTCCTACCAGGGTATCCATATGTTTAGGGAAATGCTGTAATGTGGCAGATAAACCAGCACGTTTTACCGCTAATTCTAGTTCTGATTTTTTAGCATCTTTTTTACCAAAAGCAATGTTATTTTTAATCGTATCTGGGAAAAGAAATACATCCTGAGGTACATAGCCTATTTGTTCCCTTAATGAAGCAATATGGTAAGCCTGAATGGGTATATCATCTATCGTTATCTCTCCCTTATCTATATCATAAAGACGTGTTAATAGGGTAGCAATAGTACTTTTCCCAGAACCAGTGGTACCTAGAATAGCAATAGATTCTCCCGCACGTATCTCCAATGAAATGTCATCCAATGCTTTGATCCCCGTATCGGGATAAACAAAGCTAACTGCTTTGAAATTAATTTTACCTTCAATATTCTTTATTAAATTTTGTGTAGAGGTAATCGTATTTTTTTCCTGAAGAAGCTGATTAATTCGCTTCTGAGAGGCAGCAGCCTTTTGCACAAAATTGGTCACTAGGCTAATGGTAATGATAGGCCAGGTAACCAGATGCATATACATCACAAACTCAGCAATATTACCAATAGTAATATTTCCCTTTATGACTTCTTTACCACCTACAAAGACTGTTAGTATAATTCCTAGACTATTTATGCCAATAGCTAATGGGGTAAAGATAGCATTTACAGTAGTAAGTTTTAATGCATACTGCTTGTAATTTTCACAGGTTTTTGAAAAATTGTTTATAAAGCTTTTCTCTCTTGAAAAAGCCTGTAAAACCTTGATGCCTGAAAAAGTTTCTTGAGCAGAAGTAGTCAAATCTGCCAACTTAGCTTGCAACTTTTCTGAACGATGGTAAAGAAAATGTTTGATGTAATATACGCTAACAGCTAAAACCGGTAGTGGGAATAAAGAATAAAAAGTAAGCTTTGGATTTATATAAATCATGTATGGTATCAATATCAAGAAAAGTACCAACGCATTAAGCCCAAAGACCATTGCAGGGCCTAGATATAACTTCACCTTATTTACATCTTCAGAAATACGTGCCATCAGATCTCCCGTGCTATTTTTTGTATAAAAGCTAAGTGGTAATGTTTGATAATGACTATAAATTTCATTTTTAAGCTCATACTCAACCCTATTAGCCGTGGTCATGATAATTTGACGCATTAAAAAAGCACACAAAGCCTTTAAAAAGGCCATAACTAAAATCAATGCACTATATATGATTAATCCTTTGAAAAGTAATTTAAAAAGTAGTTCGTGTAACCCATTCGTCTTAAAGATTGGATACGTGTCTAATGTGTTTTTGACAAAATCAAAAGCATTTTTTGTCAGGCGGGCAGGTATAATCGAGAATATATGAGTTCCAACTACGAAAATTATACCAAGTAGAAAGCGATACTTGTATTTACGTAAGTACTTGTTAAGATAATACAGTTCACTCACAGTATAAAAGAGGAGTATTTATGAAAAATCAGCTAATTTGTCTTAGCAAAACAACACAAACCTTAGATAGTTTCAAAATATATTATAAGAAATAATTGAGACCCCAGGTTTCTTGAAATTCTTAGAGGCCTTTCTGAAAAGCTAATTTTAGAAGCCAGCTTAATTAGGAGCTGTTAAATTTCTTTAGACTAGTTGATAATCAATAATTACTACAAGGATAAAGAGCTTGTATAAGGCAAGGGCTCTTAGTAAATAAAATGGGAAAATTTGCATTTTTTGCTATATACCCCACTCTCTTACATTGATCACGCCAATTTTCGATTTTTGATAATTTTTAAATTGTGAAAAAATAAAGGCAAACGGGCTAAAAAGCGAATTAGCTTTTCCAAAATTTAGTACTTGCCATGAGTTGATCCTTGGATCATTTCTCTAGTATTACTTAAGATTATGATTAACTGAGATAAGCAGCATTTAATCAAGTTACCTATGAGTTAGTTGAGTTCTATAAGCTTCCGTTATTTTGTAAAAATTGCTTACATAAATGTTTGCTATAGTTAAATAATAGACCGCTTTAAGCTGATTTGTTCGTATATGAAAATTATACAAAGTTAATAAACATCGTGATCAATGTAAGCACTCTCTTTGTCCCCCTTTATTGTCATAGAAATTGCCTAAGCCTGTCTCTGATTCAATCGAGCTGATCGGAGTAGGGATAACAGTAATACATTGAGTCAGCAGTTTGTGTAGATATACTCCCAAATATGTCAAAATTAGGCCAGATAGAGCTTTCGCACGAAATTTTTTCTAGCTTTAAGACATTAAAAACAACAGCTCAGAAAATGCTTTTAAGATTATTATAACCCACCTGAATATTTAAAAAAATCCATTTATTTCAATCAAATGAAGATTTTATGCAAAAACCTTGATCATTTAACCCATCATCTTTAAAAATCAAGCTTTATAATTACCATCATCTTCATCCCCTCCATTATTTCTACTGTTTTGAGAATGTTGATGGTATATGTGAAGTATATGGAGATGAGGGGAGCATTCTCGGCCTTTGATGATGCCCTCTCCTGATGAAGATGAGCTCTTCTGGATGATTGATGGTGCGTCTTTATGAAACAGCATTTTTTGATGGTGTAATAATTTTAGGGCGAGTCATAATTGTAGTCGTAGTCATGGCGATTAGCCTTACATTTTGGCTTCTAGCGATCGCAGTTTGAGTATTGTATTTGCTAGTTTGCGTTGGCCTTGAATATTTCCTTGAGCAGCAGCCATTTCATACCAGATCTGAGCTGTAAAATAATCTTGGGGAACACCCAAACCACTATAATATAAATTGCCTAAGTTAATTTCAGCATTGGCATCTCCTTGAATAGCCGCCTTTAACCACCATTCTTCAGCCTTATTATAATCTTGAAGCCGTCGGAAATAAAAAGTGCCTAAGCTAGTTTGCATATTCGCATCTTCCCCACTGGCAGCTTTCTCATATAATTCTCTGGCTTTAGAAAAATTTTGCTGAACGCCGAGCCCCTCCTCATAACTAAACGCTAAATTACCATATCCACTCAAATTTCCAAGAGCAGCAGCTTGCTCATAAAATCTATTGGCCATAGAATAATTTCGTGTGACACCACAACCACTAGAATATAAATTTCCTAACCAAAGATAACCATTTGAATTTCCTTGAGCAGCTGCTTTTTCAAAACATATTTTAGCTTGATTATAGTTTTTATCATCATAAACAACTTTTCCTTTCTTATACCATGTTTGGCCATTTTCCATTTCCTCCTCCCATATTTCTCTCAAAAGGTCTACCTTAGAGACTATCACATAATCTGGTTGACCATTTCTTGCTCCTGGTATGTGAATAGGTCTATTTTGTTCCTCCAGATTTAGACGAGACGCTTGTCTTAGGTCTATATCTTTTGCTTCACATACCACCAAATCATGGCCTTCCCTAAAACTTTCATCATGTTCTATTACTTTTAATTCACCCCCTCCTTCATAAAAATTGACTAGTTCCCATCCTTCTGCCGTAAGCTTTTGTTCTACCAACTCCTTTACATCAAGGTATTCGTTGGATCCCTGAATAATATCTGGAGATCCTTCTATCCGTGAAATAGGAGAATTCGAAAAACTACTACAACCTTGTAAAGGTAAACCCAATAATAGAGTACAAACTATCAGTCTGTAAAATATTAAATAACTATAATCTTTTTTCATATTTTTTATTTTATTGTAAACCTAAAACATAGACAATGAACTTATACTAGTTAACAATTAGCTTGCTTACAAATTTTTCCTCTTAAAAACTATTAATAAGTTTTAAATGGTTCAATTTTTTAGAGAATAAATACATAATTTAAATAGAATTGTTTTAAATCTTCCATTTGTAATAGTTCCATTTTGTACTAAATAGTTATTATTAAGTTAATATGGATCCATTGATCAAAACTATAATAAATTATGTGATAGCTTTTTTAGATAGGACTTAACATTATAAAATTAACTTTGTAGCAACAAAAAAATTTATGGAAAGAACAATACGTGTTAGATTTGCGCCTAGTCCTACAGGCCCTTTACATATTGGCGGTGTGAGAACTGCATTATATAATTACCTACTTGCAAGAAAATATCAAGGTCAATTTGTATTAAGGATTGAAGACACAGACCAAAACAGGTTTGTACCAGGTGCAGAAAAATATATCCTGGACACACTTCAATGGCTCGGTATTGAACCAGATGAAGGGCCTCAGCAAGGTGGTCCATTTGGTCCTTATAGACAATCCGAAAGAAAAGATATTTATCAAGAATATGCACAACGACTGGTACAAAAAGGAAAAGCTTACTATGCTTTTGACACGCCAGAAGAGCTAGATGCGATGCGTGAACGGCTTGAGGCTGCCAAAATAGCTTCTCCACAATACAACGCCATTAGTAGAGAATGGATGAAAAACTCTTTAACGTTACCGCAAGAAGAAGTAAGTTCTAGGTTACATTCTGGAGAGCCCTATGTGGTCCGTTTTAAGATGCCGCACAAGGAAACGATCCGATTTTATGACCAGGTGCGTGGCTGGGTGAAGGTAGAAACTGCCACTTTAGACGACAAAGTATTAATCAAATCAGATGGGATGGCCACCTACCATCTGGCAAATGTAGTAGATGATTACCTCATGCAAACAACCCACGTAATCCGTGGTGAAGAATGGTTGCCTTCAGCCCCCCTTCATATATTGCTTTATCAATATTTTGGTTGGGAACAAGTCATGCCTCAATTTGTACATCTTCCTATATTACTGAAGCCGGAAGGACATGGGAAGTTAAGCAAACGTGATGCGGATATACATGGATTCCCCATATTCCCTATAGGTTGGCATGATCCTATTACTAAAAACTATACACCAGGGTTCCGAGAAAAAGGTTATCTGCCAGAAGCCTTAATCAATTTTTTAGCCCTCTTGGGCTGGAGCCCAGGAAATAATCAAGAACTTTTCAGTAAAGAAGAATTGGTCGACGCCTTTTCTATAGAAAGGATAGGAAAATCAGGAGTTAAATTTGATATTCAAAAAGCCAATTGGTTTAATCAGCAATATATACGCAAAAAGTCTGATCAAGCGTTGGCATCCTATTTAGTAGTAGAACTAGAAAAAAATCATATCCCTTATGATATACAGCAAGTTCAACGCGTTTGTCATCTGCTAAAAGAAAGGGCTACCTTCCCGCAAGATTTTTGGATAGAGGGCCAAGTTCTATTTCAGCCACCTGCTACGTATGATATAGATGCCATTCAAAAAAAATGGACACCTAGGTTGCATTATGCGCTAGAGAATTTTGTTCCAATACTCCAAAATTTAACAAGCTTTGCAGCAGATAAGATTAAAGAGGCTTTGATAACCTTTTTAAACGAACAAGAAATAAAGCTCAATGAAATGATGCCGGTTATACGAATTGCACTCATGGGTAAAACAGCAGGGCCCGACCTCATGCAAAGTATGGAAATTATAGGTCAGACAGAAGCTGTAAACCGTATCAAGGCAGCGCTTGAAACTATTGAAATTTCACGTAGTTGAGATATATGAGGTTTCTAGAACACGGCCTTCTATATAAGTTTCCCTTTTCTCTGTTAGCTGTATCCGTTTACGATGTATTTTATTTTATGTCTATCTATGGCTTGATTTTTCTAGATTACCACGCCCCTTTTAGGGGCTCGTAATGACACCTAGGGATTGTCATTGCGAACGAATGTGAAGCAATCCATCATTTTCATAGTAACTTATACTTTATTCACACTAAATTAGATCAAATATAGTTTTAATCCTGACTTCTGCCAATTAGTGCGGTTGTATGCGTTCATTTATATATATCGATTAAATTTAGCTAAAAATGCATATTTTTTTACCAACCAATTGATAAAACTATGCTTTATAGTTACTAATATAGCTGCTGATTGGTTAATCTAGGAAACTCACGTGCTGTTTTTTTGGATAACAATATCGATTTTATTTTTAGATGATACGTGGACTTGAGTCTCCACGCCTGGGTCATAAATAGCACTTAGTGCGGTTTGACCACTTGAAAAACAGCTAATACAGTGTAATATACACGATTTATTTTAGAATCCAGAATTTTGGCAGAAGTCAGGAGCACAAGCTATCAGACTATGAGTTAATTTGTAATGTACGCGTTCAGACTCCAACCAAAGAAGTATTCTGGATAAAGCTATATAGCTTGGCAAACGCATTATCTTTTCTCAAGCGATAGCTCAGATATAAGCTCAGCATTCTTTCTACATACTGGTTCCCCCATTCGGACCAAGTAAATAGTAGTTTCTTCCTATAGATCACATATTTACCTAGTTGCCGCTCTGCCAAGTTATTAGTCATGGCTATCCCCTTTTCTTTCACGAAGAGCCACATCATACTAAAACTTTTTAGCATTCTACCAATCACCCGATGCGCATGAGGAATACCTCTTATTCTTAAGATCTTCTTGAATATATACCCTATCTCCCTCTTTACTTTACTAATCCTTCTTAAATAGTAATTTTCCTTTATCAACTCTTTAATTACTGCCTTGGTTAATGTAAATATTTCTTTGGATAGGCTTACTAAGCGAGTTCCTTCGGCAGACAAGCTTGGGTTTAGACTATGGGCAAAGCGTTCAAAGTCCCTTGTTAGGTGCGACCAGCAGATTTGTCTTTTATCTGGCCAAAAGTAGTTATACACTGCATAGCGATCACTAACCACTTTCCCACTATAGCTACCTAGAGTCTCTGATAATACCTGTTGCCCTCTAGAGGTAGTCAACTTCAGTAGTGTGTCCTCTTGATTGGTGAAGACCCAGGCCCATCCCCTTTCTCCTTTATTTTTATGGCCTGTCTCATCTATATGTAAATACTCACTATTTTTTATCTTTTGTTGGATACTGATATAGCTTGACTCCAGCTGCTTGTTTACTCGTTTGGCTGTATCACAGACTAATCCTAAACTAACCGATAAGTTAAAAATTTCTTTCAGTATAGCCTGTACTTCTCGCTTAGAGTTTTGACAAAACCCATTTAAAACACAGATAATCGCCTTTGCATGAGGGCCTAATAGGTCTTTGCCCACTTCTACTGGTAAAGGTGCTACTATTTTTCGCTGACATTGAACACATCTAGCATGATAGCATCTATATTCTGTTACATAAGGCTTAATAGGCGGGAGTTCTATCCGTTGTTTAGCTGTAAAACGATTCTTTATTTTTAGGCTCCCTCCACAAGAACATAGATCAGGTTTTAGTTCAACGATTTTATCAGGTGGTTTAGGAGATGTACCCCTGATGACCAGCTTGCCCTCCTGGCTTACGATGACTTTGGTGTTTATTTTCCTTCTTTATTAGTAAAGATCCACGCCCATCCTCTTTTTCCTTTGCTCTTATGCCCTGTTTCATCTATATGTAAATACGGGCTTGTTTTGATTGCTTCTTCTATTTGTTGGTACTCTTTTATTAATTT
>Ga0209915_1000570_pt1 | contig 75876 bp, 70 predicted proteins | sample ThiBiot_750_plan_FD_183952 | JGI IMG/M metagenome (GOLD analysis project Ga0209915, IMG submission 183952) | Wastewater bioreactor microbial communities from Cape Town, South Africa - Thiocy_cont_750_plan (SPAdes) | ecosystem: Engineered > Bioreactor > Thiocyanate-remediating > Anaerobic-Aerobic... | reverse complement strand
TGCAGGGCTATCAACATGGCTTCACTCCCTGGGTGGATTGCAAGGACTCTATCAACTCCTTTAGAACGGCTCGGGCCATGAAGAGTGGATAGCGTTTAGAGTCTATGCAATCGTCCGGGATGCGACAGTTATGCAGGAGAGTTCTCTGGAGTGCTTCCTCTATCACAGTCAGTTGGCACCAGGGGCCGACACCACCTGCATCGCGGGCATCATCAAGACCGCACGCTCGTTCAACGGGTCGGCCGGGATCACGGGCATGCTGGTTTTCGACGGGGAACGTTTCTTTCAGTATGTCGAAGGGCCGGCACGGCAATTGGGTTTGCTGGTGGAGTCGATCTCGCGCGACGAAAGACATATCAACTTCACGCCGATGTTCCCGCAAACGCGCATTGATCAAAGGCGTTTCGCCAAGTGGTCCATGGCCTATGTGATTGTGGAAGATGCAGAACATCTGGGCACGATTTCCAAGCTGGAAGGCCCTGGTGCGCTGGCCAAATTGCAGGAGCTGTTGCCGCTGCTGGATGTTCAGTAATTCCTTAGGCCAAAGCGGAGCGGGATTTTCATGATGTGGGTTCACTGAGGCAGGAAATCGATGCTCACCCGTTGGACTACCGAATCCGAGAAAGAGCAACTGCTCGGACTTCAGACCGCTGAAATCCTGGACATGACCGCCAGACGGGAATTTCAGCGCATCACCCAGCTGACCAGCCAGATGTTCATGGTGCCGATTGCCATCATCACGGTTCTGGACGAGCACAGGCAATGGTTCAAGGCGCCCGTAGGTGTGGACATGGACGGCAGCCTGCGCACGGACGCCTTCTGCGACCACACCATCAGAAACGAAGGAATCATGGTGATTCCTGACACGCACCTTGACCGCAGGTTCTCAGGCAATGCGCTGGTAACCGGCCAACCGAACATCAGGTTCTATGCCGGCGTTCCCCTGATCATGAAATCCGGCCATGCCATCGGCAGCCTGTGCATCATCGATACCCGACCCAGAACCTTCTCTGAAGAGCAAGGCCGGCAACTGGCCGCCATGGCTGCGATAGTGCAGGCTCAGATCCAATACCATCACAGCATTGGAAAAGTAGACGAGGTCACGGGCTTGCAAAATCGCTCGCAGCTCCAGTGCGACCTGAACAGCCTTTGCATTGTGGCCCCGCAGGAGGCACGCAGCCTGGTATTGATGGAAGCGATCAACCATTGCAGCCTGCTGGAAATGAGCAATGCGCTGGGCTTGAATTATGTCGAGCAGCTCCTGCGTGACATTGCGAAGGCCGTCACGGACATGACGGGGCCGCACGCAACCGTGTACCACGTGGGCTTGGCCAGGTTTGCCTGGATCATCAGCGCGGGCAGGCAAGAAGATGAAGAGGCCCTGGTCAGGCAATTGCTGAAACACCTGCAAAAGCCCATCACCAGTGCCGATCTCCGGTTCGAACTTCAGCCCCGGGCAGGCGTGGTGCGGTTCCGCCTGGCCCAGGCCGAGGTCGATGATGTCATTCGCAAGGCCATGGTGTCCGTGCAGCAGGCTGGCCACAACCATCGGTCACTTCACCGCTATGAGGAGAACGAGGACAGCCGCCAGCGAAGATCCTATCGGCTATTGCGGGACTTTGGGCATGCGCTGGACAAGGGGCAGCTGCGGCTGGTGTACCAGCCCAAATTCGACAACCGCAGTTTCAGCTGCAAGGGGCTGGAGGCGCTCATCCGCTGGAAGCACCCGGAAATGGGGGAAATCCCGCCCAGCGAATTCATCCCCCTGGTGGAAGCCACGCCGTTGATCCATGGCCTGACGCGGTTCGTGATCAAAACGGCGCTGGCGCAGGTTGCGGCCTGGAAAGCGGAAAGTCTCGACCTCCAGGTCTCCATCAATGTCTCGCCGCGCAATCTGGACGAGGTCGATTTTCCGGACTACCTCAACGCCATGTGCAGTCAATATGGCGTTGCCCTGGAAAATATCGTGATCGAGTGCACCGAAAGCGATGTGCTGACAGGCCATGGCACGGTCCAGGCGCTTCAGCACATCAGAAAACTCGGAATCCAGGTCGCACTGGATGATTTTGGTGCCGCCTACTCCAATCTTGCGTCACTCAAGAATCTGCCTGCCGAGATATTGAAGATAGACCGCTCCATGGTCTGCGACGTCGATACCAATGAACGGGCGCTGGCCGTGCTCAAATCCATCATGACCATGGCCTCGGACCTTGGCTACCGCCTTGTGGCAGAAGGCGTTGACAGCGCCGAAGTCTTCGATCTGCTGGTTTCGCTGGGGTTCGATGAGATACAGGGCTACTATTTCAGCAGGCCCATGGAGGCATCGGAAATCAGGAAATTCGTCGAAGAGCGCAATCGATACGCACAGGGGAAATGAAGGGCCTTGGCCATGGCATACCGGGCGCAGACGCAGGCAATTGGCGGGACGACTGTAGGCAGTCTCCTCACCGTGGCGCTGGATCGGCTGACATGGCTTTGCTTGGTTTTCCGATCTCGCCGCTGCCGGGCTGCACTCCTAATGAGGGCTTCAAATTTTGTTTTCCAGGAGTTCTCTATGACAGGTCTCAAGACGCTGAAGATGGGTTTGATCGCAACCGCGCTGATCGCAGCCACGGCCTCGACCAGCTGGGCACAGCCCGTGGCGGGCACCACCACCTTGGGCGTGACGGCCACCGAAGTCCAGGCCGTGGCCACGGGCTGGAGCCTGAAGAAGTCCGTGCTGGGCAAGAGCGTCTACAACGAGGAAGGCAAGGCCGTGGGCAAGATCGACGACGTGATCGTCGCACCCGACAAGGCGGTCTCCTACGCCATCGTCGGCGCCGGCGGCTTCCTGGGCATGGGCAAGCATGACGTGGCCATTCCGGTGAACCAGTTCCGCGTGGAAAACAACAAGATCACGCTGCCCGGCGCCACCAAGGACGCGCTGAAGGCGCTGCCCAAATTCGAGTACGCCAAGAAGTAAGCCGGGCGCGCGCCCTGCTTCTTTGACAAGCCCTGCGTTGCAGGGCTTTTTCGTGGGCGGCCGTGCAGGACCATATGATCGCGGCGGATCAAATTCATACCAAAAAATATCCGCGAGTCAATGAAAACAATCGTCGCCGTATCCTTGGGAATATCGCTGTGCATTCAGGCATTGCCCTGCCTTGCAGACAACAGCAATGGAAAGCAGCTCTACCTGTCCAGATGCGCCATGTGCCACGGGGCAGACGCCAAGGGTACGGGCCCGCTGGCCAACAAGAGCAATCCACCCACCCCCGACCTGGCGACCGCCGCGTTCAGAAAAAGGCTCCATGACTATCCGGGCGTGATCGTCTCGTCCGTCATTCTTCGCCCCAATGGCGACCTGATTCCCAGGACCTTGCGGGAAAACGGGGTGAAGGTGCCGCCCCATGCCTGGACCGTGAAGGATTTCCGCGACCTCAATGAATACTTCAGTGGCCTGGTTGCGAAGAAGTAGCCCTATATATCGAGTTTCTGCGCGCGCATATGCTCGCGCACCGCATCGACCAGAATGCTGGCCAGCCGGTCCACGGGCGCTGGCGCATCGAGCGTGGCACGGCCCAGGATCAGATCCATGGACGGCAGGGCCGGCAGGCCCAGGGCCTGCGCATCCAGCGGCTTGACGTGCGCGGGCAGGCCGAACGGCGTGCGCACGGACAGGCCCAGGCCTGCAGCCGTGGCGGCCCAGACGGCGGACAGGCTGGCACTGTTGAAGGCATGGCGCCAGGCCATGCCCTTCTTGTCCAGCGCAGCCGTCACGATGTCCCGCAAGGGGCAAGGCGCATCGAGCATGGCCAGGGGCAGCACGTCGTCTTCCTGCGCTGCACCACTGCGCCAGCGTGCCCAGCCGGCGTCGGCCGCGTCCATGGATGCCGGGCCAATCCACTGGAGCGGCAGCCGCATGATGTGCTCCCCATGCACGCACGCGTGGTTCACGCCCGCATCCCATAGCAGGGCCAGGTCGAATTGCCCGAGGGCGATGCGCTCGCGCAGTTCATCGCTGCGGGCCACGCTGGCTTCGATGCGCACATGGGGATGGGCGCGCGCGAACTGCCCCAGCACATGGGGCAGCACGCTTTCGCCCAGGTCCTCCTGCAGGCCCAGGCGCACCAGGCCGCGCAGTTCGCTGCCGCGCACGGCCGCCACGGCGCGGTCGTTGAGTTCGAGCAGGCGCAGCGCGTAGCCGCGCAGGGTTTCTCCGGCCTCCGTCAGCACCAGCCCCCGGCCGGACTTGCGCAGCAAGGGCGTGCCGCATTGGGATTCCAGCTTCTTGAGCTGGGCGCTGACGGCCGAGGAGGAGCGGCCGAGCTTGTCCGCGGCGCGGGCGAAACTGCCCAGTTCGACGCCGGTGCAAAACGTGCGCAGCACATCCAGGTCATAGAGCACACGTGTCATTGCCAAGCCTTCATCGTGCTGAAAAACTGGATTGTAGATACGAAATTATGTGATTTTCAGGATGGTTGGGGCTGACCATACTGCCGGCCATGACCTCTTCTCCTGCCGGCCGCAGCGCCAATCCCAGCCCCTTGGCTTCCCCCCACCCGCCCCGCCACCGATGGAAGGTGCTGGCCGCTGGCGTCATCGCCAACGCCGCGTTTTCCGTGGCTTTCAGCGGCATCCCCATGACGGCCATCCTCATGCGTTCGGGCTACCAGCTGGACACGCAGACGCTGGGCCTGGCGCTGGGGCTGATGGGCCTGGGCATTGCGCTCAGCGAACTGCCCTGGGGCCTGCTGACGGACCGCTGGGGCGACCGGCCGGTGCTGCTGCTGGGCCTGTGCGGCACGGCCTTGGCCCTGGCGGCGATGGCGCTCTGGGCCTCGCCATCGCCGGACCATATCCCTTCGTTCGGCCTGCTGGCCGGCGGGCTGGTGCTGGTGGGCCTGCTGGGCGGCAGCGTCAACGGTGCCAGTGGCCGGGCCGTCATGGGCTGGTTTGCCGAAGGCGAGCGCGGCCTGGCCATGAGCATCCGCCAGACCGCCGTGCCCTTGGGCGGCGCCATTGGCGCCCCCTTGCTGACCGGCCTGGCCACGCATGCAGGCTTTGCCGCCGTCTATGGCGTGCTGGCGGCGCTGTGCCTGGCGGCGGCGGTGTTTGCAGCGCTGTGGATTCAGGAGCCACCGCATGCACCGGCCTCAGGCAAGGCCGCTGCGCCAGGCCGGGCCGGGCCATCCGCGCCAGGGCCCCTGCGCGATCGGCAAGCCTGGCGCATGGCCGCCGGCATCGGCATCCTGTGCGCCCCGCAGTTCGCCGTGCTCTCGTTCGGAACGGTGTTTCTGCATGACCATGCCCACCTGGGGCTGGGCGTGGCGGCGGCCGTCATGTCGGTCGTGCAGCTCGCCTCCATGGCCCTGCGCATCTGCAGCGGCCGCTGGACCGACAGGCGCCAGAACCGCCCGGCCTTTCTGCGCGCCTGCTGCCAGCTCACCCTGGCGTTGTTCGCGAGCATGGCGGCCCTGAGCTGGAGCAGCCATCCGGGCGCATCGGCAGTGTCGCCCGCCATGGGCCTGGTGCTGATGGTGATGCTGGGCGTGTGCGGTATCTGCGTGTCCGCCTGGCACGGCGTTGCCTACACGCAGCTGGCCGGGCTGGCCGGCGCGGCCCGCGCGGGCACGGCGCTGGGCATGGCCAATACCTCGGTGTTCGCGGTGTGCTTCCTGGTGCCGCTGGCCATTCCGCACTTGCTGTCGGCCCAGGGCTGGGGGCTGGTCTGGGCCTGCGCGGCGGCCTGCGCGGGCTGGGCCATGCATCTGTTTGCACGGGCCGGGGCGGCCGGCAACCCCGGGGCCACGCAGGGGGCGTTATTGAACGAGAATACCGGCTGTCTTCCCACGGCCTCCTCGCACCGACCATGACCATCGCCCACTGGCTTGTTTTCTGCGGCGTCTCGCTGCTGATGTGCTTCACTCCCGGCCCGGCAGTGCTGCTGGCCATCTCCAACTCGGTGGACGTGGGCGCCAGGCGAACGGCCCTGAGTTCGCTGGGCAGCTCGGTGGGCATCTTCGTGGTCTCCGGGCTGGCCATGATCGGCATGGGCACCATTCTCAGCATGTCGGCCCACGCATTTCTGGTCATGAAGGTGGCAGGCGCCATGTACCTGATCTGGCTGGGCGTCAAGCGCTGGCGCAGCAAGGACGCGCTGCTGGGCAGCGACGCCGGCCTGGCGCCTGCCCACCGGCGTGAACGCGGGAACTGGCAGCTGGTGGCGCAGGGCCTGGGCGTGTCGCTGACCAATCCCAAGGCCATCCTGTTCTTCTCCGCGCTGTTCCCGCAATTCGTCATCCCGGGCGAGCCGCTGCTCACGCAGTACCTGGTGCTGACCACCACGTTCGCGGTCTGCGCCCTGATCTCGCACGCCTGCTATGTGCTGCTGATCTCCATGATCAAGGGCCACGTGCTGGCGCACGCCAGGCTGTTCAACCGCATCGTGGGCGGCACCTTCATCGCGCTGGGCCTGGGATTGCTCAGGACGCGGCACAAGCTGGGCTGAGTGCGGGCCAGGGCTTCGCACTGGCCGTTCAACAGCTGTCGGATCAACCCGGCAAGCCCAGCCGCTCGCTCACCACCCGCTTGATCAGCTGCTCTGCAAAGCGCGTGACGCGGGTGGACGGGCGTGCGCGCGGAATGGCCAGCACCAGGCGGTTGCGCACGACGGGCGAGATGATCTGCGCGATCGACAGCTGCGACGGCGAGGCCGTGCCCTGGATGGCGCTCAGCGGCAGCACGGAGTCGCCCATGCCCCGGGCCACCAGCGAGAGCACGGTGTGCACGGAATCGACCTCGGCCAGCATGTGCAGCGGCACGCCGCGCGGCACGGTGTAGCTCTCCAGCAGCTTGCGCAGCGCGTTGGGGCCGCGCGCCATGACGAGCTTGCGCTGGGACAGCGCCGCCATGCGGACCTTGGCGGGCAGCGCATGCCTGCTGACCAGCACCAGCGGCTCGCGCAGCAGGGTCTCCGTGGTGATCTGCGGCGAGTGCGGGGGATCGAACAGCAGGGCCATGTCCACGCGCCCGGCGATCAGCCATTCGCGCAGGCTGATGCTCAGGTTCTCCTCGATGGAGATGGTGACGTCGGGGTACTGCTGCAAAAAGCCCTGCACCAGGTCTGCGGCGATGGAGCGCGCCACCCAGGGCGGCAGGCCGATGCTGATGCGCCCGCGCGGGCTGCGCAGCCGGTCCTGCATGTCCGATTCGGCCTGCGCGGCCAGCGCAAAGATGCCGGCCGCATGCTGCAGCAGCGCCTGGCCCGGCTCGGTCAGCACCACGCCGCGCCCGGTGCGCTCCAGCAGCCGCTGTCCCAGCTCCCCCTCCAGCAACAGCACCTGTCGGCTGAGGGCCGGTTGCGACAAATGCAGGGCGGCGGCGGCGCGGCTGAAGCTGCCGGCCTCGGCCACCGCAGCGAAATAGCTCAGGCGCGTCAGGTCCATGGTTCTCCTTGGCAAGGGCTTTCAGCATGCTTTTGGCTGATAGCAGGTATCAGCCAAGTCTATGCCTCATTCGCGGCAAGCCCGCCCACAATCGCCACAAGCCTTCGCTGTCGCTGCCTTGTTGCAAAGCCCCATGCCTGAACTCACCTACGCCCTGTCCCCCTCCAAGCCCGCGCTGCAGCTGCCTGCGGGCGCCTGCGATACCCATGTGCATGTGTTCGGTCCCGGCACCCAGTTTCCCTATGCGGCCGGGCGCAGCTTCACCCCGGCGGACGCGGGCAAGCACACGCTGTTTGCACTGCACCGCCACCTGGGCGTGTCGCGCTGCGTGATCGTGCAGTCCGCCTGCCACGGCCTGGACAACAGTGCGGTGCAGGACGCGATTGCCGCCGGTGGCGGCAACTACCTGGGCGTGGCGCTGGTGGCCGCCGATGTGTCCGATGGCGAGCTGGCGCGGCTGGCGGATGCGGGGTTCCGGGGCGTGCGCTTCAACTTCATGCGGCACCTGGCCGGCGCCCGCATTGAAGACGTTCTGGCGCTGACCCCGCGCCTGGCCGCGGCAGGCCTGCATCTGCAGGTGCATTTCGAAAGCAGCCTGGTGCATACGGTGGGCCGGCAGTTGCAGGCCAGTGCCGTGCCCGTGGTGATCGACCACATGGGGCGCGTGGATGCGCGCCTGGGCGCAGGGCATGCAGATTTCCAGGCGCTGATGCAGCTGCTGGCCGACCAGCCGCAGTTCCACGTCAAGGTCAGCGGCGTGGACCGCATCGACAGCCAGCCGCCCTATGCCCAGGGCAAGCCGCTGGCGCGCCTGCTGGTGGAGCGCTTTCCCACGCAGTGCCTGTGGGGCACGGACTGGCCCCACCCCAACCACACGCACGTGCCCGACGACGGCCTGCTGGTCGATGCGCTGGCCGACATCGCGCCCACGCCAGCGCTGCGGCAGGCCCTGCTGGTGGACAACCCGCAGCGGCTGTACCGGTTCTGAGGACCGCAGACGGCGCCCGTCGCCTGTGGCTCATCGCCCGTCGCCCTGCCCACAGATACCCATAAAAGGAGACATCCATGACAAGCATCCCTTCCACCCGCCGCAGGCGCTGCCTGTCCATGGCGCTGGCGGCCCTGGCGCCCCTCGCTGCCCTGGTTTGCGCCGCATGGCCCGCGCTTGCGCCCGCGCAGCCGCAGATGACGCGCATCGTCGTGGCCTTTCCGCCGGGCGGCCCGGTGGACTTCGTGGCGCGCACGCTGGCCGAGCAATTGGGCAAGGAGCTGGGCAGCATCGTCGTGGTCGAGAACAAGGCCGGTGCCAACGGCGCCATTGCGGCCGAATACGTATCGCGCGCACAGCCGGACACGCGCACGCTGTGGCTGACCAGCGTGGGCGCCGTGGCCATCAACCCGGCGCTGTACCCCAAGCTCGGCTACAAGCCGGCCACCGACCTCGCACCGGTGTCGCTGGTAGTCAGCAACGTGGAGATGCTGGTGGTCAACGCCAAGGCGCCCTACGGCAACGGCGCGCAGTTCGTGGCAGCCGCACGCCAGGCCCGTACACCGCTGACCATGGCCTCGTCCGGCACGGGCAGCGTGCCGCACCTGGCCATGGAATTGCTCAAAGAGCATGCGGGCATCCAGCTCGCCCACATTCCCTACAAGGGCGCCGCGCCCGCCATCACGGATGTGGTGGCGGGCCATGTCGATGGTTTCTTTGGCGACATTCCCGGGCTGATCGGACAGATCTCCGCCGGCAAGCTCAAGCCCGTTGCCATTGCCGCCAGCCGGCGCCACCCGCGCTTTCCCGAGGTCAGGACCTTTGCCGAGATCGGCATCACCGGCGTGGATTCGGACAACTGGTACGCCCTGTTCGCCCCCAAGGGCACGCCAGCGGCCGAGACCGAAAAAATGAGCCAGGCCGTGCAGCGGGCGCTGAACACGCCCTCGGTCAAAAGCCGCCTGGAAGCCTCTGGCACTGAAGTCGTGGGCAGCACGCCGGCCGAGCTGGCCAGGGCGCTGCAGGCCGACACCCTCAAATGGAGCCGCGTGGTACGCGCCAACGGCATCACCCCCGACTGAAGCGAGCCCCCATGAGAATCCAACCCGTACTCCCCGGAACCCGCCCCGAACTGGCGGCTGTGGAATCGCGCATCCTGGCCGAACGCGGCCGCATTTCCGAGCTGTACCAGGTGCTGCTCAACAGCCCGCCCATCGCCCACGGATGGGAGCAGATGCTGTCGGCCGTGCGCAATCGCAGCAGCCTGGATGCAGGGCTGCGCGAGCTGGTCATCCTGCGCGTGGCCGTGCTCAACGGCGCGCCCTATGAATTCAATGCCCATGTACCCCATGCCCACAAGGCGGGCAAGAGCGATGCGGCCATCGAGGCGACCCGCAGCATCCCCTGCGCCGCGGATGCGCCGTGGACCGAGCAAGAGCACCTTGCCATCCGCCTGACCGATGCCATGACGCGCGACATCACCGTCGCCGACGCGCTGTTCGCCCAGGTGCAGGCCCGCTTCAGCGCGCAGGAACAGGTGGACCTGGTGGCCACCATCGCGGCCTACAACATGGTCTCGCGCTTTCTCACCGCATTCCATATCGGGCACTGAAGGCATGGCTGATTCCCGCATACCTGCCGACTGCCTGCTGCTGCAATGGACGATGGCAGCGCCCTGCCTGGCAAGCGCCAAGGCATTCGCAAGAAGCGCCTACGGTCCTGCGTTTGGCGACGCCCTCACCCAGGCGGCAGGCCTGGGCGTGCGCCTGACCGTCCAGCGATTCGCCTGGTCGGCCAGCACGGGGCGCATCTACGTCTATGTGGAGCTGCCGGGCCGCATGGGCGTCTCGCGGCCTGCAGTGCTTGCCGTGCAGGCGGCGGCGCAGGCCATGCTGCCGGCCGCATCAAACCTTGCGGCGTCCAGGCTGACGCTGGCCTTCGACCGGCCCGGCGCCTCGCACGGGCAGCAGCGCCATGCCCACTACACGGTGGAGATGGACCCGGCCGAAGGCTGGGCGCCCGAGATCTTTCGCTGGTACGACCAAGAACACATGCCGGGCCTGGCCGCCGTGCAGGGCAACATCCATTCACGCCGCTACCTGAACCACGACGGCGGCCCGCTGTCCCTGGCCTGCTATGACCTGCAAAACCCCGAGGTGCTGGGCTGCCCGGCCTGGCTGCAGGTGCGCGCCACGGCCTGGAGCGACATCACGCGGCCGCATTTCACGCACACCGTGCGCACCATGTTCGCGACCGTGGACGCGGGGGATGGGGCCTGGCCGCCCTATTGAACGCCCTATTGAGCGCCCTGCCCGGGAATCAGCAGCAGCTTGCCCACGCTCTGGCCCGACTCCATGCGCCGGTGCGCCTGCGCGGCCTCGGCCAGCGGCCAGGTGCTGTCGATCACGGGGCGGATGGTGCCGGCCGCCAGCGCGGGCAGCCAGCGCTGGGCAAAGCGCCGGACCATGGCCTGCTTGACTTCGGGCGGGCGCGACTTCATCACCGTGCCGAAGATCCTCAGGTGCCTGTACAGCAGCACATCCATGGGCACGGCCGCCGCCAGCGCGCCGCCCAGCAGGCCCACGCAGACCATGCGCCCGCCCATGGCCATCGAGCGCAGGTTGCGCTCCAGATACGGGGCGCCGATGAAGTCCACCACCACATCCACACCCTGGCCGCCGGTCTGCTCGGCCACCACGGCCTGGAAGTCTTCGCTGCGGTAGTCGATGAACACGTCGGCGCCAAGGCCCATGACAGCCGCCCGCTTGTCGCCGCTGGCCGTGGCGAACACGCGCGCCCCGGCCGCATGCGCCAGCTGCACCGCCGCCGAGCCCACGCCGCTGCCGGCCGCGTGGATGAGCACGGCTTCGCCAGGCTGCAGTTGGGCCAGGTGGAACAGCGCCTCATGCGCAGTCACGAAGACTTCGGCCACCGCGCCGGCATCCGTCAGCGAAAGGCCCTCGGGCACATGCATGGCCATGCGGTGGTCGATGCGCGACAGCTCGGCATAGGCGCCGCCGCCCACGATGCCCATGACACGGTCGCCCACGGCGAAGCCCTGCACCTCGGCGCCCACTTGCACCACCGTGCCGGCGATCTCCAGGCCCATGAGGTCGGATTCGCCAAAGTGGGCGCGGCCATAGGCGCCCTTGCGGTGCGAGACATCGGCACGGTTCACGCCGATGGAGGCATTGCGCACCAGAAGGTCATGGGGCCGGACTTCGGGCCGGGCCACGTCGCGGGCCACGAGCACTTCGGGGCCGCCGAAATCGTCGAAAACAATGGCTTGCATGCGGGCGTCGTCATTCATGGCGAAAGAGTGTCCAAAAACAGGTTGAAGAAACGAATGCCCCGAGCTTACGACTGCCGCCAGCCGCTCGAACGCAGCGATTTCGCTCTACAGTGCTGCAAATCTGCATCACGCCAACCGCCATGAACTGGGATGACACCCGCATCTTTCTCGCCCTGACACGCGCCCCTTCCCTGCGCGCGGCCGCACGCATCCTGGGCGTGGACCAGGCCACCGTGGGCCGGCGCCTGAATGCGCTGGAGGCCGAGCTGGGCAGCAAGCTCTTCCTGCGCGCCAGGGACGGCTACCTGCTGACCGCCGCCGGCGAGGCCGCACTGGGCGCGGCGCGACGCATGGAGGGCGCGGCGCTGGACCTGCGCACGCGCATCGAAGGCCTGGACGACAGCCCGGCCGGCTTGGTGCGCGTGACCAGCACCGACTCGATTGCCACCGAATTCCTGCTGCCCGCCATCGAGCGCCTGCAGCAGCGCTGGCCCGGCATCCGCGTGGACCTGGAGGTGTCCACCCAGATGCTCAACCTGGGCCGCCGCCAGGCCGACATCGCGTTTCGCAACGTCCGCCCCGAGGCGCCAGAGCTGGTGGTGCGCCGCGTGGCGGCATGGCCGGTAGGACTGTTTGCGAGTGCCGCCTATGTGGCGCGCTTTGGCGAGCCCGTGGCCGAGGACGAACTGCGCGGCCACCACCTCGTGGTCTACGGTCCCTTCCTGGAGCAGCGGCCCGTTCCCACCATGGTGGACGTGCCCGCACGCCAGGCCAGGATCGCCATGGCCGCCAACTCCAGCCTGCTGGTGCGCAAGGCCGTGGCGGCCGGCATAGGCCTGGGCGAAATGCCCGTGAGCATGGGCGAGCGCGAAGGCCTGCTGCGCATCTGGCCGCAGCGCCAGCGCTCGGACGACTACGAGGTCTGGCAGGTCATGCACCCCGACCTGCAGCGCACGGCCCGGGTGCGCGTCACGGCCGAGTTCCTGGCCCAGGCGCTGGGCGCGGAGCCTGCGTGATGCCGAGCTTGTCCAGGGCGGCGGCAATCACGGCGGCAGGGATGCAGGCATGCAGCGGGAGCCGATGATCGGCAGAACCTGCGCCAGCGCACCGGACAGGCTGCCCGGTGGCCACCGGCTTCGCCTTCAGTCTTTGGAAGCAGGCCTGGGCCTGTCCTTGCGCAGCATCTCCAGATAGAGCGCCTCCACCTTCTCGCGCGCCCAGGGCGTCTTGCGCAGGAACTTCAGGCTGGAGCTGACGCTGGGGTCCAGCGCAAAGCAGCGCACCGGAACCTGCCGCGCAAGCCCGGCCCAGCCGTAGCGGGCCTCCAGGGCAAGGACGATGGCTTCGAGCGTGACGCCGTGCAGCGGATTGCGGGGCTGGGCGGCGGGAGGCGGGGTTTCTTGCATGGCGCGATTTTCGCCCGCCTTTGCAGTGCTGCGGACCGCAGCTTTATTTGTAATTACATGCAACCACGCCGTAAGTTTCTGTAGCATTGTGGCGTTCCTGGCCTTCTGCTGCACTCCCCGACCATGCCCGCCCTGTCCCTTCGCCAGAAACTGCTGGCACCGCTGGTTTTCTGCCTTCTCGCGCTGCTTGCGCTCACCCTCTTCAACGCCTACCAGGCACGCGACAAGGCCTACGAGGCCCGGCAGCAGGCGCTGCGCGACTTCGTCGATGCGGGCGACAGCCTGATTGCGGCGATTGCCGCCGAGGCCAAGGCCGGCAAGCTGACAGAGGAAGAAGCCAAGGCCACCGCCATTGCCCGCGTGGGCCAGTTGCGCTATGCAGGCGGCGCAGGCTACATCACCAGCATCACCACGGATTCCGTGGTGCTGAACAATCCCGCAAGCCCGGGCATCAACGGCAAGAACATGGGCGGCTTCCAGGATGCCAAGGGCAACTACCTGTACCGCAACATTGCCGCCGTGGGCGCATCGGCCCAGGGCAGCGGCTACCTCACGTACTGGTGGCCCCGCCCCGGCGCCAAGGAGCCCAGCGAGAAGCTGGCCTATGCCAGGCGCTCCACGGCCTGGAACTGGGACCTGATCGCTGGCGACTATGTGGACGACATCCAGCAGGCCTTTGTCGCCACCATCACCAAGTCGGTGGCGGCGCTGGCCGTGCTGGGCGCACTGCTGTCCCTGATTGCGTGGCTGGCCACGCGCAGCGTGCTCAATGCCATTGGCGGCGAGCCGGCGGTGGCGGCCGAGATTGCCAACCGCATCGCCTCGGGCGACCTGTCGCAGTCGGGGCTGGCAGGCGCAGCCCAGGCCCCCGAAGGCAGCGTGATCGCCGCCGTGCAGCGCATGAGCGAGCAGCTGCGCCAGCTGGTGACGCGCATCCATGAAACGGCCGGCGTCATCCACCGCTCGGCCGGCGAGATCGCCACGGGCAGCGTGGACCTGTCGCAGCGCACGGAGCGCCAGGCCAGTTCGCTGGAAGAAACCGCCGCCTCCATGGAGCAGCTCACGGCCACCGTGCACCAGAACGCCGAGAACGCCCAGCACGCCAGCCAGATCGCCTCGGGCGCCTGTTCCGTGGCCGAGCGCGGCGGCTCCGTGGTGGACCAGGTGGTGGCCACCATGGGCGAGATCAACAGCTCCTCGCGCCGCGTGGTGGACATCATCGGCGTGATCGACGGCATTGCCTTCCAGACCAATATCCTCGCGCTGAATGCGGCCGTGGAAGCGGCGCGCGCGGGCGAGCACGGGCGCGGCTTTGCCGTGGTGGCGGGCGAGGTGCGCACGCTGGCACAGCGCAGCGCCTCGGCCGCGCGCGAGATCAAGACGCTGATCCAGACCTCGGTGGAAAGCGTGGACGCCGGCGCCACCCTGGTGGACCAGGCCGGCCAGACCATGCGCGAGGTGGTCACCACGGTGCGCAACATCACGGGCATCGTGACCGAAATCGCCTCGGCCAGCCGCGAGCAAAGCAGCGGCATCGAGCAGGTGGGCCATGCCGTGACCGACATGGACCGCGTGACCCAGCAAAACGCCGCCCTGGTCGAGCAGTCCTCGGCTGCCACGCAGGTGCTGCAGGAAGAATCGGAGAAGCTGTCGCGCCTGACGGCTTCGTTCAAACTCTAGAGCCGGCTCTGCCCTCCCTGCCTCCCCTTTCCTTTCCTCCCCTTCTTCCATCCCCATGATCACCTGCTACCTGCGCTACATCATCGACCCGTTCAAGGCCAAGGAATTCGAGCACTACGGCAAGACCTGGATTCCGCTGGTCGAGAAGTTCGGCGGCAAGCACCACGGCTACTTCCTGCCGTCCGAAGGTGCCAACAATGTGGCGCTGGCCATGTTCAGCTTTCCCAGCATGGCGCTGTACGAGGAGTACCGCATCAAGTCCATGCAGGACCCCGAATGCCAGGCGGCCTTCCGCTACGCGGAGGACACGCGCTGCATCCTCAGCTACGAGCGCAGCTTCATGCGCCCCGTGTTCGGCTGAATCTGCCCGGCGCCGCAGCCGCCCGTCGAACCGGGCAAGCGGGCAAGCGCTGGCGGCTCGACAAATCCGGCGCCGCGTCTGAACGGGCCTACAGCAGAATGTCCGCCGTGGGGTACTTCCAGAAGTCGCGCAGCAGGTAGCTGATCGGCAGGTTCAGATTCGTGGAGCTGGGTGGAATCGGCTGCAGGAACCACTTCTCGTAGATCGGGTGGATTTCGCGGCTGGTGATGATGCGCTTCATCTCTTCATCGACCAGTTTCTTGAACGCGGTATCGGCCTTCGGCAGCATGATCGCCAGGGGTTCGGTGGACAGGAACTTGCCCACCACCTTCAGGGCGCGTGGATCGGGCCGTGCAGCGGCCAGCCCGTTGAGAAGCACGTCATCCATCACGAACGCGTCGGCTTCGCCCTTCTCCACCATCTCCAGGGCCCTCGCGTGATCGGGGGCCTCCACAATGGTGATGCCCATCAGGCGCTGCCTGTTGGCCTGCGTCACCAGGGCCATCGGGCTGGTGCCCTTGGTGGAAACCAGCTTTTTGCCCTTGAGATCCTCCATCGCGTTGATGGTGCTGTCGGCCTTCACTAGCATCCGGGCGCCGGTGATGAAATGGGGAACCGTGAACGCCACGGTCTGGCGCCGCTGCGCGTTGTTCGTGGTCGAGCCGCACTCCATGTCGGCCTTGCCCTGCTCGATCACGGCCATGCGATTGGCGGGCGTGACCATCAGGAACTCCACCTTCATGTCCTTCCTGCCTGTCTGCTTGCGCACCGCCTCGGCCAGGCGAAGGCACAGATCCAGCGCATAACCGACGGGCTTGCCGCTGCGGGTGTCGATGTAGGAGAAGGGAACCGACGATTCCCGGTGCGCAATCACCAGCGCGCCACCGGCCTGGATCTTGTCCAGCACACCGGCTGCAGAGACACCGCTCAAGGCCCACAGGCCCAACGCACCCAACGCAATACCCCACTGGCGAAAGATCATCTGAGTCCTTGGCTCGCAAGCGCCGGGCGGCGCCCAGCAGGTTGTGACAGGTTATACACGTATTGTTACCAGGTGCGCAAACCTGGGCTGCTGGCGGTTTCGATGGCAGCTTGGGCACTGGCTTTTCCCCCTCCCCCGTTATGGCAGGATCACCAGCACCAGAATTACCGAGGGAACTCCCATGCTGATCAACTGCGTTGCCTACGAAAACGGGGCCAAGCTGGCGGACATTCCTGTCGCCGACATCAGCAACTACATAGAGCGGCCCGGCTGCTTCGTCTGGGTGGCGCTGGCGGACGCCACGCCGGCCGAGCTGGAGGAGATGCGCCAGGAGTTCGGCCTGCATGCCCTGGCCGTGGAGGATGCGCTGCACGGTCACCAGCGGCCCAAGCTGGAGGAGTACGGCAGCTCGCTGTTTGCCGTGATGCACCTGCTGGAGCCCGAGCCCGAGCGGCCCGGCCACTTCAACCACGGCGAGGTCGATGTCTTCGTGGGCTCCAACTACGTGCTGTCGGTGCGCAACCGCAGCAAGCGCGGTTTCCTGGGCGTGCGCGAGCGCTGCGAAAGCGAGCCCGAGCTGCTGCGCCATGGCTCGGGCTTTGTGCTGTATGCGCTGATGGATGCGGTGGTGGACCGCTACTTTCCCATCATCGACGCGCTGGAGGTGGAGCTGGAGCAGATCGAGCAGCAGATCTTCACCAAGGGCGCGGCGCGCGACAACATCAAGCAGCTGTATGAACTCAAGGGCCGCGCCATGGACCTCAAGCACGCCGTGGCTCCCCTGCTGGAAGCCGTGGGCAAGCTCAACGGCGGGCGCGTCCCCCAGATCTGCGTGGGCTCCAGGGACTACTTCCGCGATGTGATGGATCACCTGGGCCGCATCAACGCCCAGATCGACACCATGCGCGACACCGTGGGCACGGCCATCCAGGTGAACCTGTCCATGGTGTCCATCGAGGAAAACGAAGTCACCAAGCGGCTGGCAGCCTGGGCCAGTATCTTCGCCATCTGCACGGCCTTTTTCGGCGTCTGGGGCATGAACTTCGAGAACATGCCCGAACTGAAGTGGCAATACGGCTATCCGGCCGCACTGCTGTTCGTGCTGGGTGTTTGCGGCCTGCTTTACTACAAGTTCCGCAAGGCGGGGTGGCTGTAGGCGGCGGGAAGGCGAGCGGTGCCAGGGTATTCACCCAGCCGCACCGTCACAGCCGCGTCACACATCCACGCCACCATCCCAGGCGCCAACTCCTGGACGCCCGGATTCCCCACCATGTACGACGAACTTCTGCCCGACCACCATGATTCGCTGATGCAGCGCATCGAACGCGATCTGCTCGACAGCTACGACGAAGAACTGGAGATGGAGATAGACGACGCCCGCCTGGGCAGCGGTGGCGACGATCTGGACGGTGCCGACACCGTGAGCCGCCAGACCTACTTCCGCGAGCTGCTGCGCCTGCAGGGCGAGCTGGTCAAGCTGCAGGACTGGGTGCAGCACCACAAGAAGAAGGTGGTCATCCTCTTCGAGGGCCGCGATGCGGCCGGCAAGGGCGGCGTGATCAAGCGCATCACCCAGCGCCTGAACCCGCGCGTGTGCCGCGTGGCCGCCCTGCCCGCGCCCAACGACCGCGAGCGCACGCAATGGTATTTCCAGCGCTATGTCTCCCACCTGCCTGCGGGCGGCGAGATCGTTCTCTTTGACCGCAGCTGGTACAACCGCGCCGGCGTGGAGCGTGTGATGGGCTTTTGCTCCGACGAGGAGTACGAGGAATTCTTCCGCTCCGTGCCCGAGTTCGAGAAGATGCTGGTGCGCTCGGGCATCACGCTGGTGAAGTACTGGTTCTCCATCACCGACGAGGAGCAGCACCTGCGCTTTCTGGGCCGCGTGCACGACCCGCTCAAGCAGTGGAAGCTCAGTCCCATGGACTTCGAGAGCCGCCGCCGCTGGGAGGACTACACCAAGGCCAAGGAAGCCATGCTGGAGCGCACCCACATCGCCGAGGCGCCCTGGTGGCTGGTGCAGGCCGTGGACAAGAAGAAGGCGCGGCTCAACTGCATCTCCCACCTGCTGACGCAGCTGCCCTATGAAGAGATAGAGCACCCGGCCATCGTGCTGCCCGAGCGCACGCGCAACCCCGAATACACACGCAACCCCGTTCCCCAGCACATGTACGTGCCGGATCTGTACTGAGCGGCGGCCGGCAGCGGGCCGCCGGCGTTCCCGCGACCCGTCTTCTCAAGACCCGTTTCCTCACGCCTTCTGCGCCTCGCCATCCTCCACGGATGCCTCGGAGGACGCGGAGGCCTCGGATGCCTCGGACGCCTCAGGCGTCTCTGGCTCTGGCTCTGCCCCGGCGACTGCGGCCGCCTGCGGCACCTCAACAACCTCGGCCGCACGCTTGCGCCGCTCCTGCTCGAGCAGCGCGGTCAGCGCCGCGTGGATGCGCTCCAGCGTGCCGCCCGGGTTGACCCACCAGTCCGTGGACCAGATGCGCAGAATCTGCCAGCCCAGGCCGCGCAGTACCTGCTCGCGCAGCTTGTCGCGGTCGCGTGCCGTGGCCGAGCGGTGGTAGGTGGCGCCGTCGCACTCCACGCCCGCCAGGTAGCTGCCCGCATGGTCCGGGTGCACCACGCCCAGGTCCACGCGGAACGAGGATGCGCCGATCTGCGTGTGCACGCGCCAGCCCTTGCGCTCCAGCGCCTGGGCCACGCTGGCCTCGAAGGGGCTGTCGAAATCGCCCTGGCTGCCATGGTGCGACTCGGCCAGCGCGCGCGGGCCGCGCTCGGCAAATTCCAGGAAGTGCTTGAGATCGCGCACGCCCGCCGCCTGGGTGCGCGACAGGTCCATCTGCTCGCCGCGCAGGCTGGAGAAGATGCGCAGCTCCTGCCGCGCGCGCGTCACCGCCACGTTCAGCCGCCGCTCGCCGCCGTCGCGGTTGAGCGGGCCGAAGTTCATGGATACCGCGCCCGAGATATCGGGCCCGTAGGTGATGGAAAAGTACATGATGTCCCGCTCGTCGCCCTGCACGCTTTCCAGGTTCTTGACGAAGACGGGCTCCAGCAGCGCATCGGAGAAAAACGGCTCCAGCCCCGGGTCCTTGCGGCGCTCTTCGTCCAGCAAATCCTCGATCAGGCTTTGCTGCTCGGAGTTGAAGGTGACCACGCCGATGGTGGCACCCGACTGCGCAAACCCCGGCGACTTCAGCCGCGCCACCAGGTCGGCCACCAGGGCCTTGGCCTCGGGCTGGTTGATGCGGGCGCCACCCTTCTCATAGCGGCCCTGCACGGCATGGAAGCTGACGGCGCGGTCATCGGTGACGGGCGAGGGAAAGGTCACCAGCCCGCCGCCGTAGTAGCGGTGGTTGCTGAAGGCGATCAGGCTTTCATGGCGCGAGCGGTAGTGCCACGACAGGTTGCGCGTGGGCAGGCTGGCGCCCAGGCATTCGTCCAGGATGCTTTCCATGTCGCCTTCCACGCCCTGCGTGTCGTCGTCGAAGGTGTCGGAGGTGTCGGCGCGGCCGAAGAAGCTGGTGGGTGGCAGCTGCTTGGGGTCGCCGACCATGACCACCTGCCTGGCCCGCGCCATGGCGCCGATGGCGTCCCAGACGGGGATCTGCGAGGCCTCGTCGAAGATGACGATGTCGAAGTTGCTGGTCTCGGCGCTCAGGTACTGGGCAATGGACAGCGGGCTCATCAGCAGGCAGGGCGTCAGGCGCAGCACGGCCGACGGGATCTGCTCCAGCAGTTGGCGCAGCGGCAGGTGCTGGCGCTTCTTGGTGATCTCGCGCCGCAGGATGCCCCACTCGCTGTTGCGCTGGATGCTGTCGGCCGAAGGCAGGCCCGCGCACAGCCGCGCACGTATCCACTGGCGCGTGACGGAGGTGAATTCATCGTCCAGCGCGCGGAAGTCGGCAATGCGCCGCTCATGCTCGGCAGAGACGAAGCGCTTGAGCACCTCGTCCTCGTCCACGGCCAGCGCCAGCCACCAGCGCGCGTAGTTGACCTCGAAGGCCTTGGGCGCCTGGGCCGGCTCCAGGCTGCCGGACTCGATGGCGTCGGCCAGCGCACCCAGCCCGCCCGCGCGGGCCGCGGCCTGGGCATTGCGCCAGGCGCACCAGGCATGCAGGCCGCCCTGCCCGGCCAGCACGCCGCCCGCCGTGGCCGCCAGCTGCTCGGCCGTGCGCTGGGCCAGGGCACGCTGCTGCGGCTCGCCATGGGCTGCCGCCGCGCTGAAGGGGTCTATGGCCGCGTGCAGGCCGGCCAGGCTGTCCAGCAACTGCTGGCAGGCCATGCCGACCGCGGCGCCCTCGCCCAGCTCGGCGCTGCGCAAGGCCAGCACCTGGTACAGGGCCTGGCGTGCCTGGGCCAGTTCGGCCTCCTGCCAGCCCAGCCCGGTCAGCCCTGCCTGCAGCGATCCCTGCAGGCGCAGCGCATGCTCCACGGCTTGCGGGCGCGTGTCCAGGCCGTCCCAGACGCCGGGGCAGCGCAAGCGCAGATCGTCCAGCGCCAGCAGCTGTTCCTCGATGGCGCTGCGGGCCGCCAGCTGCGCATGGGCCTGCTGCAGCGCCGCGCCACAGCGGCCCTGGGCCACGGCGGCGTGCGATGCCATCAGGCCGCCGCGCCGCGTCAGTTGCAGGCGCTCGCGCTCGAAGGCCAGCGCGTCCTGCAAGGCCTGGGCATCGGTTTCCAGGCCGCGCCACAGGCCGTGGCTGGCATCGGCCAGCGGCAGGTAGCCATCGAGCTGGCGGTCGATCTGGTACAGGGCCTGCAGGCGCTGCACTTCGGCCGCCCAGCGCTCGCCGCCATGGCCTTCGGCCACGGCCTCCAGTCCGTCGAGCGAGAAGGCTTTCTGCGCGCGCGCGGCCAGCAGGGCCGCATTGGCCTTCAGGGCGCTGCGCGCATGGTCGGTGCGCGTGCGGTGTCCGGACCACAGGCCGTCGGCTGCGGCGCCGGGCTGGATCTGGTCCAGTTCCTCGCGCAGGCCCCGGATGCGCACCAGGGCGGCCAGGTCATCGGCCACGCGCGGCTCGCCCGCGCCTTCGATGGTGGCCTCCAGCGCCGCGCGCACCTTGCGCCTGCCCAGCCAGGACAGCGGCCACAAGGACTTGCCGGCCCTGACCCATTCGCGCTGCAGCTGCGCCACGTTGAGCTGGCCCACGCCGGCGCCGTACTTGACGGACAGGCCCTGGCGCAGCGCCGCGATCTCGTCGATGCACTGCAGGCCGCGCTCCAGCTCGTCGCCCAGGGCCACGGGCCAGGGCGTGCCCAGTCCGGCCTGCAGGCGCCGGCGCTGCGCCAGCAGGTCCAGCGCCTGGGCCAGGCGCGCCTGCAGCTCGGCCGGCCAGGGCGCCGGAATCTGTGCGGACAGATCACCGTGCTGCGCCAGCAGCTGCAGGCCCGATTGCAGGGATTCGCCAATTCGCGCGCCGTCAGGCAGCACGCAGAAAGCCAGGTTGCGGCCTGCGGCCGCAGGCAGCGCGCGCGCGATCACGCCCAGCGCCGAGCGCGCCTGGCGCCCCAGCGCCGGCCACTCCATGCGCAGCAGCCGGCCCAGCTGCTGCGCCGCCTCGGCAAAGCCCTGGCCTGCATCGTGCAGCGCCTGGGCAGCATCCACCATCTGCTGCTGCCAGCGCACGGACCAGTCGCTGGCCTGCACCGTGGCCAGCGGCCCGTCCTTCAGATGCTGCGCGCCCACGGCCTGGGCATTGGCCTGCAGGCGGCCCGCAGTCTCGCGCAAAAGGGCCAGGCCCGCTTCGTCATGGGCCTGGGGCGTGGGCCAGTGAAATCCCAGGCGCGGCAGCTCCTGGCCACCGGCCACGGCGCCAATGGCGCGGTAGATGGTCCAGCCGTTGGCGTGGCGCCGGTGCAGGCGCTCCACATAGGCCGACAGCTGCTCGCGCAGGCGGCCGAGCTGGCTGGCCTTGGCGGCCCAGGCCTCGGCATCCACCTGGCCATGCGAGTCCCAGGATTTCTGCAACTGGCCCAGCACGTCGAGCTTGCGGCTCTTGTTGGAGTGCAGCTCCAGGCAGAACTCGCCCAGGCCCACTTCGCGCAGGCGGCGGTAGACCACGTCCAGCGCGGCGATTTTCTCGGCCACGAAGAGCACGCGCTTGTCCTCGGCCAGGCACTGCGCGATCAGGTTGGCAATGGTCTGGCTCTTGCCCGTGCCCGGCGGGCCGATGAGCACGAAGTCCTTGCCGCGCGCAGCGGCCATCACGGCCGACAGCTGCGATGAATCGGCCGGCAGCGGGCTGAAGACCTGCTGCGGCGCGAACTCCTGGTCCAGCCGCCGCGTGTCGGGAAAGGCGATCTCCGAGCGATAGGGCTCGCGCGGCGTGTCGATCAGGTGGGCGACCACGGGCGAGCTGCGCAGCTGGTCGGCGCGCTCGGCCAGGTCCTTCCACATCAGGTATTTGGCGAAGGAGAACATGGACAGCACCACGTCCTCGCTGACCTCCCAGCCGCGCACGTCCTTGATCGCCTCGCGCACGCGGGCCCAGATGCCGGTGATGTCCAGTCCGGCCTCGTCGCGCGGCAGGTCGCCTGCGGGCACGCCCAGCTCCAGCTGGAAGTCCTGGCGTAGCATCTCGACCAGCGTGGGGTTGAAGCGCGGCTCGTCCTCATGCGCCTGCAGCGTGAAGCCCGAGCGCGCGCTCTTGCGCTCCAGCGTGACGGGCAGCAGGATCAGCGGCGCGCGCACGCGCACATCGGGCTTGTCGGGCCGGCTCCAGACCAGAAAGCCCAGGGCCACGAACAAGGTGTTGGCGCCGCCTTCCTGCAGCGCGTTGCGCGCGCCGCGAAACAGCTCCACAAAGCGGCTGTCCAGCTCCAGCGGCTCCAGGTCGATGAAGACCTCGCGCCGCTGCAGCGCCTCTTCGGCGTGCGCGCCGCGCAGGTCTTCCAGGCTGCGCGCCTCGTGCAATGGCTGGCTGCGCGGGTCCTTGCCCTGCATGAGCTCGGGGCTGGGCAGCAGCTTGAGCACCTGGCCCCGGGCCAGCGTGTCCTCCAGCGCGGGCGCGGCCACCTGCAGCAGCAGCGATTTCTTGCCGGGCTTGAAGTTGAGCAGGGCATTGCGCAGCGACAGGTCCAGCAGCCGGCGCTGCCAGCGCGCCAGCCTGTCCTTGGGATCGAGCTGGGAGGTGGGCACTTCGCGTGTCTGCGCCTGCGCCAGGAGTTCGGGCGGCGGCTCCACGGTGAGCCGTGGCTCGGCCTGTCCTTCGCCGGCCTCGGGCGCGGCGTCCTGCGGCTGGGCCAGCGCCAGCGGGCGGATGCGCTGCATGCGCGCGCGCCGAACGTCCACCAGCAGCTCGAACTGGTCCTCATGCTCTTCGGCCAGCTGGCGCGCGCCCTGGGCAATGGCCTGGCTGAAGGCCACGGCCTGGCCCTGCGCGGCCAGCGTGGTCTCGAAGACCACCAGCTCCTGCAGCTTGAGCCGCTTGCGCACGGCCGTGATGTCATCGACCACGGCGGTCGAGAATTCCTGCCTGCCCAACCACAGGCCCACGAAGGCATGGCCGCGCGTGAAAACCAGCAGCGGGTTCAGGTGCGCCTGCTCCAGGCAGGAGGCGAACAGCAGCGTCAGGTCCAGGCAGGTGGCCAGGCCCGCATCCAGCACCTGGGTCGCGCCGCGTATCTTCTGGCCCGCATGCTCGAAGCTGGCCGGCGGCAGCGCGTAGTTGAGTTTCTTCTGGAGCACGGAAGTCCAGATGGCCGAGGCCAGTTCCCAGGCCCGCTGCGGCCCCTGTTCATAGCCGTTGATGGCGCCGGACTTGCCCGCCGACTCCAGCGCCTGCGCCGCGCCCTTGAGGATGCGGTCCACGGCCGGATCGTTGGGTTGCACGAAGGCCGTCACCATCTCGGGCAAATGCCCCAGGCCGCCCCACTGGTTGCGTGCCAGCAGTTCCAGCGGGTGTTCGTGCCGGGCCAGCACCGTCTGTGCCGGCTGGCCGCTGCGCAGCTCCAGCCGCAGCACGGCAGGCTCGGCCTCGGTCAGGCGCGAGAGCAAGGCGCCGTCCAGCGCCACATCCAGGTCGGTCAGCGCATAGGTGCTGTGCGCGGCCACCGACTCCAGGCGCCAGGTGCGCGGCTTGATGAAGGCAGGCTCCGAGGCCAGGTGCAGGCTCAGCGCCTGCAGCGGCAGATCGCCCTCGTTGACGATGGCCAGCTCCAGCAGCGCGGGCACGGCGTTCTGGAAGTCGGCGAGATTGAGCTTGGCGACGGTGCCGATGCGCAGCTGCGGGGCCGTCTGCGGCGCCTGCGCGGCGGCGGGGGCGGCATCTGCGGGGGAATCTCGGCGGGGGTCTTCTGTCATGCGCGGTAGTCCTTGGCTGGCCAGCAGGCGGCGGGAACTGTCGAAATCCCGTCATATTCCTGGCCCGACGATTGTCCGCTGCGAATGGGGCGCCGTGTCCGAGATGGGCGGTTTTCAGGGGTCACTGTTTGCAAAAAATGAGAGCGAAGAGGCCTGCTGAGAACATCAATCCGCAAGCCCGGCAATCACTTCATGCACGAGCGCATCCCCGTCAGCGCCTCGAAGATCATGGCGTTGACGGCACCGTGCACGGCGGTCACGGCACGGGCAAAGCGCGCTGACCCCATCGCAAACAAGCCTGCCGCATCTGGATATGCGCAAATGCCTGGTGGACGGTCCCGGCTGCACGTGGTTGCGTAACTTTATGATTAGTCACCATATAATATGGCACCAACAACCACGGCGCACAGCGCCCATGCAAGGAAACACCATGTCCCACTATCTGGTCGAGCTCTATTCCCCCAACCCCGCCTGGCTGGCCCTGCCCGCCGCGCAGCGCCAGCAATTTCTGGAAGGGGTTGCCAGCGCCATGGGCAGCCTGGCTGCCATGGGCGTGCAGGTGCTGGCCCTGGCCGAGACCGAGAGCGGCCTGGACCAGGCCAGTCCGCACCGCTTCCTGGGCATCTGGCGCTTTCCCGATACTGCCGCGCGCGATGCCCTGCTGGCGGGCATCAAGGCCAGCGGCTGGTACGGCTACTTCGACCATGTGAACGCGGCCAGCGGCACCGGTGGCCTGGAAAGCCATCTGAAGGCGCTGGCCGAGGTCTGAGGCGGACGGGCGATGGGTGATGAATGGGTGCAGGATGGATGCTGCAGCGCCGGCGCTACGGCTGAATCGGGCAGCCCAGACGCTTGAGCGTCTCGTCGATCCATGGCGCGCTGTAGGTACCGGCAGCGATGTCGGCCACCATCTTGGCCTCAACCATCTGTTTTCCATGTGCTGCATCCAGCAGGGCCTGCGCTTGCGCATAGGGTACGCACAGCAAGCCGTCGTCATCGCCAATCATGAGGTCGCCGGGCTCGATCACCATGCCATCGATGGCGATAGGCACATTGATTTCGCCCGGGCCATCCTTGTAGGGTCCGCGGTGCGTGACGCCCGCGGCAAATACCGGGAAGCTGCCAGCACGAATCCATGCCGCGTCGCGGATCGCGCCGTTGATCACGATCCCGCCCAGTTGGCGGCGCATGGCGTCTCCGACCATGATTTCTCCGATGAGTGCGTTGGTGAGGTCGCCGCCCGCATCCACCACGATCACGTCACCTGGGCTGGCCAGTTGAAGTGCCTTGTGGAGCATGAGGTTGTCGCCCGGGCGTGTCTTGATGGTCAACGCGGGGCCGGCCATGCGCCCGCCGCCGTGCATGGGGCGCAGCCGCGCGCCGCCAGCCGTCATGCGGGCCATGCAGTCGCTGACGTTGGCTACAGGCACGTCGAGATAGCGCCTGGCAATATCCAGGCTGACAGCGCGTTGCCGCTTCAGAATTTGAAGACCGATCATGGTGTGGTGCTCAGAGTGGATGGAATGAAAGCCGTGCCGCTCAATCGAGCGTGGTGCCAGAGCTCTTGACGATGGGTGCCAGGCGTGCGCGGTCGCTGGCGTAGAGCCTGGCCATGTCCTGCGGTGTGCCGGTGATGAGTTCGGCGCCGGAGTCGGCGATCTTCCTGGCCGTGTCGGGTGCGTTCACCACCTTGTTGATGGCTTCGTTGAGCTGCCTGACGATGGCGTCGGAGGTGCCGGCCGGGGCCATCACGCCCCACACGCTGGCCAGCTCCACGCCCTTGATGCCGGATTCGGTGTAGGTCGGCACGTCGGGCAGCAGCTTGGAGCGGCTCGCGGTGGTCACGCCGATGGCGCGCACCTTGCCCGACTGGATGTGCGACAGCAGCGTGGGGATGGAGCCCATGTACATGTCGATGCGCCCGCCCAGCAGGTCGGGCATGGCCTGCGCCATGCCGCGAAACGGCACGTGGGTGAACTTCACATTCGAGCTTTTCTGCCAGGCCTCGCTGATGAGGTGCGAAATGGTGCCGGTGCCCGGCGTGGCAAAGCTCAGGCGCCCGGGTTCCTTCTTCGCCGCCTGAATGATGTCGTCCAGGGACTTGTACGGGGAATCGGCATTCACCACGAGCACGGCCGGGCCGGCTGCGACCAGGGCCACGGCGCGCAGGTCCTTGTCGGGGTTGTAGGTGAGCTTGGAGTACAGCAGCGGGTTGAGCACCACGTTGTCGGTCTGCGCCATCACCAGGGTCAGGCCGTCGGCGGGGGCCTTGGCCACCTGGTCCAGAGCCAGGTTGCCACCGGCCCCGGGCTTGTTCTCCACCACGATGGCCCACCCATGGGCCTCGGTGAGCTTGGTGCCGACCAGCCGCGTGAGGTTGTCGGTGCCGCCACCGGCCGGAAAGGGCACGATGAACCTGATGGGGCGCTGCGGATAGGTGCCCTGGGCATGGGCCGGAGCCATGGCGGCAGCGGTCAGTGCCAGCAGGCCGGCGAGGGCCAGGCGGCGTCGGGTCGGGGTCGTCATTGCGGATGTCTCCTTTGGTGGTGTCGGTTGGCGCATGGGTACGTTGATCAGGCTTGGCTGGCGAGCACGTGGCTGCCCAGCCAATCGATGGCCTCGTCGGTGGAGGTGCCGGTGAAGGGCTGCACCGCATGCGCCCGGGCCGTGTCGGCGAACAGCGCCTCGACGGCGGTCAAGGCGATGGGCGTCAGGCCGTTGCGGGCCATCTGCTGCCGGGCCTCGGCCACCTCGTTGCGGCGGCGTGCGGAATGCGGGATGTGCGTGCGCACCATGGACTCCATCAGCGTGCGCAACGGTGTCTCGTCGATGTCCTGCAGCACGGCATGCAGTTGCTCGCGCAGGCCCATCTGCTGGGCCGTCACCAGGCACTCCACGGCCAGCGCCTCGGCCCCCTTGGTGTAGATGCTGCGCAGGAGCTTGAGCGCGGCGGCCTCGCCCGGCTGTCCGCCCACCACGCGAACGGAGCCGCCAAAGGGCAAGAACAATTCCTGTACAAAACCGGCCTTGCCACCGGCCACGAGCAGCGGCGTCTTGCTGCCGCCCAGGTTGACCGCGCCGGTGATAGCCACATCCACGAAGTGCACCGCCCTGCCCTGGGCGACGCGCCGGGCCAGCTCGCCGCATTCGCGCATCTCCTGCGGGTCGGCCGTGGTCATGTCCACATAGACCACGCCATCGCGCAGATGGGGCAGGCAGGCCTCGAACAGGCTGCGCGCCACGGTGCCGAACACGGCGCTCACCACCACGTCGGCCTCGGCCAGCCAGGCGCCGGGCGCGGCATGCACCTGCGCGCCAGCGGCCTGCACGGCGTCGGCCACCGCAGCGTTGGGCTGCAGCTCGCACAGGCCCACCAGGCTGTGCCCCTGCTCCAAAAAGGCCTGCATGTAGCAGGCGCCGACCATTCCACCACCCAGTATTGCGAACTTCATAAAAATACAAATTTAAAACATTTATCGCAGTCTACGGAGCGCATCTCCTTTTTCTTCCTAGAGATTTCCCGTAGAACTTCGAATATTTGTACTTGTTTTGTATTTTTCGGAATAAAGCGAAGCGAAACGGGTCCCTCAGCCGTCACCTAGAATCGGCGCACCACTCCCATCCACTTGGTGCAAACACAGTGCAAAACGTGAAAGACAAGGCGTACGAGGTTCTGCGGCAGCGGCTCATCGGCGGCCACTACCGACCCGGCGAACAGCTCAAGGAGGAGCCCATTGCCCGCGACCTGGGACTGAGCCGCACACCGGTGCGCAATGCGCTGCACCGCCTGGTGGAAGATGGCCTGGCCACCGATGGCGCGGGCCAGGGTATCCGCGTGTCGGAGTGGAGCGACTGGGATGTGGAGGAGACCTTCCAGCTGCGCATGCTGCTGGAGCCGTACGCCTCGTTCCTCGCGGCCACGCGCGGCGGCGAGGGGCTGGCCGATGAGCTGGAGGCCAGCAACCAGCGCATGGAGGCCGGCATTGCCGCTGGCCACGACGGCATTGGCGAGGTGCAGTCAGCCAACCGGGATTTTCACCACGCGCTGATCGAGGCATCGGGCTCGCCGCGCCTCAAGACCATGCTGGCGACGATGATCGACATGCCGATCATCAAGCGGTCGTTCTACATCTACACGCCCGAAGAGCTGGTGCAAAGCCTGCACCACCACTGCGACCTGGTGATCGCCATACGTGCCAGGGATGGGGAGCTGGCACGCCAGGTGATGCAGCTGCACCTGCGCATGTCCTACCACCGGTTCATGAAGCATCGGGGTGAATACCGCGCGGATGCATGAGCGGTGTCATGACCGGGGCTGAACCCTTTGCGCTGCCCCCACCCGGTACAGCCGCGGCAGCCAGACAAAGGCGATGAGGACCAGCACAACGCCCGCCAGCGCCATGGGCAGCACCATCGGCCAGGCACCGTGGCGCATCGTCGGATCGACAAATTGCGCCGCCAGCTGGCCGGCGCAGAAGGCCACGCACATGATCGCGAAGCCCGAACACGACACGGCCCGCCCGGCCAGCTGCGGCGGCAGGCCCCCCACCGCGCCCGCCTGGCCGCAAGGCTGGTGCAGGCCATGGCCCAGCGCATACACCGCGTGCCCTAGCAACAATGGAACGGGCGAGGCCGGCGCCAGCACGCAGCCGGCGATCTGGATGCACGGCCCCAGCAGACTGAGCGAAGCGCCCAGCTGCACCGTGCGCACCGGCCCGTGGCGCGACAGCAGGCGCCGGCACCATGTGATGCCGAGGATGTAGACCAGCGAGCCGCCCGCTGGAATCCAGCCGTAGAGCACGGGCGACAGGCCGAACAGGTCGACGTACACCATCGGCGACAGCAGCAAAAAGCAGAAGATGCCGCCGTAGGTGGTTGCGGCCAGTGCCGTCCAGGCGCAAAAGCCGGGGTCGGCGATCACCTGGCGCACACCGCCAGCGGATACGGATACGGGTACGGATGCGAGGACCGGGGCAGACTCCGCCGGCGCTTGCCGCGTCTCGCTGAAAGTGCGCCAGCACAGTGCCAGCAAAGCCAGCGAGTAGACGCCCATCGCCACCAGCACCCAGCGCCAGCCGGTGGCCTGGACGCCCCATGCACCGGCAATCGGCGCCACCAGGGCCACCAGCCCCAGGCCCATCAGGCCGCGGGCCATGATGCGCGGCCCTTCATGGGCCGGATACAGGTCGCGCACCGCAGCCCGTGCGCACACCAGGATGGCCGCCATGGCCGCGCCCTGCACGGCGCGCCAGGCCACCAGTGCGTCCGCGCTGCCCGCCAGCGCACAGCCTGCCGCCGCTGCCGTGTAGCAGGCCAAACCCGTCAGCAGAACGGGCCGGCGCCCGAAGCGGTCGGCCAGCGGTCCGCACACCAGCTGGGCGACACCGAAGGCCAGCATGAACACGGTCAGGCTGCTGCTGGCCGAGCCCAGGTCGCGCGCGATCTCGGGCAACGCCGGCAGATAGCCATCGGTGGCGACCGGCTGCGCGGCCAGCAGCAGCGGCAGCAGCAGGAGAAAGGAAACGGAGCGGCGCGGGCCGGGATCAGCGAAGTTCATCTCAATGAAGCCTGGTCACGGCATGCGGCGCGTCGAGCGAGGGAGTTCGAAGGACGATACATGGCCAGTTGCGCGCCATGCATCCTATGCGACGGCGGACAGCACGGCCCGCAGGCCCAGCAGATAGCTGTCCGCGCCGAAGCCGCAGATCTGGCCCCGGACGATGTCGGCAAACACCGAGTGGTGGCGGAAGGGCTCGCGCGCATGGATGTTGCTCATGTGGATCTCCACCACGGGCACGGTGAGCATGGCCAGCGCGTCGCGGATGCCGTAGCTGTAGTGCGTCCAGGCGCCGGCGTTGATGAGCACGCCATCGACGCCGTCCCGAAAGCCCTGGTGGATGCGATCGCACATGGCGCCTTCGCAATTGGTCTGGAAGCTGTCCACCTCGCAGCCCAGCTGGCTGCCCAGGCTGCGCAGCGAGGCGTCGATCTCGGCCAGCGTGACCGTGCCGTACTGCGCCGGATCGCGCTGGCCGAACATGTTGTGGTTGATGCCGTGCAGCATCAGGATGGTCTTCATGGGGTGTCCTCGATTCAGGGATTCGTTCATGCCACCGGGGTCTCGACGGCGGCACCGGTACGCGCCGCCTCTGCAATGGCCTCGGTGATCTGCAGGTTGCGCAGGCCGTCGTGCACGCTGACCAGCGGCTGCGCCAGGCCGCGCGCCACCTGCGCGAAATGCGCCATCTGGCGCACCAGCGGGTCTTCGCGCTCCACGGCGGCCACATCCAGGTCGAAGGGCTCATTCCAGGAGCGCTGGCCGGCCGATGCATAGGTCTTCAGCCGCATGCTCGGTATGGCCAGCGAGCCGAAGGTGCCCGCCACCAGGTAGCAGTCTTCGTCCTCATAGCTGGCATAGGCCTTGTTCTCCTGCGAGGTCTGCTCCCAGCTGCGCGCGCTGGCGGCCGTGTCCGAAAGCACAAAGCTGCCCAGCGCACCGCTGGCAAAGCGCAGGTTGATGGCCACCGTGTCTTCCACGGCAAAACCGCGCGTGGCATGCGAGGCGAAGGCCTGCACGGCCACGATGTCGCCGCACAGCATGCGCAGGTTGTGGACCTCGTGGATCATGTTGAGCAGGATGGGGCCGCCCCCGGCCTCGCGGCGCCAGGGGCCTTCCTCGAAATAGGCGTCCGGCTTGTAGAACAGGGCCGCGCCGGTCACGGCCACCAGGCGGCCCAGCCGCCCCTGGGCGATGAGGGCCGCGGCCCGCGCCATGATCGGGCTGTGGGCGCGGTGGTGGCCCACCAGCACGCGGGCGCCGCTGCGCTCGGCCAGCGCGGCCAGGCGCTGTGCCTCGGCCACGGTGGAGGTGACGGGCTTTTCCAGCAGGATGGGCAGGCGCGCATGCATGCACTGCGCCGCCTGCGGGGCATGCAGGCGGTTGGGCGTGGCCAGCACCACGGCGTCGGGCCTGTCATGGGCGATCAGCTCGCCCAGGTCGCGCCACAGCGGCACTCCGGCCCTTTGGGCAAGCTCCCGGGCTGCCGGCGCCGGGTCCACGATGGCGGACAGGCGGCAATCCGCCTGGGCCCCGATGGCGGCGATATGGGCCTGGCCGATCGCGCCGGCGCCGGCCACGGCAATGCGAAGCGGGTGCAGCTGTGCCATGGCATGCCCCCTCAGAAGCGGTGCAGCACGCCCAGCTGCACGCCCTTGATGGTGCGGCCGTTGACGTCGTCGGCCGATGTGAAGTTGGGCTTCATGCCGCCCGAGGCCGCCAGCCGGAAGCCCGCGTTGCGGTCGTTCTTCAACTGCTCGGCCACCGCGTAGAGCATGGTGCGCCTGGACAGGTCGTAGTAGGCCGCGACCGCGCCGCCCGATGCGCCGCGCCCGCTGTCCGAGCCATCCTGTATGCGGCCCCACAGTGCGCCCACGCGCAGCTGCGGCGTCACGCGGTAGTCGGCCGACAGCTGCCAGACGCGGTAGAAGCGGTGCACGTCGGCGTTCGTGCCCGCCACCAGCCCGCCCACATTGCCCAGCACCGTGCCCGTGTTGTTGCCCGCCGAGCCTGCCGTGCTGTTGTTGGACCGCACAAAGGCCAGCTGGACCTTGCCCTTGCCGTAGTCGTAGTTGGCGTAGAGGTTGTCGTAGCGGACCGCGTCGGTATAGGCCGCGCTCTGCGGCGCACGCGCATACAGGCCTGCATAGCCCACGCGGTAGGGGCCGTTCAGGTAGTCCAGGCCCAGCTGGTAGATGGCCTGGCGCGCTGGAGCACCGGTCTCGGCCATGGCGTAGTGGGCCTCGAACAGGAAGCCGGCCATGCGCGGCGAGGTGTAGGAGATGTCGTTGTCGAAGCGCGAGGGCACGCCGAAGTTGTTGACCATCGATCCCAACGTGCGCGAGGTGAAGTCGATGTAGTCGCCGCGCCCGAAGATCACGGTGTTCTGCCGGCCCAGCCGCACCTCGCCCCAGCCGCCGCCCAGGCCCACCCAGCTTTGGCGGTCGAAGCCGCGCGTGCTGTCGGCCTGCGTGCCGTTGTCGGCGTTGATGCCCATCTCCAGCTGGAACTTCGCGTACAGGCCACCACCCAGGTCTTCCTGACCGCGAAAGCCCAGGCGGCTGCGCAGCAGGGCACCGTCCTCCAGCGTGGTCATGGATGCGCCCGAGCTGCTGCGCATGTGGTTGATGTACTGGTCCACGCTGCCGTAGATGGTGACCGAGGACTGGGCCTGGGCGCCCGCTCCCCAGGCGCCCAGCACGGTGGCCAGGGCCAGGATGCGAAGGGCCCCGCGCTGCGGCACTCGCGGTGTCTGGTGCATTTGCTGTTGCATGGTCTTGTCTCCTTCTCTGTGAAAAATGCTTTTTCGGGCGTGGCTGCGCCCTGCCCCGGACGCATCCAGGGCCGGTTGTCTGTCGGCTGGATCAGTAGGAGATGTGGGCGGTGGCGCGCAGCTCGTCGGGCGTGGCGCTGCCGAAGCCGAAGAATTCGAGGTAGGCGGGAATCATCTCGAACAGCATGTCCGTGCCCACCTGGAAGTCGCAGCCCTTGTCGCGCACGGCGCGCAGCAGCGGCGTGAACTCGGACTTCATCACCACCTCGCCCACAAAGGCGGTGGGTGCGATGCGCTGCACATCGAACGGCAGCGGGTCATCGTCCTTCATGCCCAGCGGCGTGGCGTTGACGACCACGTCAAAGCCCCGCGGGTCCCTGGAGCCCGTGCCCACCTTCATCCTCGGGTAGTAGGCAGCGAGCCGCCCGGCCAGGGCCTGCGCGCTCTCGTCCCGCGTATCGAACAGCATCAGCTCGCCCACGCCGGCCGCCGCCAGCGAGGCGGCAATCGCCGAGCCCACGCCACCCGCCCCGGAAATCAGCACCCGCGCGCCCTGCAGCTGCCGCCCCTTGCGCAGCACGCCGCGCACAAAGCCCGCGCCGTCGAACTGGTCGCCCAGCAGCGTGCCGTCCTCGCGCCGCAGCACGGCATTGCAGGCGCCTGCAATGTGCACGGCGGGCGTGACCTCGTGCACCAGGTCCACCACGGACACCTTGTGCGGCATGGTGATCAGCGCGCCGCGCAGGTTGGTGAAACGCATGATGGCGGCAAAGTCGCCGGCGAAATGCGCCGCCTTCACGCCCATGGGCACGACGCAGGCATCAATGCCCCGGCTGTCGAACCACGGGTTGTAGATCATGGGCGACTTGAAGGTCTCGGTCGGGTCGCCGATGTGCGCGATGAGGGTGGTTTTTCCGGAAATCATTTCCTGGGGCCTTCGGATGCCTTGGGTTGCAGGATTCAGCGGCCGGACTGGGCCAGGGCCTGGTTGCGCAGGCGGTCGTACTCGGCAGCTGCCACGGGCTGCGCACCGGCCTCGCCCAGGTCTTCCATGCGCACGCGGTAGGTCTCGCGGGCGCTCCACGCGGCCAGGGCGGCCACCACGGTGATGCCGAAGGCGATCAGGCCCACGGTCAGCCAGATGTTGTGCGCACCCGGAGGCGCCACGGCCGTGAACAGCGCGGGCAGCATGGCGGTGATGGCCGTGCCCACGTTCTGCGAGATGGCCATGGCCGAGACGCGGGTGCGGGTGGGGAACAGCTCGGGGTAGAAGCTGGGGAACACCGCGTTGTAGCCCTGGTAGACCACGCCCCACATCAGGATGGACATGGCGAAGGCCAGCGGCATGTTGCGTTCGCTGATGGCGTAGAGGTAGCCGATGGCCAGCAGGCCCGACAGCAGCGCGCCGAAGATGATGGGCGGGCGCCGGCCGATGCGGTCGGACAGGTTGCCCACCATGGGGATCACCAGCACCGCGACGATGTTGCCCACCACGGGAATCCACAGGTACATGTCCTTGGCGAAGCCGATGCCGTAGGCGGGCTGCACGGCGTAGGCCGCGCCGAAGATGGTGGCCACCACGGGGATCACGTTCATCAGCGCCATGCAGACCACGCGCAGCATGTCGGGCGAATGGTGGCGGAAGGCCTCGACCACGGGCGAACGCGGACGCGCCTCGCTGCGGCCTGCGGCGGTGAAGGCCGGGGTCTCGTTGACCTCGCGGCGGATGATCCAGCCCGCGATGATGACGACGAAGCTCAGGATGAAGGGAATGCGCCAGCCCCAGCTGTTGAACTGCTCGGTGGGCATGTAGTGCGCCAGCGGCAGGAACACGGCCGCTGCCAGGATCTGGCCGGCCTGCACGCCCTGCAGCGTGAAGCTGGCGAAGAAGCCGCGCCGCCCGAACGGGGCATGCTCCAGGATCATGGAGCTGGCGCCCGAGATCTCGCCGGCCACCGCGAAGCCCTGTATCAGCCGCATCAGCACCAGCAGCGCGGGCGCCCACAGGCCGACCTGGTCATAGGTGGGCAGCAGGCCCACGGCGATGGTGGAAAAGCCCATCAGGAACATGCACCACACCAGCACCTGCTTGCGCCCGTGCGTGTCGCCCAGATGGCCCAGCACGAAGGCGCCGATGGGCCGCGCCACATAGCCCACGCCATAGGTAGCCAACGAGGCGATGATGGCAATCGCCGGATCACCCTGCGGAAAGAAGATCTGCGGAAAGATCAGCGCAGCCGCCGTGGCGTAGATGAAGAAGTCGTAGTACTCCAGGGCCGAGCCTATCCAGCCGCTGGTGGCGGCCTTGCGCGGCTGGTGCCCGGTGGGCTGTGTGTGTATCGGGGTTGCGCTCATGTGTTGTCTCCTCCATGTAGAAAAGGCCCCTGCCCGATGCTTGCGGCCAGGCCGGCGGGATGTAAAAAATGTAGTTCCCGCCTATGGATGCGCCCAAGCCAATTTCGAAAGGCATGTGCGCTGATCGCACCGCGCTGTTCGATAATCGCACGCACCCAGGGTTAATACGGAAAAATCAAAACCGTCATGACAACACCTTCCACCCTCGCCCAGCGCGACTGGATTGCCGGACTGGAACGCGGCGTATCGATCATCGAAGCCTTTGACGACGCCCACCCGCGCATGACGGCCGCCGAGGCCGGCCAGCGCACGGGCATGACGCGCACCGCCGCGCGGCGCTACCTGCTGACGCTGCAGCACATGGGCTACGTGGCGGGGGACGGCAAGCTGTTCTGGCTCACGCCGCGCGTGCTGCGGCTGGGGCAGTCGTACCTGGAGTCGGCGCGGCTGCCGCGCATCGTCCAGCCGTTCCTGCAGCGCGTGGCCGCCGGCACCCATGAAACCGCCTACCTGGCGGTGCTGGACGACGACGAGGTGGTCTACATCGCGCGCAACGGCCCCAACCGCAACATGAACACCGGCTACGTGCTGGGCGCACGCGTGCCGGCCCAGGTCACGGCGGCCGGCATGCTGATGCTGTCCATGCGCAGCGACGCCGAGCTGGAGCACTGGCTGGACAACCGCGCGCTGACGGTCTTCACCTCGCACACCATCACCTGCCCCGCCGAAATGCGCCGCGAGCTGGCCCTGATCCGCACCCAGGACTGGGCGCTGTGCGAGCAGCAGCTGAACCTGGACTCGCGCGGCATTGCCGTGCCGCTGCGCGACCGCCACGGCGCGCTGGCCGGCGCCCTCAACATCACCATGCCCATGGGCCGCGAAACCGGCAAGGACGCCGTGGCGCGCGTGCTGCCCATGCTGCGCGAGACGGCGCAGGCCATGCGGGATCTGATCTGATGGTGAACAACACGGCCATGGCGCAACTTCCTGGCCTGGACATGCATGGCGGCGACGACCATCTGCTGCAGCATCTGCAGGCACTGGAAGTGCGGCTGCACGATCCGCAGGTGCGATCGGACGCAGGCCAGCTGCAGGCGCTGCTGCATGAAGACTTCCTGGAATTCGGCCGATCGGGCGGCATGCACGACCGGGCCGCCACCGTGGACAGCCTGGCGGACGCCTTGCCAGCACAGGCCCCTGCCCGGCTGGTGTCAGGCGGCTTTGCGCTGGCGCGCCTGGGACCGGACAGCGCGCTGCTGACCTACCGCTCGGCCAGCGTGGCCGAGGATGGAACGGCCGGCCGGCATACGCTGCGCTCCTCGGTCTGGCTGCGCACGGCGCGGGGCTGGCAGATGCGCTTCCACCAGGGCACGCCCACGGCGCCATTCGACCTGGCCGCATCCATGCCATGAGCGGCCTGCGGCGTGTTCAGACGGTCTCGAACGCGTACTTTTCCGTATCCACCTCGCGCTGCGAGGCCACGGCATAGCGGTCGCCCTGGATGCGCTCGGGCTTGAAGAGGTCGTCCAGTTCGGCCAGCAGGGCCGCATCCAGGCGCACGGCGCCGCCGCGCAGGTCTTCGTGCAGGTGGTCCACGCTGGTGGTGCCCGGCAGGGCAATCACATGCTCGCCCTGGTGCAGCACCCAGGCGATGGCCAGCTCGGCCAGCGTGCAGTCGGCGCGCTCGGCAATGGACTTCATGGGCGCGAGCAGCTGCAGGTTCTTCGCATAGGCCTCGGGCGCAAAGCGCGGCATGGCGGCGCGGATATCGCCCTTGACCAGTCCTTCGACCTCCTGGAGCTTGCCGGTGAGGAAGGCGCGGCCCAGCGGGCTGAAGGCCACGTAGGCAATGCCCAGTTCCTTGCAGGCCTGCAGCGTGCCCAGCTCGGCATTGCGCGACCACAGCGAATACTCGCTTTGCAGCGCGGCGATGGGGAAGGTGGCATGGGCGCGGCGCAGCGCGTCGGCGCCGATCTCGGACAGGCCCAGGGCGCGCACCTTGCCCTCTTCCACCAGGCGCGACATCTCGCCCACCGATTCCTCGATGGGCACGCGGCGGTCCCAACGGTGCAGGTAGTAGAGGTCGATGACATCGGTGCCCAGGCGCTGCAGGCTGTCTTCGCAATTGCGGCGCAGGGTCCTGGGGTGGCCATCGATCACGCGGCGCACCACGCCGTCGTCGCCGCGCACGCCGGCCATGCCGCATTTGCTGGCCAGGGTGATGTGGTTGCGGTGGGACTTGAGCACGGGGCCGACCAGGGATTCATTGGCGCCGAAGCCATACAGCGCCGCCGTGTCGAACAGCGTGACACCGGCGTCCAGCGCCGCATGCAGCACGGCCTTGCCCTGCTCGGGCGACGGCGGATGGCCATAGGCGTGGCTGAGGTTCATGCAGCCCAGGCCGACGGCGCTGACGGAGAAGGGACCCAGGTTTCGTGTGGACAGGTTGGTCATGGTGGCTCACAGGGAAAAGAAGAAAGGGAGCGGCCGGCGCTCCCTTGCAGTGCATTCGCACAACGATTTTGCCGTCAAACCGCAGCGCCCCGCACGCCCGTGCGCGCCCAGGCCGGCAGCGGCACGGGCCGGTGCAGCACGTCGTCGTTGAGCCACTGCGCGCTGCGGCGCGCGCGCTCGGCCACGGTGTCCAGCGGCAGTTGCTGGTAGTCGTCGTTAAAGACCTCGAAGCTGTAGTCGCCACGGTAGCCCAGGCGGTCCAGGCGCAGCACCAGGTCGGCCAGACGCTCGCTGTGCACGCCCTCGCCCGGAAACACGCGGAAGGTGCGCGCCGTGGCCATGCGTTCCTCGAAGGTGGGCGCGTCATGCCACATGAAGTCGGACAGCTGCACCAGGACGATCTTGTCGCGGTCGATCAGCTCCAGCGCATCCAGCGGCGTCTTGGCGGCCAGGATGTGGAAGGAGTCCAGGCCGATGCCCAGGTTGGACATGTCGGCGCGGCAGACCACGTCCCAGCTGGTGGTGAATTCGTTGACGTTGCGGCCCCAGGACAGGCCCTCGTAGGCGATCTTCACGCCCAGCGGAATGCCGAGCATGGCCAGCTTGCGCAGGTCGCGCGCAATCACGTCGAGATCGCCCGTGGCATGGCGCGAGGTGGACGAGCAGGCCAGCAGCACGGGGCTGCCGATCTCGGCGCACATCTCCAGCATGGATTTGGCGATGTCCACCTTGTAGTGGTGCAGGTGGTCGGACAGGCCCTCGAAGTCGCGCAGCACCTGAAAGCCCGTGGGCCGCAGGCCGCTGGCGCGCACCGCCGCCGCAGCCGCCTTGACGCCGCCCGGGTGGCCGGCCAGGTCGCGCGCGCTGAGCATGACCTGGGTGAAGCCCGCGCGCCGGATGGCGTCGAGCTTGGCCTCCAGCGAGCCATTCAGAGTGATGGTGTCCATGCCATAGCTGTCCAGCAAGCCCATGTTGCCCTCCAGGATCGTTGTGTGTATCGGCGGTTGAATCGGACGGCGGCGCGCCAGGCTTTGCGCTAGGCGTCGCGGTGCACCAGCTCGAACACCACGGTACCCATGGCGTTGCGCGTGAGCGCGCCGCGGTCATCGGGGTGCAGGCGGCTCGATTCCACGAACTCCACGCCGCGCTGACGCAAGGCCTGCACGGCAGCAGGCACGTCGGTGGTGCCCAGGCCGATGCGCTGCAGGCGCTCGGGCATGTCGTCCCACTCCAGGCCCGGATCGGGCTCGATGAGCTGCCACAGGAAGCGCTTGCAAGGACTGCGCATGAGCTTGCCCTTGGGCAGGATGCCGAAGCGCTGCGCATCGGGCAGCAGGTGGAAGTCGAACATGCGTTCGAAGTAGGTGATCCAGTCGGCGCTGCGGCCACGCCCTATGTACTGGACCACGCCGAAATAGCCCAGGCCGGCCAGCGCCGGCGGATGGGGATCGGCCCCGGCAACGGGCTTGAAGTCGATGTCATAGATGGAGAACTCCTGCCATCGATCGACAAAGTAGAAGCGGCTGCCACCCGGGCCGTGGATGGCCGGAATGTGCAGCTCCATCGCCTGGGCCTGGCTGGGCGCCGCCCAGGCTCCCAGCTCGATGCAGCGCGTATGCGCCTGCAGGGCATCCTGCACGCGCAGCGCCACGGCCGAGATGACGGGCTGCCCGTCGGACGCGGCATGGGCGAGCGCATCGGCGGCGCCCGCATTGACCACCAGGTTCATGTCCCCCTGCCGGTACAGCGTCACCTCGCGCGAGCGGTGCCGCGCCACGGGGCGAAAACCCAGCCCCTCCAGCACCTGGCCCAGGGCCTGGGGCTGGCTGGTGGTGTACTCGATGAACTCTATGCCGTCGATCCCGAGGCGATTGGACGCCTCGGGCACGTCTTCCCGGCTGCTGGAGGAGGAATCGGTCATTGCGGTACTCCGGGTGGAAACATGATCGTCGTGCCACGCCCAAGTGGCATCGCTCTCCTACGATCAAATACGCGTAAAACTGGCGCGGCCCAACTCAGAGACACCGAGGAAGGGCCGCCCCGCACCGAGGGTGTCGTCCCCCTTTCAGGGGGAAGACGCGAAGCGGCTCAGGGGGTGAGCTGTTTTTCCAGATCGTGCAGGACCTGATAGCAGGGCAGGACCTGGGCCACGCTGGAATTGGGCTCGCGGCCTTCGCGGATGGCGGCGAAGAACTCGCGGTCCTGCAGCTCGATGCCGTTCATGGACACATCGACCTTGGAAACGTCGATCTTCTCTTCCTTGCCGTTGACCAGGTCGTCATAGCGCGCGATGTAGGTGCCGGTGTCGCCGATGTAGCGGAAGAAGGTGCCCAGCGGGCCGTCGTTGTTGAACGACAGGCTCAGCGTGCAGATGGCGCCATTGGCGGCCTTGAGCTGGATGCTCATGTCCATGGCAATGCCCAGTTCCGGGTGGATGGGGCCTTGCACGGCGTTGGCCTTCACGATGGGGCTGCCGGCCTGGTAGGCGAACAGGTCCACGGTGTGGGCAGCGTGGTGCCACAGCAGGTGGTCGGTCCAGCTGCGGGCCTGGCCCAGCGCGTTCATGTTGGTGCGGCGGAAGAAGTAGGTCTGCACATCCATCTGCTGGATGTTGAACTCGCCGGCCGCGATCTTCTTGTGCACCCACTGGTGGCTGGGGTTGAAGCGGCGCGTATGGCCGCACATGGCTACCAGGCCGGTCTGCTTTTGCAGATCGGCCACGGCCTGCGCGTCCTTGAGGCTGTCTGCCAGCGGGATCTCCACCTGCACATGCTTGCCGGCCTTCAGGCACTCGATGGCCTGGGCGGCATGCATCTGCGTGGGCGTGCACAGGATGACGGCGTCCACCTCGGGCAGGGCCAGGCTGTCGGCCAGCTCGGTGGTCACATGCTGGATGCCGTACTTGTCGGCCACTTCCTGGGTCTTGGCCAGCTCGCGGCCCACCAGGGAGACGACTTCCACGCCGTCGATGTTCTTGATGCCGTCCAGGTGCTTGATGCCGAAGGCACCGGCGCCCGCCAGGGCGACTTTGATGGTCTTGTTGCTCATATGAGTCTCCGTAGAGCCGCCTCAAGGAGGCGAAGGCCCCCTCGGGGGGCAGTGAATACACGCAGTGATGAACGCGGGGGCCTCAGCCGTTCTCCAGGATGAGATGCCCGACAGCGGTGTTCGATGCCGGCACATGGTAGAAGCGGTGGTTGACCTTGGGCAGCGGCGCGGGGCCGTCCACATCGGCCATGGCGCCGCGCGCGATCAGCCACATCACCAGCTCGATGCCTTCGGAGCCGGCCTCGCGCACGTAGTCGATATGCGGCATCTTGGCCAGGCCGGCAGGGTTCTCGATCAGCAGGTCCAGGAAGCGGTTGTCCCACTCCTTGTTGATCAGGCCCGCACGCGCGCCCTGCAGCTGGTGGCTCATGCCGCCCGTGCCCCAGATCTGCACGTTCAGGTCTTCGTCGAAGCTTTCCACGGCGCGGCGGATGGCGCGGCCCAGGTTGAAGCAGCGCTGGCCCGACGGCACGGGGTACTGCACCACGTTGACGGCAAACGGAATCACCGGGCAGGGCCAGGCGCCCGTGCGCGCGTCCTGCTCGCCGCACATCAGCGACAGCGGCACGGTCAGGCCGTGGTCCACGTCCATCTTGTTGACGATGGTCAGGTCGAAGTCCTGCTGGATCACCGACTGCGCAATGTGGCTGGCCAGTTCCGGATGGCCGATGACCTTGGGCACGGGGCGCGGGCCCCAGCCTTCGTCGGCGGGCTGGTATTCAGCGGCCGTGCCGATGGCAAACGTCGGGATGAAGTCCAGGCTGAACGCGGTCGCGTGGTCGTTGTAGACCAGGAAGATCACGTCGGGCTTGTTGTCCTTGAGCCATTGGCGCGAGTGCTCGAAGCCCTTGAACAGCGGCTGCCAATAGGGGTCGCCCACCTTGCCCAGGTCCATGGCCGCGCCGATGGCGGGCACATGCGAGGTGTAGACGGATGCGGTGATGCGTGCCATGTCAGTTGCCTTCCTTGTTGTTCTTGTCCACGCTGCCGGCCTTGCCCTGCGGCTGGCGGTGGGCCTGGGCATCGCCCTCCTCGCCCACGCGGCGGTTGCCTTCGGCCGAACGGCCTCCGCTCACCATCATGTTGCGGTATTCCTCTTCCGACATGCCGGTCATGGAGCCGGCCATTTGCTGGAAGCTCTTGCCATCCGTGGCGCCGATCTTGGCCAGGAAGTAGATGTTGCCGCCCGTGCGCATGCACCAGTTCAGATCGCGGGCCAGGACGGCCTGCTTCTGCTCCTCGCTCATGGCCCATTCGTCCAGGTAGGCACGCTCGTCGGCTTTGAAGCGCTCGCGGTTCTCGGCCTTCATCAGCGACATGCAGAACTGGTTGAGCCAGTAGCCTTTGCGGGACTGCTCGGCATCGAAAATGATGGTGCCGGGCACGTCCAGATAGGGTTTGTCCAATGCCATGGATATCTCCTTGAATATGTCCGGCACCCAGGCCGGACATGGTCGCCATCAGGCTTCTTCGGGCCAGTACAGACGCATGGGGTTGTCGACCAGCAGCTTCTTCTGCAGCTCGGCAGTCGGTGCAATGTGCGGGATGAAATCGACCAGCAGGCCGTCGTCGGGCATGTGGTCCTTCAGATTGGGGTGGGGCCAGTCGGTTCCCCACAGCACGCGGTCGGGGAATTCCTCGACCACGCGGCGGGCGAAGGGCACCACGTCACGGTAGGCATTTTGCTCGCCGTCCAGCGCCTTGGGGCCGGTGACGGACAGGCGCTCTGGGCAGCTGACCTTGCTCCATACGTTCTGGTGCTCGCGCATGAACTTGAGGAACAGCTCGAACTCGGGCCCGTCCACGGGCTTGCTCACGTCGGGGCGGCCCATGTGGTCCACGACCACGGTGGTGGGCAGGCTGGTGAAGAAATCCCACAGCTCGGGCAGGTCCACGGCCTCGAAGTAGATGACCACATGCCAGCCGAGCTTGGCGATGCGGCCCGCGATCTCCATCAGCTCGTCCTTGGGCGTGAAGTCCACCAGGCGCTTGACGAAGTTGAAGCGCACGCCGCGCACGCCGGCGGCGTGCAGTTCCTGCAGCTCCTCATCGGTCACGCTGCGGCGCACCGTGGCCACACCGCGCGCCTTGCCGTTGGCGGCCTTGCAGGCATCGACCATGGCGCGGTTGTCGGCGCCGTGGCAGGTGGCCTGCACGATGACGTTGCGCGCAAAGCCCAGGTGGTCGCGCAGCGCAAACAGCTGCTGCTTGCTGGCGTCGCAGGGCGTGTACTTGCGCTCGGGCGCGAACGGGAATTCATCGCCGGGGCCGAAGACGTGGCAGTGGGCATCGACAGCGCCTGCGGGCACCTGGAACTTGGGCTTGGAGGGGCCGGCGTACCAGTCCAGCCAGCCGGGGGTCTTTTCAAAAGCGCTCATGTTCCCTCCTTCAATCGATGTAACGAAGGCCGGCCTTTTCGAGCGGCTCGCGCATCTTGTACATGTCCAGGCCCAGCACGCCGGAAGCCAGCTTGGCGCGCTTCTCGCCCTCGAAGCTCTCTCGCTTTTGCGCGGCAGCCAGGGTTTCGGCGGCCTTGGCGGCGGGCACGCAGACCACGCCGTCATCGTCGGCCACGATCACGTCGCCGGGCGTGACCCACATGCCTGCGCAGACCACGGGGATGTTGACCGAGCCCAGCGTGGCCTTGATCGTGCCCTTGGAGGAGATGGCGCGGCTCCACACGGGGAAGTTCATTTCCTGCAGCGTCTTCACGTCGCGCACGCCGGCATCGATGATCAGCGCACGCGCGCCGCGCGCCTGGAAGCTGGTGGCCAGCAGGTCGCCGAAGTAGCCGTCCGTGCATTCCGAGGTCACGGCCGCGACCACGATGTCGCCGGGCTGGATCTGCTCTGCGGCCACATGCATCATCCAGTTGTCGCCGGGCTGCAGCAGCACGGTGACGGCCGTGCCCGAGACCTGCTGGCCCGCGTAGATGGGACGCATATAGGGCTTGAGCAGGCCCACGCGGCCCATGGCCTCGTGGACGGTGGCCGAGCCCAGGGCGGCCAGGCCGTCGGCGGCCGCGCGGTCGGCGCGCTGGATGTTGCGGTAAACCACACCGAGTTCGTACATGGTGTTCTCCTTGATCTGTGGTGGCGGCCTGCTTACAGGCCCTTTTGCTTGAGGGCGGCGTCCAGGCGCGGGAACACGCGGCGCGCGTTGCCTTCGTAGACCTGGTAGCGCTCTTCTTCGGTGAGGTTGGCCGTGGCCTCGATGTAGCGCTTGGTGTCGTCGTAGTAGTGGCCCGTGGTCGGATCGATGCCGCGCACGGCGCCGATCATCTCGCTGGCGAACAGGATGTTCTTGACCGGGATCACCTTGGTCAGCAGATCGATGCCCGGCTGGTGGTAGACGCAGGTGTCGAAGAAGATGTTGTTGAGCAGGTGCTCGTCCAGCAGCGGCTTCTTGAGTTCCTGCGCCAGGCCGCGGAAACGGCCCCAGTGGTAGGGCACGGCACCGCCGCCATGGGGGATCAGGAACTTGAGCGTGGGGAAGTCCTTGAACAGGTCGCTGGTCAGGCACTGCATGAAGGCCGTGGTGTCGGCATTCAGGTAGTGGGCGCCCGTGGTGTGGAAGCACGCGTTGCAGCTGGTGGAGACGTGGACCATGGCCGGGATGTCGTACTCCACCATCTTTTCGTAGATGGGGTACCAGGAGCGGTCCGACAGCGGGGGCGAGGTCCAGTGGCCGCCTGACGGATCGGGGTTCAGGTTGATGCCCACGTTGCCGTACTGCTCCACGCACTTGACCAGCTCGGGAATGCAGGTCTTGGGGTCCACCCCGGGCGACTGCGGCAGCATGGCGGCCGGGATGAAGTGATCGGGGAACAGCTGGCTGACGCGGTAGCACAGCTCGTTGCAGATGGCGGCCCAGGTGCTCGATGTCTCGAAGTCGCCGATGTGGTGCGCCATGAAGCTGGCGCGCGGGCTGAAGATGGTGAGATCGGAGCCGCGCTGCTTCATCAGCTTGAGCTGGTTGGTCTCGATGGTCTCGCGGATCTCGTCGTCGCTGATCTTCAGCTCGCTGGCCCGCGGGGCCTTGGACGGGTCCTTGAGTCCCGCGATCTGCAGGTCGCGCCAGGCGCCCAGGGCCGCGGGCGCGGTGGTGTAGTGGCCGTGTACGTCGATGATCATCGGAGGGTCTCCTGCGTCTTTATGGGGTGGAAATGTGTCAATGAAGGGGCGTGGCAGGCACCGCGCCGCCCTGCGGCTCGGGACTGCTGTACTGCTTGATGATGAGGGCGGCCATGGCGATCACGCCAGGAATGGCCACCACGGCAAAGATCTCGCTGAAGGCCATGTGGCGCGCCGACAGCTCGGCCACCAGGAAGGAGCCCGCGATGCCGCCGAAGCGCCCGATGCCCAGCATCCAGGCCACGCCCGTGGCGCGGCCGCGTGTCGGATAGAAGGCGGCGGCCAGCGCCGGCATGGACGACTGGGCGGTGTTCATGATGGTGCCGGCCAGGAAGACGGCCACCACCAGCCAGCCCAGGTGGCCGGCCGTCTGGCCTATCCACCAGATGGAGGCCGCCGTCAGCGCATAGCCGATGGCGATGATGCGGTTGGCATTGAAGCGGTCCATGAGCCAGCCGAACAGCACGGCGCCCACGCCGCCCAGCGGGAACAGCGCCGCCACCAGGGTGCCGGTCTTGGGGTCCAGGCCCGCTTCCTTGAACAGCACGGGCATCCAGTTCATCAGCGCGTAGAAGATGACCAGGCCCATGAAGTAGGCGATCCACAGCATCACCGAGCCCACGCGGTACTGGCGCGACAGCACCACGCCCATGCCGCTGCCGGCCTGGGCCTCGGGCCTGGCCTCGGTCAGCACGAAACGCTGCACGCCCTGCACGGCATCACCGGCAATGCGCGCCAGCACCTTGCGGATGCGCTCGGCCGGGTAGTTGTTGGCCACCATGTGGCGCACGGATTCAGGCAGCAGCACGACCAGGGCCACCAGCAGCAGCAGCGGCGCGGCACCGCCCAGGATGAGCACGCTGCGCCAGCCGAAATGCGGGATCATCCAGGCCGCCAGAAAGCCGCCGAAGGCCGCGCCCAGCGGAAATCCGCAGAACATGGCGTTGGTCAGCGTGGCACGGCGCGAATCAGGGCAGTACTCGCTCATCAGCGTGACGGCATTGGGCATGGCGGCGCCCAGGCCCAGGCCGGTGACGAAGCGCAGCACGGCCAGGGTCCAGATGTCGGGGGAAAAGCCGGAAGCCAGGCAGGCCACGGCAAACACCGCGACCGAGCCCACGAGCACGGTCTTGCGGCCCAGGCGGTCGGCCAGCGGGCCCGAGAAGATCGCGCCTGCGGCCAGGCCGAACAGCGCAGCGCTGAGCACGGGCGCAAGCGCGGGCTTGCTCACGCCCCACTCGGTGATCAGCGAGGGCGCGATATAGCCGATGGCCGCCGTATCAAAGCCATCGAGCAGAACGATCAGGAAACACAGCGCAAAGATCACCCACTGGAATCCCGAAAACGGGTGCTCGTTGAGCAGGGTCTGCACATTGACGCCGGTTGCTGCGGCGTCCTTCTGGACGGATGTCATGACTTGTCTCTTCCACTGTCTCTCAGCCTGGCGGATACCGCATCTGCGCGCGCAGCCCGCCCCTTGCACCGCAGGGGCCGGCAAGCCCCTGCGCTGTTTCTTCAGTCCTGCCTGCGGCCGTCCCAGGCCGAGCGCGGCACCATGACCTCGCCACGCATCAGCAGGCGCGCCGTGCGCAGCAGGGCCGCCTTGGTCACCACGTCGGGATGGGCCGGGTCGCTGTCCAGCGTGACGCTGAACTCGCCCGTGGGATGCTCCACCGAGACGGTGAGCGGACCCGTGCCCTGCTGCAGCTGTGCCACGCCCTCGCACACGGTGCCCGGCATCTTCACCGCCGTGCCCACGGTGACGGCCGCCAGCACGCCGATGGCGTCATGGCAGACATGGGGGATGAAGCTGCGCGTGGTCAGCGCGCCGCCATGCTGGGGCGGCGCGATCAGCGTCATCTTGGGGTAGTTCTTGGCCGAGACATCGCCCAGGCCCATGGCCTGCGAGATCTGCAGGCGCAGCGCCTCGACGCGGCGCTTGAGGTCGGTGTCGGCGTTGAGCTCGGCCACGGTCTCCTGCCCGGTAGCGCCCACATCGGACGCCTTGAAGATCACCAGCGGCATGCCGTTGTCTATGCAGGTGACGTCGAGCGTGAAGGGCTCGAACCCCTCGCCCGTCACCGTGACCGTGTCCCGGGGCTTGCCCGTGGGCAGCAGGCCAGAGCAGACCGAGCCGGCCGTGTCCAGGAAACTGATTTCGATGGGTGCCGAGCTGCCGGGCGCGCCGTCGATGCGGGCCGAGCCTTCGTACTCCACCTGGCCGCCGGGCGTCTGCACCGTGATGTCGGCCGCCATGCCGGTGTTCAGCGTCAGCACGCGGAAGGTGCTGGTCTCGCCACGCGGCTGCACCATGCCGGTCTCCAGCGCAAAGGGAACCACGCCGGCCAGCATGTTGCCGCAGTTGGGTGTGGTGTCCACCGTGTCCTTGTCGGGCTGCAGCTGGGCGAAGAGGAATTCGAGGTCTATGCCCTCCTTGTCGGAGAGGCTGACGATGCCGACCTTGCTGGTCAGCGGATGGGCGCCACCCACGCCGTCAATCTGCCGCTTGTCGGGCGATCCCATGGCCGCGAGCAGCACGCGGTCGCGCGTGGGCAGGTCGGAGGGAAGATCGCTGGCCCGGAAGAAAGGGCCCTTGGAAGTACCGCCCCGCATCAGCAGGCAGGGAATGGCCGTTTGCATGGCTGTCTCTATCAGTATGGGTATGACAGCTATTGTGAGCATGGCGCGGGCCAGGCACTACTGGGCAAGCCCGCTAGCAGCTATAGCAAACCGGCATAGCTCAACGCCAAGCCTGGGCCGCAGGCTGCGACGCCGGGGCGCCGCAACTGCTTGATACAACTTATTGGGGCGCAGTGACGCTCAATCGCGGTCATGGCCCCGGCCGCGATCATGGCCATGCCCGCGGCCGCGGTGGTCGTCGTGGCGGTCATGCCGATCGTGGCGGTCGTGGCGGTCCCAGCGGCGGTCATCGCGGCGGTGCTCCCATTCGCGGTGGCGGCGCTCCTCGCGCCAGCGAGGATCGTGGCGCGGCGGCCCGGCGCGCCAGTGCGGCGGCGGATTGCGCAGGAAGTACACCGGGCGGCCGCAGGCACCGTAGCGTGCGCAGTGCTTGCCCCAGTGCTTGGCATGGCCGGGCGGCACCCACATGTAGACCGGCGGCGGGGCCATGGGCGCCGGCGCGATGATGACGGGCCGCTGGTACAGCAGCGGCGGAGGCGGGGCATTGCCTATGTCCACGGTGCCGTAGACACCCGGAGCCAGCTGGCCCGAGACCGAGCCGCTGATATAGGTCTGCGCCTGGGCCGCAAGGGCCGAGCACGCCAGCGCAAAGGCGGCCGCGGCGCGCAAGGTGGATCGCAAGGTAAGCATGGCCATGTTCTTTTGAAGGGGTGAAACAGGAAAGGCCCCGTTTCTACCAAGCGCCTGGGGCCGCATGGGCCGTTGCGCCTGAAAAGGTGTAAGAACCCGTTCAAGCCAGCGCCCGTTCCTGCTCAACGCGCCAGGGCTGCCTGCGGTGTACAGCAGACCGCAATGGTCCGCTTTCTGGCCTGCACGCGCTCAGTCCAGCTTGAGCCGCGAGTCCTTCACCACCTTCTGCCATTTGGCGATCTCGGCGCGGCGGAATGTCTCCAGCTCGGCCGGTGTGGAGCCTATGGGCTCGGCACCTATGCCAGCGAGCCGCTCCACGATGGCAGGCTCGCGCAGCACCTTGGCCAGCACCGTGGACAGCCGGTTCACGATGGCGGGCGGCGTGCCGGCCGGCGCAAAGATGGCGTTCCACTCGTAGGTCTCGTAGCCGGGCACGCCCGACTCGGCAATGGTCGGCAGCTCGGGCGCGGCCTTGGAGCGCTCCAGCCCGCCCACGGCCACCGCGCGCAGCTTGCCGGTCTTCACGTGCTGCCAGGCCGAGCCCATGCTGGCAAACATCAGCGGCACCTGGCCCGACATCACGTCCATCATGGCCGGGCCGCCGCCCTTGTAGGCCACATGGTGCAGCTGCGTCCTGGCCAGCAGGTTGAACAGCTCGCCCGCCAGGTGCTGGGCCGAGCCCGGGCCTGCCGACGCAAAGTACAGATGCCCGCCCGCTTCGGAGCGGCCGGCCTGGATCAGGTCCTGCACGCTCTTGATGGGCGACGAAGGCGCCACCACCAGCACATTGGGCACGCGCAGCAGCAGCGAGACCGGCGCGAAGGCCTTGAGCGTATCGAACTGCATGCGCGCATGGATGGCGGGATTCTGCGCGTGGTTGGAGGCATCGAGCATCAGGGTGTAGCCGTCCGGCTGGGCCTTGGCCACCTGGGCGCCGCCGATCATGCCGCCTGCTCCGCCCCGGTTCTCGATCACCACGGGCTGGCCCAGCTCGGCAGACAGACGGGGGCCGATCAGGCGCGCCACCACATCGACGGTGCCGCCCGGCGGATAGGTCACGACCAGGGTGACGGGGCGCTCGGGGTAGTTGGCCGCTGCAGCCGCAGCGGCTGGCGCGGCCATGCCGGCAACGGCAGAGATCAGGCCTGCGGCCGCCCACAGGCCGGCGGTGCGTCTGGACAGGGATTTCATGGTGTGTCTCCTTGGATTTGAATCGGGCTCGGAAATCGGAACAGCTCGACGGCGCTGCGGCCCAGCACGGCCTGCAGCGAGGCGGCATCGTCCAGCGGGTCCAGCCAGTCGTGCATCCAGCGCACGGCCGCCGGATAGCTGGCCTGACCCGCGTGCTGGGTGTGCGGCCAGTCGCTGCCCCAGAGCAATCGCTCGGCCGCAAAGGCCTGCAGCAACTGCGCGGTGGCCTGCCGCCCCGAGGCGGCGCAGTCGGCGGCGGGCCAGATGCGGTAGGGCGCGGACAGCTTGACCCACACACGGCCGCTGCCGGCCTGTTGCAGCAGATAGCCAAAGCCAGGGTCGCGCACGCCCAGGGCCGGGTCAGGACGCCCGAAGTGGTCGACCACCACGCGGCAGCCGGCCGCCAGCAGGGTGGGCAGCAGGTCAGGCAAGCGCCCGGCCTGCAGGTGCAGCTCCACATGCCAGCCCAGGGTGTTGGCCTGCTCCAGCACGCGGCGCCAACCGGGCGCATTCAGATCAGGCAAAGGCAGGCCGATCAGGTTCAGGCGCATGCCCACCACGCCGGCATCGGCCAGGGCCTGCAGGTGGTCCTCGCCCGTGTTGTCATCGACCACGGCCACGCCGCGCAGGCGCTGCGGCCGGGCGCGCAGGGCCTGGAGCATGTAGCGGTTGTCCGTGCCCAGGAAGCTGGGCTGCACGAGCACGCCATAGGCCAGGCCGTGCGTGTCCAGGTGCTGCAGATACGTGGCCAGGGCCGCATCTGCGTCGGGCGCGTAGCGGCGCACATCGGGCATGGGCAGGCCGCGCTCGAAGACATGGGCATGGGTATCGACGCTGGACGCAATGGCGAACCTGGGCAGGGCAGACACGGGGAAAAACTCCTTGCGGGTGGCGCGGCACAGGATGCGGCGCAGGGGGTATGCGGCCGGATTCTAGGAACGAGGGATATATATTTCCATTCTTCAAAATGGATTTATTCATACTGGATCGATATGGAAACCCGGCATCTGCGCTACTTTCTGGCGGTGGTGGACCAGGGCAGCGTCAGCCGCGCAGCCGACTGGCTGGGCATTGCCCAGCCCGCGCTGAGCCAGACCCTGGCCCGCATGGAGAAAGACCTGGGTGTGCAGCTGTTCCAGCGCTCGCGCCAGGGCGCCCTGCCCACGCCGGCCGCCCTGGCCATGCTGGATGACGTGCGCACCAGCGTGGCCCGCATAGATGCCGCCGCCAGCCGCGCGCGCGAGATCGCCAGGGGCAGTGCAGGCCAGCTCACCGTGGGCCTGGTGTCTTCGGCGCTGTTCGGCACCCTGCCCCGCGCCCTGCGCGCGCTGCGGCAGCAGGCGCCCGGCGTGCGCGTCATCCTGCGCGAGATGAGCAATGCCGAGCAGGCCGAGGCCCTGCAGACCGGCGCCATCGACATCGGCCTCATGCACACGCCCGTGGCCGTGGGCGGGCGCATGCGCGAGCGCCAGCTGCTGCGCGAGCGCCTGGTGGCCGCCGTGCCCGACGAATTCCAGATCGGCGAGGACGGCCAGGTCAGCCTGGCGCAGATCGCCGAGGCCGGGCTGGTCATGTACCCGCAGGCCCAGCTGCCCGTGCTGCATGCCGGCATCCTCGACGCGCTGCGCAAGGCAGGCCACGAAGCCCATGTGGCGCAGGAGGCCAACCGGACTCTCACCGTGCTGGCCTGCGTGGCAGGCGGCTGCGGCGTGGCACTGCTGCCCAGCTGGATACGCTCCATGGACTTTCGCGGCGTGCGATTTTGCGAAGTGCGCGATGGCCGGTCCCTGCCCAGCCTGGACCTCAGCGCCATCTGGCCCGCACGCTCCACGCCCACGCTGGCCGACCTGTTCGCACACCTGGACCTGGGCAAAGACTGAGTGCGGCCCGCATTGGCGCCGCACCGGTGCAAGAAACGGGATGCGCCCGCGCCTGCGCCGCACTACAAACCGCTTTCCCTCATTCACGGAAAGAAAAGGTGCCAGATGCAGCCATCGTCACAGCAACTCCACGGAAAAGTCGCCCTCATCACGGGCGCCAGCTCAGGCATAGGCCGCGAAGCCGCCAGGCTGTTCGCACGCCACGGCGCCAGGCTGGTGCTCACGGCCCGCCGCCAGCCGGAACTGCAGGCCCTGGTGGCGGAGATAGAGCAGGACGGCGGCCAGGCCATTGCGCTGGCCGGCGACGTGCGGGACGAGCCGCTGGCCCGGGCCCTGGTCGAAACCGCCACGGCGCGCTTTGGCGGCCTGGACATCGCCTTCAACAATGCCGGCATGACGGGCGATCCCTGCGCCCTGCCCGACCTGTCGCTGCAGGCCTGGCAGGAGGCCATCGCCACCAATCTCACCAGCGCCTTTCTGGGCGCCAAGCACCAGATACCGGCCCTGCTGGCACGCGGCGGCGGCTCGCTGATCTTCACCTCCACCTTCGTGGGCTACACGGCGGGCCTGCCCGGCATGGGTGCCTATGCCGCCAGCAAGGCCGGCCTCGTCGGCCTCACCCAGGTCATCGCGGCTGAATACGGCCCCCGCGGCCTGCGGGCCAACGCCCTGCTGCCCGGCGGCACCGACACGCCCATGGGCCGCGCCAGCACCCCCACGCCCGAGGCACGCGCCTTTGTCGAAAACCTGCACGCCCTCAAGCGCCTGGCCACACCGGCGGAGATTGCAGCGGCAGCGCTGTTCCTGGCGTCGGATGCATCCAGCTTCGTCACGGGAACGGCCATGGTGGTCGATGGCGGTGTGTCCATCCAACGGACTTGAAGCAGAGCCCCGCCAAAGCCGTCGCGGCAATGGCGGCCCGCTCGGATCTTCCGGTCGCCTGCGGCGGCTTTATCAGGGGAGTTTTGAAAGTGGCATTCCTGCCCCAATAATTCCCCTGGAAACGATGCTTGCGCTTTCGCTGTTCATTCCCGCATCGTGGCCAAGGAGCAGGCTGATGTTTTCTGACCACGCAATTCACGACGAAGCAACTGCTCGGCAAATGGTGCCCGGATGCTGAATCGACATGTGGTGACATGTACCATTACGGGATGGCCGCACCTTTCTTCCAGGGAATGGATGATGGACAAACGAGGTGCATTGAGGCAATCTGCTTGAATCGGTAATACACTGCCCATGCAATCCATTGCATCGCGTCTCCAGCAGTTACCGTCGGATTCAGGACCTGCGCGAAGTCCCGCACAACCCTTGTTTCAAGCATTCTTCAGACAATAGATCAATTACATCCCATTACAGCATTGTGGACGGCTATGGTATTTAACCTTCGCACAAGGTCCATCGAATGCTCACGACATATACTCGCGCAAAACCGCAAGAATGGAATACCTGTTGTCCGTCCGATGTGATTTTTCTCTTTGAAGAAAAGAACCGTTGCAGGGATTGCATCCCCATGCTTGCAGGAGCTACAGGCAGGCACAGTTCCATTTCGGCTGTGAGCGTTCGTGAACACTGATTAATCGCTTCGAGATTGTTATAGTAAATAACGGAACTACCATGACTAGACACACTCAGCCCATCGTGGAGCGCTTGTTCAGGCCAATGGAACGCTCGACCCGCCAGCGCAGTTCGATACGCACGGTCATGGAAGAGGCCGGGCGCCCCCTGCTCCCCGCTGAAATCCTGGGCGCAGCGCAGCGCGAAGTGCCGGCCATCGGTCTGGCCACGGTGTACCGCAACATCAAGCAATTGATGGAAGCCGGTGAGGTGCAGGCCGTGGACCTACCCGGCGAGGCCACGCGCTACGAACTCAGCGGCCGCGCCCATCACCACCATTTCCGCTGCATGAGCTGCAACCGCGTGTTCAACGTGCCCGGTTGCCTTGGCGACATGCAGCGCATCGTGCCCGAAGGCTTTGTGGTGGAGCGCCATGAGATGACGATGTACGGCATCTGCAGCGACTGCCACCAGAACGTGCAGTAGCGGCGGGCCCCGGGCCTCAGGCCCAGGCATCGGCAAGCCGACAGCCATGGCGCAGGCCTTCCCTGCGCCATGGCTGTTTCTTTTTCCCCGGTCCGCTGCCTCAGCGCCTGCCCGGCCGCACGCGGCCTGCGGCAACGCCCCCGGCCAGCAAGGCCAGCGCAGCCACCGCCCAGAGCATCGCCACCTGACCCCAGGTCTGCGGCGCATGGCGCGGACTGGCCGTGAAGACCGGCTGCGCTGCAAAGTCCTTCGCGCCGAATGGACGGTCCTCGAACAGATAGGGATAGAAGAAAGTCCGCAGCCGCGCATGGAAGGCGGCAATGTCGTCCTGGTAGGCCAGCTGCGCCAGCAGGTCGGTGCCGGCCTGGCGGTGCAATGCGGCCTGCACGCCCACGCCGGGCAGCAGCCAGCCCAGTCGCCCGGTCCAGGCCTGGCGCGCCTGCAGGCCTTCCCGATAGGCGGCGAACTGGGGGGCGACGCTTTCATCACCGAGCTGCTGGAAGGCGTAGTACCACTTCCAGTGAAAGCCCGCAGGCAGCGGCGCGGTGTTGCGCCATTCGGGGTGGTTGCGGAAGAAGCGCTCCATGGTCTGCTCGCGCGGCAGGTCCCAGGCACCATGCACGGTCTGGCGCTGGGCCAGCATCAGCTCCACGCCCTGGCTCACGGGCACGGCGCGCGACAGCGCGGCATTGGCCAGCGTGGGCAGCACCAGGGTCAGCACGGCCCAGCAGCCCATGAGGGCCATGGCGTTGGCCACCGAACTGCCGCCCAGCGTGGCGACCACCAGGCACAGCCCGCTCCAGAAGGCCACATAGGCCGTGGCGCTCAGCAGCACGGAGGCGATGGCGCCCGCCTGCGCCCCGCTGGCCAATGCCCCTGCCAGGGCCGGCAGCGCCAGGCATGCCAGCAACAGCACCGAACGCAGGCCCGCACGGCGCAGCCACAGCCGGCGCCCGCTGCCGGGCATGGCCTGAAGCGTGCCCAGGCGTCCCGATTCGCGCTCGCCCGAGACCAGGTCGTAGAGCAGTGCAATCAGGAACAGCGGCGCCAGGTAGACCAGCACAAAGGCGAAGTCGAAGCGGCCCGCCAGCGCCAGTTCGGGGTTGAAGCTCTCGCCTTCATGCAGCTGCGCCTGCAGCGCCAGGGCACGCACGCGCAGCACATAGGGCGCGGCATCGCGCAGGCCCAGGGCGAGGAAGGCCGTGGACGACGGTGCATCCCAGGTGCTGTGAAAGCCGTAGTAGGCCACCGAGCCCGCATCGCCGGACTGTGCATGCCGACCTGCCTGGGCCGCCATTTCCTGCTGCTGCATTTGGGCCAGACGGTCCAGGGTCTGGCGCTGCGACGAGATCTCGCGCAGGCCCGACAGCACGGCCAGCGTGGACAGCAACAGCAGCAGGGCCAGGGCGCACAGCGCCAGGCGCGAGCGCGTCAGAAGACGCCATTCATGTCGTAGCCAGCTCATCGCACCACCCTCCCCAGACGTTGCGTGGCCACCAGCAAGGCGGCCGCCAGCGCCGCCAGCCATCCCAGCAGCACGCAGGCTGCGGGTGCCGCGCGGCGCAAGGCCGCCAGCGGCGGATCGGGCTCGTGATGGAAGTCGGAGACGCCGCGCCAGTGCTCGTGGCTGATGCGGTTGTCTCGGCTGGAACGGTCACCCGCGTAGCTGAGCTTGTCCACCTGCAGCTGGTTGAGCGCCTGCACCATGCGGTAGCGATGCTGCTCGGCCTGCTCCAGAAAGCGCCGATAGCCTTGCAGGTCGGTGCCGGCCACGGCCATGGACAGGCGGCGCAGCGCAATCAAGGGGCTGACCAGGGCAAAGCCGTCGGCGCTGCGCAGTTGCCGGGCCTGCAGATCGAAGCTGGCCTCGGCATGGCGCCTGAAGAGCTCGCTGGTCAGCCGCTCGCCCTCCATGCCGACCAGGCCCTTGTAGTTGACGGGCAGATCCTCCACACGCGACACGCCGTACTGTGCAAGCACTTTGGCGCGAAAGGCGGCGAAGTAGGGATCGTCGGGATTGTGGCTGTCGCCCAGCGCCGCCAGCTCGCGCGCCGTGGCGATGTCGGTCTCGAAGCGCGTGGGCAATGCCAGGGCCGCGCCCACCAGCTCCGGCGCCAGCCGGGGCACCAGCACCACGCCAATGGCCCAGGCGGCCAGCAGGGCCAGCAAGGCATCGCGCCCGCGCCGCATGAGGGCCGAGACCGCGGTGATGCCCACGGCCCACAGCAGCAGCCACAGCACATGGCCAGCCGCCAGCGCGGCCACCAGGCTGATGGGCACGGGCGTGGCCACCGCCATCCAGGCCAGGGCCAGCAAGGCGGGCAGCAGCACCAGGGCCGCCACGCCCGTCAGCGCCAGCAGCTTGCCGGCCACGAACTGCCGCATGCCCACGCCCTGGGCCAGCAGCACGCGCAAGGTGCCGGCCTCGCGCTCTCGCGCGATGCAGGCATGGCCCACGAAGATCAGCAGCAGCGGTGCCAGCACCTGCAGCACAAAGGCCGGCGTGAGCTGGCCGAAGCGCAGCAGCAGCGACGACTGGCGCACATCGCCGAAGTTGGCGCTGTTCTGGCGGTGGCCTTCGAGAAACAGCGTGTGGCCGGTGTAGGCGTCTATGCCCGCATCGAAGGCCGCCAGCGGATTGAGCGGGCGGAACACGAAATGGCCGTAGTGCACCATGCGGTGCGGATGGCGGTCGGGCTGGGCCTCGAACTCGTGATCCACCTGCGACTGGTGGCGTTCGCGCTGGGCCTGGGCCGCGCTGCGCTGGTCCCAGGCGGTGAAGGCGGCAGTAGCACCGAGCAGCAGCCACAGCACCATGCCCAGCACGGCCACGCGGTCGCGCAGCAGCAGGCGCCATTCCTCGCGTGCAATGGTCCAGGCCGTGCTCATGCCGCGGCCCCCTGCACGCCTGCGTCTGCGTCTGCGTCTGCGTTTGCGTTTGCGTTTGCGTTTGCGTCTGCACTCGCACTCGCACTCGCACTCGCACCCGAACCTGTACCCGCGTAGTGGCGGTGCAGTGCCCGCACGTCAAAGCGCTCTTCCCCACGGGCCGCCACCTCCTCCACCAGCCTGCCGCCCGCGATGAAGCCCATGCGGTCGGCCACATCGGCAGCCCCCAGCAGGTCGTGCGTGACCATGAGAATGGCCACGCCCTGGCCGCGCAGCTGCGTGATCAGCCGGCTGAATTCGGCCGTGGCCTGCGGGTCCAGGCCCGAAGTGGGTTCGTCCAGCAGCAGTGCCGGCACCTTGCGTGCCAGCGCCAGCGCAATCGCCACCTTCTGCCGCATGCCCTTGGAAAAGCCCGAGACGCGCCGGTCATGCGCGGCCGCATCCAGCCCTGCAGCGGACAAGGCCTGGCCGATGGCATCCCTGCTGGCGGGCTGGCCCGCCAGGTCCAGCAGATAGGCCACGTTCTCGCGCGCGCTCAGGTGCTCGTACAGCGCCACGTTCTCGGGGATATAGGCGATCAGGCCGCGCGCCTGCGCGGCAGCCGTCACCGGGTCCACGCCCTGCACGCGCACCTGGCCGCTGCGCGGCCGCACAAAGCCCAGGAACAGGCTCAGCGTGGTGGTCTTGCCCGCGCCGTTGGCGCCCAGCAGCGCATAGATCTCGCCGGCATGCACGGCCAGGTCCAGGCCCTGGAGGATGGTGCGCTCGCCATAGTCCACCACGGCGCCCAGTGCTTGGAGCACGGGCGTGGAGGCAGAAGTGAGGTTGGAAGAAACAGGAAGGGATGGATGCATGGCGGGGCTCAGAACTTGGCTTGAAGGCCTACGGTGACGGTGCGGGCGGTGCCCGGCGTCACCCACAGCCGGCTGTACGAGCTGGTGTAGTAGGTCTTGTCAAAGAGGTTGTCCACGTCCAGCGTCAGGCGCAGCGTGGGGCTGATGCGCCAGTAGGCCACCAGCTTGGCGGTGGTGTAGCCGGGCAGATCGAAGGCCGCCTTGCCCGCGTCGGCCTCGGCCTGCGTGCGGGCCTGGCCCAGGCGCTTGCCCACGCGGGTGACGCCGCCGCCAATGCCGTAGCGCTGGCCGTTGGAGAAGGCGTTCTCGTAGACCGCCAGCACGCTGCCGTTGACCTTGGGCACGTTGAGCAAGCGCCCGCCCACTTCCAGCGTGTTGTCGCGCGAGATCTCCACGTCGTTGAGCACCAGGCTCGCATTCAGGCGCCAACGCTGCGTGACCTGGCCGGCAAAGTCGAACTCCAGCCCCCGGCTGCGGATCTCGCCGGCCGAGACCGAGTAGCCGGCGTTGCCCGGGTCGGCCGTCAGCACGTTGCGCTTGCGGATGTCGAACAGCGCGGCCGTGGCACCCATGCGCCGGTCGGCGCTTTCCCACTTGGCGCCCAGCTCCATGGAGCGGCCGGATTCGGGACTGAAGCCCGCGCCGGCCACATCGACGCCCACGTTGGGCCGGAACGAGCGGCCCACGTTGGCATAGAAGGTCCATTGCGGCAGCGGCAGCCAGCTCAGGCCCAGGCGCGGAGAGGTCGAGGTCGGGTCCTGCTGCGTGGTCGCGCCCGTGCGGCGGTTGTGCAGCGACTGGTCATAGCGGTCCATGCGCAGGCCGGCCACCACGCGCCACTGGGGCGAGAGCTTGATGGCGTCCTGCAGGTAGAAGGCCGTATTGCGCTGGCGCTCGAAGGTATCGGTATTGGCCGTGGGCACGGGCTGCGTGCCGCCGTAGACGGGGTTGTAGATATTGATGGCATAGGGATTGGCCGCCGTGGGGTTGGCGCGCAGCATCACCGTATCCATGTCGAAGCGAAAGCTCTCCAGGCCCAGCAGCAGCTCGTGTTCGACGGTGCCCGTTTTCACCGTGCCCTGCAGCTCGGCCTGCACGGCGATATCGTCGGACTGGTAGTCGCGGAAACGCCGCTGGCGCGTCAGGTCGCCATTGGCCAGCAGCGCATGGGGTTCGGTGGAAAAGCCGTTGATCGAGGTCTCGCGGTAGGACAGGCCCAGGCGGCTGCGCCACTGCGCGCTCCACTCATGCGAGAGGATGAACTGGTGCGTGCGGTTTTCCACCGTCACATCGCCGTCGCGCGGGTCACCCAGGAAGCGGCTGCGCGAGATGGCGCCCAGGCGGTCGCCCACGGCCACCACGCCACGGTCCAGCGGCGTCTTGTGGCGCAGCAGCTCGCCCGAGTACTCCAGCACCGTATCGCGCCCCAGCTTCCAGGTGAAGGCCGGCGCAATCACCTGGCGGCTGGCGCCCACGAAGTCGCGGAAGCTGTCGCGGTCCTCCACGGCGATGTTGAGCCGGTAGGCAAAGTTCTCGCCAATCGGTCCCGTGCTGTCGAGCGCGCCGCGCCGCAGCCCGTAGCTGCCCGCATAGGCTTCCACGGAATGCGAAGGCGTCCACAGCGGACGCTTGGAGACGACGTTCAGCGTGCCGCCCGGCTCGCTGCTGCCGTAGAGCGCAGCGGCCGTGCCCTTGAGGAACTCGATGCGCTCCACGCCGGCCAGATCACGCGGCGCGTTGAAGCCGCGCCCCGAGGAAAAGCCGTTGAACAAGGTGGCCATGCCCACGTTCTGATCGCCGGGCAGGCCGCGAATGACGATGTTGTCCCACAGGCCGCCAAAGTTGTTCTGGCGCGAGACGCCGCCCACATAGTCCAGCACATCGTCGAGCTTGGTGGCTCCCAGGTCGTCCATGGCCTGGCGCGTGATCACGCGCACCGACTGCGGCAGCTCGCGCAGCGGCAGGTCGGTCTTGGCGCCTGCCGCCTCATCGGTGTGATAGGCGCCCGAGGCCGTGCGGCCCACGACTTCCACGGCAGGCAGCAGGGTCTGCTCCTGGGGCGACGGCGCTGACGGCACGGATGCCGCAGTTTGTTCCTGGCCCTGGGCCAGCACGGGCGTGGAGAAGAAAGCGGCAGCGCTCAGGGCAAGCGGCAGCGGGCGAAGGCCGGGGAGCGGCTTCGCGAGGATGGAGAAGGCAGTCATGATGAAAACGGGCACGGGCGCATGCCGCCGGCATCAGAAGCCGGCGCGCGCAAACACGGACATGCCGCCAGCACCAACGGGTGCCGGCGGCAGAGAAGGAGAAAAGTGCTTGCGGATTCAGCGCGGCGGGTCGCGCGATGCAAAGGCCCAGCGGTTCTGCGAGGGGATGGCGCCGCCCACGGTGCGCGGCGGCACCCTCTCAGGCGGTGCGGCCACGGCCAGCGGCAGGCCGAAGTGCGGCAGCCAGGCCGCCGCATGCGGTGCATGGCCCATGCACCAGACGCAGACGGCTTCCGCGGCTTCCGCCTTTTCACCGGCCGGCGCCTTGTCCTCGCAGCCGTTCAGGCCGGCAAACGCCTGGCCGGGCGCTGCCGCCGCCTGCCGGATATGCGTTGCGCCGTGCAGGGGCATGCCAATGGCCGTGTTGAAGAACACGGCCAGCAATAGCAGGCGCAAAACAAGCAGACGCATAAGACGGCGATCTTACTATTGACAATTCAATATCGTTAACTGTCCGCCGGCATTTTCAGCACGGGCCCCGGAGACAGCGCGGCAATATGGCACAGGCATGTGACAGCCGACTGGCGATTTCCCGCATTGTGCCTATTGATCTGCGGGCCCCACGCCCCGGAAGAACATGTCGCAGATCTGGTCCGCCACCTTCTCCAGCGAGCCCTTGCGGGGGTTGAACCAGGACTGTATGGAGTTGATGCTGCCCAGGATCATGATGCGCGCCAGGTGGATGTCGGCATCGGCCCGCAGGCGGCCTTCGGCGCGCAGGTCTTCGAGCAGGCCGCTCCAGAATTTCTGGTGGCGCTCGCGGCGCTTGATCTGGCGTTCGCGCACCTTGTCAGGCAGCTGGCCCAGCAGGCGGCCGTGGGCCAGGGCGAAGTCCCCATGCTTGATCAGGCCCGCCATCTGGCCCAGCACGGCTGCGCGGAAACGCTGCTCGGCCGTGGCGTCGGCGCCCAGCGCGGCAAGGCGCTCCTGCTGCTGGCTGATGATGCGGTTGCCGCCCTGCTCCATGACCTCGTCCACCAGCTCCTCCTTGGAGGCGAAGTGGTAGTAGATGCTGGCGGCCTCGATCCCGGACTGCTCGGCAATGTTGCGCATGGTGGTGGCAGAGTAGCCCTGCTCACCGAAGGTGCGGGCGGCCAGCTTGAGAAGGGTCTCGCGGGTCTCGTTGCCGTCGTGGGCACTGGTCTGCCTTCTTGCCATGTCTGCCAGGGTGTGGATCGTTGTAGTTCGGCGATCCTAACAGGCTGTTGGTGGCACGCCAATCAAGCGTTCGGTACGCGCCCGCTGCCTGGCGGGCATGGCCGGGCCGCGAAACTGCGCCTGAAGAATCAGCCCCAAAGGCATTCCCGGGACTGCAATGGCCTGGCAATCAACGGCTCATGAATTTACGCGATATCGGCGGAAGATATTTCAAACCACGGCCAGGAATTCAATCCTCGCAATACAAAAAATCTATCCAGCCAATCGACAAGACAAATGAAACAACGCGTGTTAATCGCAAGATTAAATAGCAGAATCGAATCACATGTAATTTATTTTATAAATCGATAAATAAAATCGATTGATGAAACAAAATCAGCACCCGCAACCGGTTCTGAAATGGGAACTTGTACGATCACCTAGTCGCGGCTGCCCAGGAAAAGCATGCCAGCACGCACTCTCCAGAGGAGGAAGCGCCAACCGCAATGCTCTGCAAATGTAACAAAGACGCAACAGCTTTTGTAAAGTGGCGGTTATCAAGATGCTGCTGGATATAATGCGGATCGCCTCGGAATATGCCCAGGCATGAGAAGAAGCTGTCTACACCCCATAGAACGCTCACATCATCAGTATTTATACTTACGGTGATATCTTCATCCCCCACTGCACATGCACCAACCTTGACCATTGCGTAAAGAGTTCCGGGTCGTTGTTCTTGCTGCGCAGTTTTCGACAAATAGCCGCACTTAGAAATTCTTCTATCAAGATGACTACATACCAAGAGCTGATTGCCCAGAAAAAACTGCTCGACCAGCAAATCGACGAGGCCCGCAAGCTGGAGTCCAAAGCGGCTCTGGCATCGGTGCAGGAACTGGTCCGGGAGTTTGGCTTCACGGCACAGCAGGTCTTCCCCTGGAAGCCCGATGGCAAGAAGAGCGCCCCCGCCAAGTACCAGGACCCCGAGTCCGGCAAGACCTGGACCGGCCGCGGCAAGCCGCCGAACTGGATCCTGGGCAAGGACCGCACCCTGTTCGAAATCAAGTGAGTCCCTGCCCCGCATGGGCCCGCCCGCACGGCGGCGCACATGCGCGGGCACATGCTCAGAGGTGCGTCATGCAGGCACCACCGCCGTGACCTCGATCTCCACCTTGGCCCGGTCTTCCACCAGATCCGCCACCTCCACCGCCGTCATGGCGGGGAAATGCCGCCCGATCAGCTCGCGGTAGTGCTTTCCAATGGCGGGATAGGCCGCCACGTATTCCTGCTTGTCGGTCACATACCAGGTCATGCGCACGATGTGCTCGGGCCTGGCGCCGCCTTCGGCGAGGATGGCGACGATATTGGCCAGCGCCTGCCGCACCTGTTCCGCAAAGTCGTCCGACTCGAATTGCTGCTGGCCGTTCCAGCCAATCTGCCCGCCGACAAACACCAGCCGGGAGCCGACCGTCATTTCGGTGAGGATGCCATTGGCATAGCCTCGTGGCGCCAGCCAGTCCGGGGGTTGCAGAGTCTTCATTGCTTCATCCTGTTCTCGTTGAATCCGTAAAACCGTCCTGCGGCACCAGATAGGCCTGCAGGCGCTCGCGCAGATCGGCCGGCAGTGGCGTGGCCTTCATGCTGCGCAAATCCATGGTGACGATGGTCATGCGCGCAGACAGCCGTCGCTGGCCGTCCGGCCCCTCGAAACGCACATCGAACTGGAACGACGCCCCGCCGATGCGGCGCACCTCCAATACCTGGCGCAGCGTGTCGTGCCAGCGGCTGGGCGCCGTGAAATCGCATTGCACCGACACCGTGGGCGTGCCCACCTGGCGCTGTACATGCAGGGTGTGGAATGGCAGGCCCATTCCCCTGTCGAACCATTCCTCGACCAGGTCGTTGACCATTTCGAAATAGCGCGGGTAAAAGACGATGCCGGCCGGATCGCAATGGCGAAACAGCACCTGCACCTGGCTGACGAAGGCGGAGGCCATGGCGCGCGCTCACGGCATCTTGCGCAGCACGAATCGCTGCAGCTTGCCGGTCTCGGTGCGCGGCAGGGCCGGCACGAAGACAATGGCGCGCGGGTACTTGTAGGGCGCAATGCTGGCCTTGACGAAGGCCTGCAGCGTGGCGGCCATGTCGTCGCCGGCCGCAAAGCCGGGCTTGAGCACCACAAAGGCCTTGACCACCTGGCCGCGCTCGTCGTCTGCCGCGCCGATCACGCCGCATTCGGCCACGGCCTCGTGGCGCAGCAGCGCATCCTCCACCTCGGGGCCGGCGATGTTGTAGCCGGCCGAGATGATCATGTCGTCATTGCGCGCCTGGTAGAACAGATAGCCGTCGGCGTCGCGCACAAAGGTGTCGCCGGGCAGGTTCCAGCCGTTTTGCACAAAGCGCTTCTGGCGCTCGTCGGCAAGATACCGGCAGCCGGTCGGCCCCTTGATGGCCAGGCGGCCGGGCGTGCCGTCGGGCACGGGCTGCATGTCGTCATCCACCACCTGGGCCACATAGCCGGGCACGACCTTGCCGATGGCGCCCGCGCGCACCTCCTCGGGCGGGCTGGAGACAAAGACGTGGATCAGCTCGGTGCCGCCGATGCCGTCGATCATCTCGATGCCCGTGGCCTGCTTCCACAGCTGGCGCGTGGCGTCCGGCAGGGCCTCGCCGGCCGAGACGCTTTTCCTGAGTGACGACAGGTCGAAGCGCGCTGCCTGCGCCGCCATCTGCCGGTAGAAGGTGGGTGCGGTGAAGACGATGGTGGCGCGGAAATCCTGCACCAGCTGCAGCAGCCCTTCGGGCGTGAGCTTTTCGGCCAGCACGGTGCTGGCGCCCACGCGCAGCGGAAAGCACAGCAGCCCGCCCAGGCCAAAGGTGAAGGCCAGCGGCGGCGTGCCGCAGAAGATGTCGTCCGGGCTGGGCCGTATCACGTGACGCGGGAACAGGTCGCACATGGCCAGCACGTCGCGGTGGAAATGCATGCAGCCCTTGGGCGCGCCCGTGGTGCCGCTGGTGAAGGCGATGAGGCAGACATCGTCGGCCGCCGTGTCGCAGCAGGCAAAGGTGTCGGGCTTGGCTGCGGCCAGGGCGTCCAGCGCGTCGGCTGCGCCATCGTTGAAATACAGCACGCGCGAGAGGTCCGGGCAATGGTGTTCATGGCCGGGCTGCAGGCACAGCTGCACCTCGTCCTTGAGGCGCACATCGCACAGCACGGCCTGCACCCGGGCCTTGGCGATGATCTGCTGCAGCTCCTTGGCACGCAGCAGCGGCATGGTGGGCACCGTCACCAGCCCGGCCTTGATGGCGGCCAGCCAGGACGCGGCCATCATGGCGTTGTTGGGGCCGCGCAGCAGCAGCCGGTTGCCGGGCACCAGCTGCAGGTCTTCCACCAGCACATGGGCGATGCGGTTGGTCAGCGCCTGCAGTTCGGCATAGGTCATGGCGGCCTGGTCCGCGCCCTGCCTCCAGCGCAGGGCCACGCGGTCGCCATGGCCGCGCGCCACCATGGCATCGACCAGTTCGGCCGCGCAGTTCAGGCGTTCGGGATAGGCCACGTCCGGGCCGTCGAGCAGGAACTCGGGCCATTGGTCGGGCGGCGGCAGGTTGTCCCGGGCGAAAGTATCGATGTGGGCGGAGGCTTGCATGCGATGTTCCCTGGCTTTGCGTTGAATGGGCAGCCTGCCGCTCAGGCCTTGAGCAGCTCGCGCGCGATGATGAGTTTCTGCACCTCGGTCGCGCCCTCGTAGATGCGCAGCGCGCGGATTTCGCGGTACAGCGTCTCCACCGGCATGCCCGAGACCACGCCCGCCCCGCCGAACATCTGCAGCGCACGGTCGATCACGGCCTGGGCCGATTCAGTGGCCGTCATCTTGGCCATGGCCGCCTCGCGCGTGGTGCGCGTCTTCTTCACATCGCGCATCCAGGCGGCCCGGTAGGTCAGCAGGGCCGATGCGTCGATGGCCGTGTCCATGTCGCCCAGCGCGGCCTGGGTCAGCTGCAGGTCGCCCAGGGTCTGGCCGAACATGCGGCGTGACTTGGCGCGTGCCAGGCCTTCGTCCAGCGCGCGGCGCGCAAAGCCCAGTGCGGCGGCGGCCACCGAGGCGCGGAAGATGTCCAGCGTCATCATGGCCAGCTTGAAGCCCTGCCCCGGCTCGCCCAGGCGCTGCGACACGGGTATGCGGCAGTTGTCGAAACGGATGGTGGCCAGCGGGTGCGGCGCGATCAGCTCGATGCGCTCGCCAATGGAGAAACCCGGCGTGTCCGCATCGACCACGAAGGCGCTGATGCCGCGCGCCCCCGGCGCCTCGCCCGTGCGGGCGAACACGCAGTAGAAGTCGGCAATGCCGCCGTTGGAGATCCAGGTCTTGGCACCGTTGAGCACATAGTGGTCGCCTTCGAGCCGCGCCTCGCAGGCCATGGCGGCCACGTCGGAGCCGGCATCGGGCTCGGACAGCGCAAAGGCCGCAATGGCCTCGCCACGCGCCACGCGCGGCAGGTAGCGCTGGCGCAGCGCGTCCGACCCCATGAGCGATATCGCACCGCTGCCCAGCCCCTGCATGGCAAAGGCGAAGTCGGCCAGGCCTTCATGGCGGGCCAGGGTCTCGCGCAGGATGCAGACCGCACGCGAGTCCACCTCGGGCAAGGCCCCGCCCCAGGCGCCGCCGGGGCCGGACGGCACGGCATAGCGCAGCCAGCCGGCCTGGCCCAGGGCCTTCACCAGTTGGCGGCAGGCCGCATCGGCATCGTGGTGGTCCACATCGCCCAGGGATTGGGCGCACCAGGCATCGGCCTCATGCGCCAGCGTGCGGTGGGCGTCATCGAAGAAAGGCCAGTCCAGCCAGGAGGAATCACGCATTTTCAGTTTCCTTCGAAGACGGGCTTTTGCTTGGCCACGAAGGCCTCGTAGGCGCGGTGGAAGTCGCGCGTCTGCATGCAGATGGCCTGGGCCTCGGCTTCGGCCTCGATGGCCTCGTCCACGCCCATGTTCCATTCCTGGTGCAGCAGCTTCTTGGTCACGCCATGGGCAAAGGTGGGGCCGGCGGCCAGCTGGGCGGCCAGCGCGTGGGCGGCTTCGCTGATCTGCTCGGGGCTGTGCAATGCATTGAAGAAGCCCCAGGCAGCGCCCTCCTCGGCCGTCATGGCGCGGCCCGTGTACAGCAGCTCGGAGGCGCGGCCCTGGCCGATCATGCGCGGCAGCAGCGTGCAGGCGCCCATGTCGGCACCGGCCAGGCCTACGCGGGTGAAGAGAAACGCCGTGCGCGCCGCGGGCGTGCCCAGGCGCATGTCGGCCGCCAGCGCGACCATGGCGCCCGCGCCCGCGCAGATGCCGTCCACGGCCGCCACGATGGGCTGCGGGCAGGCGCGCATGGCCTTGATCAGGTCGCCCGTCATGCGCGTGAAGTCCAGCAGCTCGGGCATGCTCATCTTGGTGAGCGGGCCGATGATCTCGTGCACATCGCCGCCCGAGCAGAAATTGCCGCCCGCGCCCGTGACCACCACGGCCTTGATGTCGGTGGCATAGACCAGGGCGCGGAACAGGTCTCGCAGCTCGGCATAGGAGCCGAAGGTCAGCGGGTTCTTGCGCTCGGGCCGGTTCAGGGTGATGGTGCCGATCTTGCCGTCGGCCGATACCTGCCACACAAAGGTCCTGGCCTCGTAGCCGGCCAGGGGGCGCTTGTGGTGCTTCATGCTGTGTTCTTCGGGCTGGGTGCTCATGGTGTCTCCATCAAGAATTCAGAAAACGGGGGTGGACCGGGTTCAGCCGGTCATCACCTCGCCGCCATCGACGGCAATGGACTGGCCGTTGACCGAGGCGGACGCCGGCAGGGCCAGCCAGGCCACGGTCTCGGCCACTTCCTCGGGCTGGACCAGGCGGCCCTGCGGGTTGCGTTCGGCCAGCCTGGCGCGGGCCTCATCCGCAGTCATGCCGGTCTTGTCCACGATGTTGGCCACGGCGCCGCGCACGATGTCGGTCTCGGTATAGCCGGGGCAGACGGCGTTCACCGTCACGCCCTTGCCTGCGGTCTCCAGCGCCAGCGAGCGCGTGAGGCCGATCACGCCATGCTTGGCCGCGCAATAGGCGCTGACATAGGCATAGCCGATCAGCCCTGCCGTGCTGGCCACATTGATGATGCGGCCCCAGCGCGCAGCCAGCATGCCCGGCAGCGCGGCCTGCATGCAGTGGAAGGTGCCTGTGAGATTGACGGCCAGCATCGCCTGCCACAGTGCGGCATCGGTGCGCTCGAACTTCTGGCTGCTGGCCTGGCCTGCGTTGTTGACCAGCACCTGCACGGGGCCGAAGGCCGCCTCGGCCTGCGCGAAGGCCTGGCGCACCGAGGCCTCGTCGGCAATATCCGCCTGCACGGACTGCACCATCTGTGCTGCCGGTGCCGTGCCGCCCAGCTCGCGCACGGCAGCCTCCAGCGCCGCAACATCGCGTCCCAGCAGCGTGACCCGCGCGCCGCGCGCCAGCAGCGCCCGCGCGCAGGCCAGGCCTATGCCGCGCGCCCCGCCCGTCACCAGGGCATGGCGCCCTTCAAGAAGATTCAAAGATATGGTCATTTCAATCACCCGTGGCGATGCGAGCCACCCGCAACCTATGAAACCGGCGCGCCACACAGCGAGGGACGCCGAGGAAGGGCCGCCCCGCACCGACGGTGTCGTCCCCCTCCCGCGAAGCGAGAGAGGGGGAAGGCGCGAAGCGACTCAGGGGGTGTAGTTTCATTTCGCGTCCAACTGCGCCATGGCGGCGGCGCGTTCGAAGTTGGTTTCCAACTGGCGCTTGCCGGGCTGGTACTGCGGCGGCCAGTCCACATCGTGGGCGCCCAGGCGTGCGGCCTCGCGCAGCGTCCAGGCGGCATCGGCCAGGTGCGGACGCGCCAGCGCGCACAGGTCGGCCCGGCCCGAGGCGATGATGGCGTTGGCATGGTCGGCCTCGAAGATGGCGCCCACGGCAATGGTCGGTATGCCGGCCTCGTTGCGCACGCGGTCGGCAAACGGCGTCTGGTACATGCGGCCGTACACCGGCTTCTGGTCGGGGCTGACCTGGCCCGAGGAGCAGTCGATCATGTCGGCGCCCGCCGCCTTGAAGCGGCGTGCGATCTCCACCGCATCGTCGGGCGTGATGCCGCCCTCCACCCAGTCATGGGCCGAGATGCGCACCGACATGGGCCGGTCCTGCGGCCAGGCTGCGCGCACCGCCTCGAACACCTCCAGCGGAAAGCGCAGGCGGTTGTCCAGGCTGCCGCCATATTCGTCATCGCGCCGGTTGGTCAGCGGCGAGATGAAGCTGGACAGCAGATAGCCGTGCGCGCAGTGCAGCTCCAGCCAGTCAAAGCCCGCTGCCGCAGCGCGCCGCGTGGCGGCCACGAAGTCCTCGCGCACGCGGTCCATGTCGGCGCGGGTCATGGCGCGGGGCACTTGCGAGAGCCCCTCCAAGTACGGCAGTGCCGACGCCGACAGCAGCGGCCAGTTGCCCTGCTCCAGCGGATGGTCGATCTGCTGCCAGCCCAGTTGGGTGGAACCCTTGCGGCCCGCATGCCCCAGCTGCATACCAATGTGCGCCCCGCCCTGCGCGTGCACAAAATCAACGATGCGCGCAAAGGCCTGCGCCTGCTCGTCGTTCCACAGCCCGGGGCAGCCGGGCGTGATGCGCGCGTCGGGCGAGGTGCAGGTCATCTCCACCATCACCAGGCCCGCGCCGCCCATGGCGCGCGCGCCCAGGTGCACCAGGTGGAAGTCGCCAGGCACGCCGTCGGTGCAGGAATACATGGCCATGGGCGAGACCACGATGCGGTTCTTCAGCCGCAGGCCGCGCGCCTGGTAGGGCGTGAGCATGGGCATGGGCGGGCGGCGGCCTTCGGGCACGGTCTCGCCCGCATGCTCGGCAATCCAGCGCTCGAAGCCCTGCAGCCAGGCGGCATCGCGCAGGCGCAGGTTCTCGTGCGAGATGCGCTGCGAGCGCGTCAGCAGCGAATAGGCGAACTGCTCCGGCTCCAGGCCCGCATAGCGCTCCACGTTCTCGAACCATTCCGTGGAATTGCGCGCCGCGTTCTGAATCTTGAGCACCTCCACGCTGCGCACCTCCTCGTAGTGGCGCAGGCCGGCCTCGATGCCCCCCGCAGACCGCAGGCTGCGTGCCAGCTCGATCGCATCCTCCAGCGCCAGCTTGGTGCCCGAGCCAATCGAGAAATGCGCTGTGTGCGCCGCATCGCCCATCAGCACCACGGGCACGCTGCGCGGGCCGCGCGGCGTGTCCAGCGCATTCCAGTGCACCCAGGTATTGCAGATCACGCGCGGAAAGCGGATCCAGATGGCCGAGCCGCGCAGGTGCGTGGCATTGCTGACCAGGGCATGGCCGTCCAGCCAGGGGGCGAACAGTTTTTCGCAATAGGCAATGCCCTCTTGCTGGCTCATCTGCTCTATGCGGGCGGCCTGCCAGGTCTCCTCGGGCGTCTCCACGATGAAGGTGGACATGCCGTCTTCATAGCGGTAGGCATGGGCCTGGAACCAGCCGTGCTCGGTCTGCACGAAGGCGAAGGTGAAGGCATCGAACACCTTGGTCGTGCCCAGCCACACGAAGCGGCAGCGGCGCTGGTCGATATCGGGCCGAAAGGTATCGGCATAGCGCGTGCGCACCTGGCTGTTGATGCCGTCCGAGGCGATGACCAGGTCTGCGTCGTACTCGCGCGCCATCGCCTGGTCGTCCTGCACGAAGTTCTCGAACACCAGCTTCACGCCCACGTCCTCGCAGCGCGCCTGCAGGATGTTGAGCAGCTTCTTGCGGCCTATGCCGATGAAGCCATGGCCGCTGCTGCGCAGGCTTCGGCCCTTGAAGTGGATGTCGATATCGTCCCAGTGGTTGAAGGCGTCACCAATGGTGCGGGCCGACACCGGATCGGCCTCGCGCAGGTTGTCCATGGTGGCGTCCGAGAACACCACGCCCCAGCCAAAGGTGTCGTAGGGCCGGTTGCGCTCCACCACCGTGACCTCGTTGGCGGGGTCCTGCAGCTTCATCAGCAGGCCGAAGTACAGGCCGGCGGGACCTCCACCGATACAGACGATCTTCATACCGCAAACCCTTTTCTCGACGGGCGGCAGGCGCCCCAGGTTCAGCAACAGTGCCCAATCACTTTAGGCCTGAATAGTTTAGGTTTGAAATATATGGACAAACCGCCACCACGGACATGGGGAGAACACGGATATGCCACCGGCTCCCGTTACGATGCCAGCTCACCAGGAGACACCCGCTTGGAGAAATACCGCTTCAATGTCTTTGGCCGCATCATCGCCATCGAACGGGCAGACGCCCACTGGCGCTGCTTCAACCTGGGCGCGGACGGCAAGCGTGCCCCTGCCCTGCTGGCCATCCCCGCCGACGTGACCCACGCCGAACTGGCCCAGTACCTGTACGACATCTATCACGAGAGCGCAGCCGCATCGGACCAGGACATCTTCGAGATCACCTGACACCCGGCCCGCAGCGCCCCCCGCATTCCCAACCCCCTCTATCCGCCAAGGAGCCCCTCTTGTCCCAGCCAACCGAAGTCCGCGAACTGAAGCCGGGCCTCACCCCCTTCCCCGCCGCCGCCGACATCTTTGTGGCCGACCAGCCCTGGCTGGCAGAGCACCTGCTGCCGCTGATCTCCATCGACCTGGGCCTGGTGCGGCCCGAACTGGCCGGCACCGTGGTCCACATGCTGTGCCCCGTCGAGCCCTTCGAGGGCTGCATAGGCGATGAGACCGAAGCCCACCACAACGCCTTCACCGCCCCCAACTGGTTTGCGCTGGAACTGACGCCCGACAACCGCTACCGCTTCCTGGGCAACGAAGGCTTCTTCCAGCGCGCGCCGCAGCATGGCGGCCAGTTCACCAAGGACGCCTACGCCTGCGAGCACACCGACGAAATGCTGGCCAGCCACGCCAAGGCCAGTGCCTACTACGCCCAGCATGGCCGACTGGCCAGCTACTCGCGCTACGGCAAGGGCGAGCCCGTGGAGCAGGACTACCTGGACAGCCTGGGCGGCGGCATCTGGTACGGCAACTGGACCAGCCACCCGCCCATTCCCCCGGCCTTTCAGCTGGACGAGGCGGAGAACGCCGGCATGGGCGATGAACTGGAAGACGACGGCATCCGCATCACGCGCGACGGCAAGCCCTTCTTCCACGTGGCCAACGTGGCCGGCTACAACTGGTGCGCCACGGGCGCGGACAGCATCCTGCTGTTCTACGAGCCGGAAAGCCGCACGGCGCTGTTCACCTTCGACTGGACCTGAGCCGGCCGAGCAGCGCCGCTCAGACGCGCCCCGGCTCGGGCGTGACGATCAGATGCGCCAGCAGCGGGCGGATACGATCGTCCTGGTAGTAGCCGCCGTATTCCGTGTAGCGCAGAAAGGCGGCATTGCAATGGTGGCAGCGCCAGAGCGTGCAGCGGTTGTACGGGTGCCAGCCCAGGGCGATGGGGGCATCCGGTGACCACTGGTTCGTGCCCTGGGGGTGGTATTCATCAAGCAATTCCCGTGTCTCCGGCGTGCCCAGCGCACCAACCTGCTGCAGATGCGAAGTCTTGTCCGCCCCCGACAAGGACTCCCAGCCCGGCCTCCACAGCACAGCACAGTCCGTGCATCGCTGCTGCTCGGCCGCCGCTGCGGCGAAGGCTCTCAATTCGGGTTCGGCAAGGGGGGTTGAAGTTGTCATGAAACGGGGCCTCGGTTTCCATGGATTGTCCGGCAGGTTTGGGGGACGGGCTACCAGTGGAAAACATCTTGCTGTTCCACGAACCTGGAAACGCTACGGTACTCTTCACCACCGACTGAACATCACGATCAGCCATGGCCTTGCCCCGGCTAGTCGGCTGGCAGGCATGCCCGTGTCAATCCAGCGGCTCGGGGCAGCCAGCGGCGTTGCTCCCCTCCAGACAATCGAACGCCCTTTCGGCATAGGCCACCACTCTCGTCCATTCGCCAACTTGCATGTAGAAGCTGTTCGGCATGTCCGTGCCGTACGCCTCAAAGACGGCATTGATGGCATCCACCAACTGCCTCATCAGTGATGCCTCCTGCTCATCGAGAAGAATTTCACCGATCGCCATACGAGCATCACTGCCAAGATCCGTATCGTCAAAAATGAAATGTATGGCCAAATCAAGATGGTCGTATTGAACGTCTGCAGGGAAATCATGGTTCACCCAGGCTTTCATTTGATACTTCAAATCCTTGAGTTTCCTCAAATATCCGAGCAATTCCATTCTCATTTCAGGATATTTCAAGCGAGGCATCTCAATATCTTCCTATCCTGTTACCCGCCGATTGTGAGTAGCCCTGGAGCTTGTTATGCATTTTATAAAATCAATAAGATTTTATCCCCTTTATTAACTAGATTAACAATTAAATTAATGACAGCATTGAGATGAAAGTAACTTATAATACCCCGTCGGCAGCACCTTCACGATCTCTCCTGTAGATTCCAAATAAATCAAGGCTGATTTAATTGCATCATCAGCATATTGGTTTTTGAAATTAAATCCAATCGATTCAAAATAGAAGAATAATCTATTTGCGCTAAAAAAATCTCCATTCGACAGGAAATAATCATTTATATCAATAACCGTACCTTCATGAGAGAACTCATAACCACATCCATGCTTTTTAAATTCCCACTTATTCATCTCCTCATCAAAAACAAATCCGCTGCGAGGAAGAAATTCTATATTTGATAGCTTCACAAGATCACTATGGATTCTCATGAAAGAAAGATGTAGAATCTCCTGTTTTTCTACATATTTTTTTATGCCAAAAGCAATATTTTTGATAAGGGAATAATCTACCACAATCAATACCTTGTTCTATTTGAACGAGCAGCGGCGGCGTCTTGAGCCTGCCCCGGCAGCCGCATCGCCTGGTGGATGCCTTGCGGGTTGTACTCCTGCAGCACATTGCCCCAGGGGTCCAGCTTTGCAGCCCAGGCCACCTAGCCGGTCTGGTCCGTCGGCTGCTGAGCTGAGTGGTCTTCAATCTTTGGTCTTTACTGTGCTCATGTGGCCAGCAGTCATGCAGGTACTGATTTCTGTGGGAAATCCACAAGACGCTCTAGATAGCCGGATTCGGCACCTGTGCTTTTTTTATCTCATCCACCTTGCCATAATTGCCTTAATTTTTCCTCACGCGTAAGTACTTTGAGCTTATCGCATTAGTCATAATTTTTTCCATCAAGTTTATTGTGCTCGTCTGGCGCTTCGCCATCAAGACGAAAAATTCATAACATGCGTTAATCGCATGAAACATCTTTGTCGCTTATTCTTATGGCTCCCTCTTTAGCCGGTAGAATGCCTTCATCAGTCTGAGCCGAATATCTCCAGAATATTATTATTGGATTTTTCTTCAAAAGAAAGCAATCATTGTTTATTAATTTATTTATGTTGATCTCGCCGGATAATTCTCCCCCGGCAGGTATTATTTTTAAATCTGAATTGCTTCCAATTGGGATAAATAAGCCAATTGGTTTAAGCTCTTCTGAATCTGAGTAGGCGCTAAGATTTATCCCACGAATAAGGAGAGATGATGGAAGGGAGTCTTTTCTTAATTTAATATCCTTTGATGAGTTGTTTACAATATTTGTTTTTATTGAGTTTTTTTCCACTTTCAAGGTCAAAGAATATTCAATGATATTTTTATATTCCTTGGGCTCTCCATGAGATTCATGGGGAAGGAATATCAATATTATCATCTTGAACAAACACGTTGCAAGTCTATATTTAATTCGGGTAGGTGCCATGATGGACTTTCAGTAGTTCTTTCTTGGTAGTTCGTATCTCTGCTTCGATTCCGTATGAAGTGCATCCAACGGGAGGGTCCTTTAAAGCATTTTCTAGAATGGCTATTTCCAGTTCATGTGCTTTTCTTTCTGAGGCAAGACGGACTTGCTTATTACTTGTCCCAATTTGAGATATCCCTTTGTTTCCTTTGCATATATCTTTATTTGAATTTAATATGTCTTCTTTGTGAGAATTTTCGTGCGCAACGGTAGTGCCGAGAGCATTTTGACACTTTCCTACATTATTTGAGTTTATTTTCACTTCCTCATTATCACAATACACTGTGTTGAAATTGAGTGGATTCTCTGGATCTGGAGAATCTCTGGGATAAGTGATGTCCGACCTGACCCAATCGAGGCCCAATGGATCATAGCTTCTTATAGGATCATTGGCCCCGTAGCTAAAGACGTTGAATCCCCCCATCAACCCAATCGGATCCTGATTGATATAACTCCCCACCACCGGATCGTAGTACCGATGCCGGTTGTAATACAGCCCCGTTTCCCTGTCATGGTGCTGCCCCGGCAGCCGGATCGCCTGGTGGATGCCCTGCGGGTTGTATTCCTGCAGCACATTGCCCCAGGGGTCCAGCTTGGCCGCCCAGGCGACTAGCCCCCGTTGGTCGGTCAGGGCCATGGGTGTGCCCAGATGGTCGCAGTGGTAGTGGTGGATGGCGATGCGGGCGTGCTGTTCTTTTTCCTGTTCCTGCAGCTTTGCCTACATGCCGCTGAGCAGGCGCGTGGTGCTGTCTGCCTGTTCGCCCAGCATGGCCTGGGCGCCGGGCGGCAGGCCGTGGTCCAGGGTGTGGCGCAGGTGGCGGGCCGCGTCTTGCTGCATGTCGCGCGGCATGGCGTCGAGCATGGTTTGCATCAGGGCCAGGGCCGGCGCGTGGTTGGGGTCGTCCGGGTCAGGCAGGCCTGCGGCGATGGCTTGCACCAGCAGGTGGGGCTCGTCTTGGGGGTCGCCGCTGGCCGTGGTGCTCAGGCGCACCAGGGGCGTGAAGCTGCCCGGTTCGTAGATGGTGTGTTCTATGTGGCGGGTGTCGTCGCCATGCTGCAGGCGTTCGGTGTGGATGAGGCGGTCACCGTCCCAGCCGTAGTAGTGGGTGCGGGTGGATTCTGTGGAGTCCGCGCTTTCCACTTGCTGCTTCAGGCGCCTGCCCAGGGCGTCGTAGGTGTAGCGGCTGTGGTGGCGCAACTGCTCGGCGTTGCCCTGGATCTGGCTGTTGCGCACGGCGATGAGCTGGTGTGCTCCGTCGTAGTGCAGTTGCTGCTGGCTGTGGTCTGCATGCATTTGCGCAATGCGGTTGCCGCAGGGGTCGTAGCGCCAGACGCGGTCTTCGGTGAAGCCGATGCGGTTGTCTTCCCAGCGCTGCACGGGGCCTTGCCGCTGGCCTGCGAGGTGGCCTAGGCCCATGAGGTTGAAGTCGGTGCTTTGGCAGCGAGGATGGCGTGCGTATTCAAGCGTTTTTTGTAGGAGCGAGCTGAGGCAATCCTCTGACGGCAAGGGCATATCTCCTGAATCCACTTTACAAATCACTTGCAATCAAAATATTGTATTTCAGGTTTTAAATCAACCCCAAAAGCGTCCACCTCGACTAAACCAATTACAGACAACATCATCTATTTTTATAGCAGTTTTTGGGAATTACAAAGAATCCATTACTCTTGCGCTTGTAATCGGAATTTATAGTTATGAAATTATAGAACCAGAATATATATATATCCTCGTTTTCATTTTCCTTACTCATCTCACCAAGATAAGGGCTTATATTCACATTTCTTTCTACTAAATCTCCTTTTTTCAATCTTATCTCCTTTCCAGATCCATAATCAAAAAAGTCTTGCTTGATATTTTTTGGCTTATCCTTCCGAGCATAAGCATAATACCTAACCCCATAGTCACTTGGAGACCAGGGGGCAGCAAAATCATAAATAACCTTATCCGAATCTGTATTATTTCTTATGGCATGCCTTATATTGATAGATCCATTTTCTCCGCAATCAATGAAATTAACCTCAAGATCCACTTGAGATCTCGCTTGCAATGCGACGAAAATTAACAAGAAGAAAATTAGATAATTTTTCATGGATAATTTCCAGTGTCAACTTTGTTCTTGATTTGCCAGTCAATTATTCTCATCTTTGAGTTATATCTACTTTTGCAACTTGGAATAGTTTCATTTTCCGATTCTTGGCTCAAACATTGAATTTCTTTCTGCATTGCTCGTCTTTCCGAGTCAAGCCTTTTGACGTCATCGGAATTGGTGACAATTACCGATCCGGAATTATTGGCACATATGTTCTTGTTGAAATTCAGCGCATCATTTAAATGAGATTTTTCATGCTCTTCTGTGCATTTTTTTATCCCAGGACATTCTTCAAATTCAAGTTTCTGCACGAATATCTCTGGTGATTTTCCATCGCAAAATATTGTACTAATCCCCGATCCCAAGCTCTGAGGAGATCTCCCAATCGGATCGACTTGCCACTCAAGCCCAAGGGGATCTTGATATTTATTGGGTTTATTATCTGCATATACAGTCTTTATGATCCCCCCTCTAAGACCAATCGGATCCTGATTCACATAACTCCCCACCACCGGATCGTAATACCGATGCCGGTTGTAATACAGCCCCGTTTCCCTGTCATGGTGCTGTCCCGGCAGCCGGATCGCCTGGTGGATGCCTTGCGGGTTGTATTCCTGCAGCACA